>Ga0247842_10005755_pt1 | contig 14443 bp, 13 predicted proteins | sample LaCruzMarch2015__3_FD_192411 | JGI IMG/M metagenome (GOLD analysis project Ga0247842, IMG submission 192411) | Freshwater microbial communities from meromictic Lake La Cruz, Castile-La Mancha, Spain - LaCruzMarch2015_19m | ecosystem: Environmental > Aquatic > Freshwater > Lake | place: Spain...
AATTGAATCGCGTTTTTCCCACGGCGGAAGCACTCATTGACGAAATGAGGCTGGAGGTGCGGTTCAAGGATGTGACTTACGAAACCCTGAAGCGCGAAGATTTTCTTAAGTCGGTGAAGGAAGCGTTTCCGCACATAGACTGGGATCGACCTTACGATGAGTTCAAGGCAGCGGCGGGTGGGGGTGGACCTGGGCGTGCTGGGTCAGCCGTGAGGGGATAGGGCCCAAGATCGGGGCCGCTTGCCGGATCTATGGGGGTGCTTTTCAAGTCGGGCGCAACCTTCGAGAATGCCGTCAAGCTGTATGTCTTCGACAAGCGGCTACGGCTATTGGTTTTGGATGCTTTGGAGCGTATAGAGGTTGCGTTACGCGTCGATGTTTCCCACAGTCTGGGTAAGCTCGACCAGTTTGCTTATCTGCGGCCCGATCTATTTCATCCGACGTTCGGCGTTGAGATAGATAAAGACAGTGGTCTCACCAGGCACCACGATTGGCTGAGTAGGCAAGCGCAATTGATCCGTCAGTCGAAAGAGGAGTTTGTTCGGCACAACAAGGCCAAGTATGGCCTGCCGTTGGCGATCTGGGTGGCCTGTGAGGTGTAGGATTTCGGTGCCATGTCCAGGTTGTTCGACGGCATGCGGGAACAGGCACAGGATTCCATTTCCTCCTTATGAAAGACCACCTGCTTGACTTCCCCGATCTGAAGCACCTGGGGATAGATCTCGCCGGCATGGGCGCGCCAACGGATTGGGTCGCCCGGTGGTAGCTGTTCCTTGCCAGCATAAAAAACCCCTTAGCAGTCTCCCCGCCGAGGCAGTTCAACCGAAAGGGGCCGTGTTGCCGCGAAGCCTATGTGCCGTAGAGCAAGGAATCAACCCCTGGGAAGAGGATGTGTTTTCACACCCCGAGTTCAGGAGGGGCACCCTGACCGCGCAAGCCGCTGCGAGCAGACCGGCGATGCTGCGCCTCCCGCTGTAGGGTGGTCGCATGCACCATGATGGCGGCGATGGGCACCAAGTCTCGATCAGTCGCCTTGCCATAGCGTGTTCAAACCTGCCTTTACCGTACATTAACGGTCACTGAAATGCTCGCGCGCATTGCCGTGCGCATTTAGCCCAAGAAAATGCGCGAAAAATGCGCGCCGCTCATTTCCGTGCGGGATCGAGACGGTAACAGGCCGAGCGCCCCGCGCCGTCGAGCAGGATTTCCGGGGTCTCCGCCCGCAGCTCCAGCATCAGGCGCACCACCTGGTTTCGGTCGTAGTGGGTGATCTGCCGGATCTCCTGGTTGCTGAGTCCCGCCCCGCCGCGGCGCGCGCGATCCTTCAGGACACTGAGGATACGGGTCTTGGCCGCCTCCCAGGCAATGCGCCGGTCGCGTTCGGGATGGCCGGGACCGGCCAGTTGACGGTGCAGGTCGGGGCGCAACGTCCAGTAGGTCCCGCGCCCGGTGCCGCCGCGCTCCAGATAGCCCAGGCCGGTCTCCATGTCGTTGAGCAGCTCGCGGGCCTCGGGCTCGGTGCGCTGGCACAGGCGCGCCGCGGCGGCCGTGTCCAACTCCGGGTGCGTCAGCAGGTCATGCAGGACCAGCAACTGTTCGACGCTTGGGATGCGTCCGGCCTTGCCCTCGTCTGCGATGAAGAGCCGGAAGGGGGCGGAAATCGGCTGCTTGCGGAACCGCACCAGCACCGATTCGCCTTGCTCGGCCAGCGTGGGCGGGGCCTTGCCCTCCATCAGCATCGACTGAAACATGCGGCGCACCCCCAGGTTCATGCGGTTGATCAGGCGCAGACGCACCAGGGCGTTGACCAGCAGGGGGTTCCGCGGGACCGGTCGGTGGCGCAGGATGTTCTCCGGCGAGACGCCGCCGATGAATCCGCCGGCATTGGCGATCTCCATAAGGTCCGGGTACTGGCTCACCAGCAACGGGCCGCCGATACGGAAATCCTGGTGGCACAGGGCGTTCATCAGGGCTTCGCGAAGGGCGATCTCGGGGTAGGCTCGGTACTCGTGGTGGAAGAGTCCAAGCTCCAGGGTGCTAATGGGGTTGTCGGCCATGATGCGGTCGAGGATGCGGCTCAGGGCCACGGGCAGGGCGTCGTTGCCGTCCACGCGGTCGCTGTAGCCCAGGTCGCTCGTCATGCGCGCGTGGGTCCAGACATAGCGCGGCAGGTGGCGGCGCAGGGCATCGGGGTGTCCGGCCAGAAAAAGGCCGGCGAAGGAGAGTCGGCTATCCCGGAGCAGGTCCAGGGTGGCGAGCAGGTCCTGGTCGGATAGATGCAGCAGGTCCTCGGGGGCGCTCTCCCGGCGTGCCGCATCGCGCAAGTGTTCCATGGCGGCGGCCGAGAGTAGGTCCGCCGGGCGGCCTTCAACCTGGCCAGCGGTGAAGTCGCTCTCCCCGGTTTCGATCAGGATGCTGCGGCGCAGGCTGCCCGTCATGGGTTGGCAGTCTTTGCCGATGCGCACCTGGTCCACCGCCTTCTCGCGGCTGCGCTCGGGCCACTCTTTGAAATCCAGATCCTGATCCTCCAGGGCATCCGCGGGTGCTGCGTCCAGCTCAGTCAGCAGGGCCTCAATGTCGCGCAGGGTGCGGGGCATGGCGACCTCTACTCCTTGGGATCGATCAGGAGGGCGCTGAAGGTCCGGGAGATGGTCGGCGAGGTCATGGTCAGAAAACTCCTGCGATCTGCTCGCAAACCGGGCGTGTAGTCGGTCACGATGATACCCCGCTAGGTCAGGCGACGGCGATCACACCGGCTATCGATGAATGTCATGGGCAAAGTCCTGTGCCGCCTCTTGTCCTGACCGGGTCAGACGGTATTGCTGTCTGGGACTCGTCGGCGTGTCGGGGTGTGTCTGTTCCAGCCAACCGGCGGCGAGCGCCGGTTGCAGGTAGTCGTAGAGAAAGGTTGGGCGATGGGATAATCTTAGAAGCATCATCAACGACTTGGCCGAGTAGCAGCCGTCCCCCATCGACGCCAGCAGGCGCCGGACTTGTTCGGTGGCTTGTACGGTCACTTGTTCGGTCGGGTGGGCCCCCAGGGCCTCACGGATCACACCCAACATGAAGGCGATAAAGGGCGTCGATGCGCCCTCGCGGGTGCTGTCAGCCAGCGCCCGATAGTAATCTGCCTGGTGGGCATGGACGATGCTCTCGACTGCGATAAGCGCCGCGCCGCTCCACCAGGCCGGCCATCAGCAGGGCATGGGCGGCGAGCAGGTCATCCTCCAACGCTGGGTTCCAGGTCGCGAACCGGTCGTAGGCCAGCAGCGCGTTGCGAACCTCCTGGATCTCGCGGGGCGCGGCAATCACCCGCTTCCCCTCCAGGATCGCGGTGATCTGCTGCTCGCTCAAGGTATTGCCTTCAATCGCCAACGAACCCTGAATGGTCCGTATGCGATTGATGCGCCGCAGCCGCAGGGCGGCGGCGGAATCCGCGGCCTGGGCATACTGGCCGACCCGCTCGGCGATGTCGGCGATGAGCTTGACGATGGCGGGGGTGATCGCGAGGGGCGGTGAATAGGGGGCGACCATGGGCTTCGACTCAATCCCGCGTTGCGCAACGATGTTATGCCATCTCGCCGACGCGTCTCAGCACTGTCTCGATCACCTGCGCCGAGATTCGGAAGTCGGAGCCGTGCAGACGGGCAAACGCGTCCCGCGCCGAGCCGATCAGCCCCCGCGTCTTGGCCATTCCGATGATCGCCGCGGTGCCGGCCACGACCAGGCCATGCTCCATGGCGACCGCACGGCCGGTGCGTTCGTCCAGCAACACCAGGCTGGGCCCGGGGTGGGCCAGGGCGACACGAATGCAGGCGGCCTCTCCCTCATCGAGGTCGGGGAGCACCACGGCGCTGGGGGGCGCATCCGTCTGCTTCAGCCAGCCCGCGGCCTCGGCTGCGAGGATCGCCGTCTCGTCGTGCAAGCCGCGGTTCGGCAGGACTTCCCGGCGGACCGCCGGGGCATCCAGACCAGGCCGAACAGTTCGCCCAGCCATGGCAGTCCGTCGCTGCGCGCCAGGCCAATCAGCGGGCTTGCGTCGGTCAGGACGAGGCGAGCCATGACTCCAGGGTATCCAGGTCTCGCTGCGACTTGCGCAGGGCCTCACTGGGATTGTTCTTGAGTCCGCTGACGTTGCCGGTCTCCATGCTTGGCTTCCATGGAAATATCTGATGGGAATAATCTTAGCAGAGGTACGTGCTGCTTCACACTGGGGAACGCCGCAACGCGAGGTCCTATTGGAGACGGTGGCGATGAGTTTGAGCAGGACGTGTGCGCGAGGGTAGGGCACACTCAGGCCCTCTGGGATAGTGGGCGGGGCCTGGATGACGTGACGGAAACGTGACGCCGTCAGGTCACGTGCCGCTCCCGCGTGTCTTTCTGAGTCACAGCAGCCTGGGGCAGGATGTGCTAAAATGTTGACTCTGAAGTGTTGTCTGGGCGCCCGCGTGGCTACGAACCAGGTGGTCGGGAGTTCGAATCTCTCCGGGCGCGCCAATCAAGAATAAAGGCTTAGCGGTCAACATCGCTAAGCCTTTTTTCGTTTCCGGCGCAGCGCGCTACCATTGCGGACGCCACGGGAACCAGATCCCCGAGCCGGGCCGGCTGTTCGATGACAGCGGGAAACCCGCAAGCTGAACCCTGAAGGACCCCCGCGCCGGATATGAGACTCACCCAACAACAACTTGAAGCCCACCTCTGGGGCGCGGCCAACATCCTGCGCGGCAAGACCGCCGGGCAGGACTACAAGAACTACATCCTCTCGCTGATGTTCTACAAGCGCCTGTGCGATCAGTGGGAAAACGAAGCGGACGAGGCCATCGCGGAACTGGAACGCCAGCAGGGGCGCGCCTTCACCGAGGCGCAGAAGGCCGTCTTCCGCGCCCGCGGGGCACACCGATTCTTCATCCCCCAGGACTGTCGCTGGGGCGACCTGCTGGCCGTGTCGGTCAACCTGGGCGAGGAACTCACCCTGGCCATGCGCGCCGTCGCCGACGCCAACGAGGAACTCAAGGGCGTCTTCACCGTGGACTGGAACCAGCCGGCCCCCGACGGGTCTGGCCGCCCGCTGATCCCCAACGAGGTGGTCCACGCCCTGATCCAGCACTTCAACAGCCACGACCTGTCCAACTTAAGCGTCCCCCCCGACGTGCTGGGCGGCGCCTACCAGTATCTGTTGAAGAAGTTCGCCGACGACGCCGGGGCCAAGGCCGGCGAGTTCTTCACCCCGCCCGAGGTCGTGGACACCCTGGTGCACATCCTGGAGCCGCAACCCGGCGACACCATCTACGACCCCACCTGCGGCAGCGGCGGCATGTTGGTCCATTCGGCCGACTTCCTGCGCGAGCAGGGCCACCATGTCACCTCGGCCCAGTACTTCGGTCAGGAGATGAACTGGAGCAACGCCGCCATCGGCAAGATCAACTCCGTCCTGCACGGGCTGGAGGCCCGGATCGTCGCGGGCGCCAGCACCATCACCGACCCCGCCTTTCGGACCGCGGGCAAGGTGCGCAAATTCTCGCTGGTATTGGCCAATTTCCCCTTCTCCGACGAGTTCTGGTGGCTCAAGCCCGAATTCCAGACGGACGACAAGAAGAAAAAGGACAAACTCAAGAAGGAGACCTTCGGCAAAGAGGGCTACAAGGACCCCTTCGGACGCTTCGGGCGCGGCACCGCCTTCAAGGCCCCGCCCGCCGGCTATGGCGACTATGCCTTCATCCTGCACTGCCTCGCCTCGCTGACCGACACCGGACGCGCCGGTGTCGTCTGCCCGCAGGGGGTCCTGTTCCGCGGCCAGCCCGAGGTGGAGGAGACCGGCGAGTTCGACGACGAGGGCAACCCCAAGATCAAGCGCCGCAAGGCCGACGACGAGCACCTGATCCGCCGCGCACTGCTGGAATCGCGCCTCATCGACGCCGTGATCTCGCTGCCGCTCAATGTCTTCTACGGCGCGGGCGTGCCGGCCTGTCTGCTGATCCTCAAGAAGCAGCGCCCACCCGAGCGGCACGACCAGGTGTTGCTGGTCTATGCCGCCCGCCACTTCCGCGAACTCTCCAACCAGAACGAGCTACGCCCGCAGGATGTGATGCGCATCCTGGTGCATGCGCACGCCTATGGCGACCCGGCCAAGGTGCCGGACCTGGTGGCCCGGCACCGCCTTCGCATCGGCAAACAGATCGACGCCCGTGAGACCGATGAGGTGGAACGTCTGGAGGCCGAATACGCCGACTGGGCCGATACCCTCACCCGGCTGGAGACACAACTGACCAAGGACAGTTCAGCGCTCGCCAGGCTCACCGCCGGGACCATCAGGGATAAGGCGAAGACAGCACTCGCCAAGCTCCAGGCCCAGCGTGACCGGGCTGCCGCCAAGGTGGCCGAGCGCGACGAGAAGATTGCCGAGGCGCGGCGCCGGGCAGAGGACGACCGGCGCGATGTCGAGGCGGTGGGTGCCGAGTTGGGCGCGCTCTATGCCGATCCGGATGAACTGCTCAAACATGCCCGCGTGGTTGGAATTAATGAGATCGAGGAAAATGAATTCAATCTCAATATTCCGCGGTATGTGGATACGTTCGAGCCGGAGCCGCGGGTGGAGGTCAAGGACGCGTTGCAAGCGCTGCGCGACGCAGTGCAAGCAACTGTCACGGCAGAAGCCGAATTGAGCAAGCTACTCACGGCCGTCGGCTATGCGCAATAAACTCGATGCCCGTCATGACTTTATTAGACGATTTGGAACGCCAGAAAACTGGAAGCTCATCACTCTTGGCGAAGTTGCCGATGTCATAGGTGGCGGCACGCCAAGCCGAGACGAAGGACGTTTCTGGCAAAATGGAGCGATTCCTTGGGTAACACCAACTGATCTAACTGCAAACCAATCGAAATATATCTCCAGTTCAGCCGACTCGATCACCGAGGCAGGACTGGTATCGTCTGCGACGTTCTTACTTCCGGCAGGCGCGGTGCTCTACACCAGCCGGGCAACGATCGGGGCAAAGGCTATTGCCCAGATCCCTATTGCGACTAATCAAGGATTCGCAAGCTTCGTCCCCCGCGAAATTGACGGGGAATACCTGTACTACCTCCTCGAATTTTTGACACCAGTAATCAAGCGTCTTGCTGCTGGCACAACATTCGACGAGGTCAGTAAACGCGACATTCGCACGGTACACTGCTCCATCCCCACTCTTGCAGTCGAGCAAAGCGCCATCGCCCGCATTCTCGATGCCGTGGATAGGGCGACCGATCGGGCGCGGGAAGCCGAAGGGAGCATTGCTGCACTCAGGCGGGCATTGATGCAAGAACTTCTGCCTCCTTGGGCGGGTGTCAAGAGAGTCTATTTTGACCGAGTAAAGACAGACGTTGAATGCGTCGAGCTTACAAGTGCCGTCTGCGATGTTTCAAATGGGTCAACGCCATCCAGGACTGAAGGAAGGTATTGGCGTAACGGCCATATTCCGTGGCTTCCCACCCGCAAGGTCCATGATCGAATAATCACCAATGCAAATGAGTTCGTGACCGAATCTGCTCTCCGGGAATGCAGCATCCGCCTCTTACCGAGAGGCAGCGTCTTGGTTGGTATGATCGGGCAGGGACGGACGCGCGGCATGGCGGCGTATCTCGATATTGAAGCCTGTATCAATCAGAATTTTGGGGCGTTCGTGCCGCGTGAGAAAGTCGTTGGTAAGTGGCTCTTTCACTACTTCGATTATCACTATAACCGGCTTCGTGAGATTGGCGGAGGCACAAACCAAGGCGCGATGAATTGCTTCTTGCTGAAGCGCCTTCGACTGCCGCTTCCGTCTATCGAGAGACAACGGGAGGTTGCAGGCGTCTTGGATGCAGTCGAGGAGTTGATTCGTGCGTACCGTTCGGTGCGCAGCCACTACGAAACCCTCAAGAAATCCCTCATGCACGACCTGCTCACCGGCACCGTGCGGGTCACCGATTGCGAGCTCAACCCGCCCCCGTGAACACCCAGGAACTCACCGCCCTGCTCGACCGCCTGCGCGCCGAGCCGCACGAGGGCGAATGGCTGGAGTTCAAGGCTAATCGCTTTGAGCCGCACGCGCTGGGTGAGTATCTGTCCGCCCTGGCCAATTCAGCCTGCCTGCTGGGCAAGCCGCGGGCCTATCTGGTCTTCGGCATCGAGGACGGCACCCATGCCGTGGTCGGTACGGCCTTCGATCCAGCGGCGGAGACGGTCAAGGATCGGGATGGCCGGGGCAACCAGTTGCTGCCACTGTGGTTGTCATTGCATCTGCAACCCAACACCGGCTATGAGATTCACCCGTTCGACTATCAGGGCCGACGGGTGTTGTTGTTCGAGATCCATCCCGCTTATGACCGCCCCGTCGAATTCGACGGGACGGCCTATATCCGCGATGGCTCCAGCAAGACGGAGCTGCGCAAGTATCCGCAGAAGGCACGCCAGATATGGAACCGCCGGGTGGACTGGAGCGCCGAGGTCTGTGAGCGCGCGACCCTCGATGACTTGGACCCGGACGCTATCGCCAAGGCGCGCCTTGAATACAAAACCAAGTTTCCCGCAAAGTCCGCCGAGGTGGACGCTTGGGATACCCCGGTGTTTCTTAATAAGACCAAGTTGGCGATCCGAGGCGGGCTGACCCACGCCGCCCTGCTGTTGCTGGGGCGGGAGGAATCGAGCCCCCTGCTGGCGCCGGCCGTGGCGCGGATGAGTTGGATACTCAAGAACGACCGCAACGAGGAATTGGGCTACGAACATTTTGGCCCGCCCTTCCTGCTCAACGTGGATCGGGTGCTGGCGCGCATCCGCAACCTCACCGTGCGCGAGCTCCCGGACGGCACCCTGTTTCCCGTGGAGATGTCGCAATACGACCCCTGGGTGATCCGCGAGGCGCTGCACAACTGCATCGCCCATCAGGACTACGGATTGCGGGGCCGCATCAACATCGTCGAGACGCCGGGCGCACTGATCCTGAGCAATGTCGGGTCTTTCCTGCCGGGCAATGTGGAGGCGGTGATCCAGCAGGATGCCCCGCTGGAGGTCTACCGTAACGCCCTGTTGGCGGAGGTGATGGTCAACCTGAATATGATCGACACCCAGGGCGGCGGCATCAAGCGCATGTTCATCAAGCAGCGTAATCGCTTTTTTCCCCTGCCGGATTACGACCTCTCCGCGCCGGAGCGGGTCAAGGTCGAGCTTCAGGGGCGGATTCTGGACGAACGCTACACCCGGCTGTTGATGGCGAATACCGATTTCGATCTGTTGACCATCATGCTGCTGGACAAGGTGCAGAAGCGCCGGCCGATCACCGCGGAGGAACATCGTTCGCTGAAGGCCAAGAACCTGGTGGAAGGCCGCTATCCGAACACCGTAGTCGCCGGCAAGGTCGCTGCGGTGGTCGGCGAGAAGGCGAGGCATATCCGCGAGCGGGGATTTGATCGGAAATACTATGAAGACCTGATCTTGGCACTGGTGAAAGAGCACCAGCCAGTGACGCGAGAAGACATCGACCGGCTCCTGTTGGACAAGCTTCCGGAGGTGTTGGACGACGGGCAAAAGGAAAACCGCATCCACAATCTGCTCGGGAAACTTGCCAAGCAGGGGCAAATCCGTAACGAGGGTAGTCGCAGATGTCCACGCTGGGTTTTGATAAGTTCCAGCCCTTAGCTCGACGGAGCATCTTGTTTTTATCAATAAATGGCGTCCATCTTACTGAAAAACAACAAGACTTCTTTTGATGGGGCGGCTGGATAGCGCGCTTTCTCGACACCGCAATCAAGAAATCGAACAAGAAAGGACCGTCCCATGAGCGAATCCGGCTACGTCGAACTCCCCGTCATCGCCTGGCTCTCGGGCCACGGCAGCGCCACGCCCGGCAACCAGGGTCTGGGCTGGACCTACCGCGACGAGTCGGCGATGGCGGCCTTCGCACGCCCGCCGGCGGACCCGCTGGTGGTGTCCCTGCTGGTCGCGGCGATCCGGCGCATCAACCCGCAGGTCACCACGGACGCACAAGCGCTGCTCGCGGTACAGGCCCTGCGCCAGGCGATGGCCAAGCCGGACGGGTTGACCGCCAACCGTGAGACGCTGGACCTGCTGCGCGACGGGGCGCGGGTGGAGTTGGCGCCGGGGGCGGACGCGACCACGGTGCAGTTCATCGCCTTTGAGCCGGAGCGCCAACACCTCAACGACTTCACCGCCACCAACCAGTACCGGGTGCAGGGGGTGAAGCAGTGCCGGGACGATACCGTGTTGCTGGTCAATGGCATCCCGCTGGTGATCGCCGAATACAAGAGCTATGTCAGCAGCGGCAAGGACTGGACCGAGGCGGTGCACCAATTGCACCGGTACCAGCGCCAGGCGCCGCTGATGCTGGCGTCCAATGTGTTCTGTGTGGGCGCGGATGAGGACGCCTTCCGCTACGGCACCGTGCTGTGCCGGGATGCCGACCGGGATGCCGGCAAGGACGCGATCGAGCGCCACCTCGACACCTGGGGTCCCTGGCTCTCCAAGTATCCGGACGCGAAAGGCTGGTGGAACGATCCGGCGGCGGACGACCCGGACGATCCGCTGGAGTTGCCGGTCAAGGGCCTGCTGCGGTTGGCGCCCTGCCATGTGCTGGACTTCCTGCAACACTTCGTCGTGTTCGAGACCAAGAAGGGGCGCACGGTCAAGAAGGTGGCCCGCTATCAGCAGTTCGAGGCGGTGAACGACATCGTGGACCGCATCCTGGCGCTGATCGGCAAGCCGGTCGGAGCTCAGGACCGCACCGGTCTGGTGTGGCACACCCAGGGGTCCGGCAAGAGTCTGACGATGATCTTCGCCGCCTACAAGCTCGCCCGACTCCTGGGGTTGAACAACCCGACTATCCTGATCGTGGTGGACCGGCGCGACCTGAAGACCCAGATTGCCGACGATTTCGACGCCTGTGACTTTCCCGGCGTGCGCAAGGCGATGGGCGTCAGGGACTTGAAGGGTATCCTGCGTAACCCCAGCGGCAAGCCCCAGCGCGGTACCTTCGTCACCACCCTCCAGTCCTTCCAGCAGATGGGTGACCTGACGCCGCTGGCGGAGGACAACATCATCACCCTGGTGGACGAGTGCCACCGCTCTCAAAAAGGCGGCACCGCGGACAGCTACGCCATGACCATGCGCGTGAAGCTGCCCAACGCCTTCCGCTTCGGCCTCACCGGGACGCCCATCGACCGGGCGATGACCAACACCCATCGCGACTTCGGCCCGGTGATCGACGGCCAGCAGGAGCGTTATCTCAGCTATTACGGCATCAAGCGCGCGATCAAGGACGGCGCCACCCTGGAGGTGCACTACCTGCGCGACAAGGTGCCCTTCATCGTCGATGAGAAGGCCCTGAATGTCGGCTTTGAACAGATGTGCACTGAGATGGAGGTCGAGGACGAAGAGGCAAAGGACCTGATCCAGCGCCAGCGCTCGCAGTGGAAAGAGCTGGCCCGCCACCCGGACCGGGTGGAGATCGTCACGGCCAAGATGCTGGAGCATTTCCTCGCCCACCCCGACCCGAGCGGCTTCAAGGCGCAATTGGTGGGTGTGGACCGCATCGCCTGCGCCCGCTTCAAGGACGCGCTGGACACCAAGCTCAAGGCGCGTGGCTTGCCGCCCGAGTGGTCCGATGTCATCATCTCGGAGGGTCAGAACGACGACGATGACCTGAGCCGCTTCCATTACGGCAAGCAGAAGCAGGACGACTTGATCGACTACTTCAAGCTGACACCGGCTCAGTGGGAGGAGTGGAACCGGGAGCGCTACGGCGAGGCGCGCGAGCAGTGGCGCCCGCCGCTCAAGATCCTGATCGTCTGCGACCGGCTGCTGACGGGTTTCGACGCCCCGGTGGAGCAGGTGATGTACCTGGATAAGCCGCTGCGCGACCACAACCTGCTGCAAGCGATCGCCCGCACCAACCGGCCGCTGCCGGTGATGGACAAGCGCACCGGCCTGGTGGTGGACTATTTCGGCGTGTTCGCCAATCTGGCCCGGGCGCTCAACTTCGACGAGAACATCCGCGAGGAGGCGCTGATCGACTGGGAGGCGCTGAAGGCCACGGTGCCGGATGAGGTCGCGCGCTGCCTGGAGACCTTCAAAGGCATCCGGATCAGCGACACCCGCGACTGCCTGTTGGCCGCCCTGCGCGCCCTCAAGGACCCCGATGCCGCCAAGGTGTTCGAGGTCAATTTCAAGAGCCTGGAGCGTCTGTGGGAGGCGGTATCGCCCGATCCGTGCCTGTATGAGCACCGGTATGTCTACAGTTGGCTCTGTGGCATCTACATCGCCCACCGCCGCCGCCAACGCGGCGCGGCCTCGAGTGCCACCTATGGCGAACTTTCGGCCAAGACCCGCGAGTTGATCCGGCAGAACACCACCTTCATGGATCTGGCCATGGCCTTGCCGGTCTTCAGGATCGACAAGGATTATCTGGGCAAGCTCGACGACCTGCCCAGCGCTGCCGACAAGGCGGCCGCGCTGGAGGCAATGCTGACGGCAGAACTGACCGAGGACACCGGTGGCGGTTTCACCTATCGGCAGTTGGGCGACCGGCTGGCGCGGATCAAGGCCAACAAGGACGCGGCGGACAAGGCGGCGGAGGAGCGGCTGAAGGCCCTGCGGGACATCGCCGACGAAGCCGTCCAACGCGTCGAGGAGCCAGGCGCCCTGTACCTCACCCTGCCCGGCGAATACGCATTGTTCGTGGTCCTGCGCCAGTTTGCCGCCGGCAAGGATACGGTCTATCTGGCGACTTGCGCCCGCCAGATGGTAGCGCATCTGCGCGACAACCAATTATTGCTGCCGGGTTGGAGTAGTTCCAAGGGCGGACGGATGCGGGTGGAGAATTCGCTTTTGGCCGAATCCATGAATCCAGGCTATGCGGCCCTTGGCTTCGATCCGGACGACCCAACGCCGCCCTTCCTGGGGCCGGCCCTCAATGAATTGGTGACCATTGATGCCGCCCGCTGAGGCGATCCGCCCCAGTGTCTTGCACCAGGTCTCGCTCGGCGGGCGGGAACTGACGTGTCGGCTGGTGCGCTCCAAGGCCGCCACCCGACTCCGGATCAAGGTCAGCAAGCCCGACGAGGTGGAGTTGATCGTACCGGAGCGCCGCACCGACGGCGAAGGACTCGCCTTTCTCACCGCCAACGCGGCTTGGGTGCTGGAGCAACTGGAGCGTGCGCAACGCCGGCTGGCGGTGCGGCGGCCGGACCGTCGGGTGCTCGGTCAGGTGCTCCTGGGCGGGGAGACGATCCCGGTCCAAGTGGTGCGTCTCGATACCTGGCTGGGCCCGAACCGGATCGCGCTCCAAGACGGGGAGATTCAGGTCACCACCGGGCCGCACTCGCGAACGCCACCCGCGCGGTCCTTGGAGAACTGGCTACGCAAACGGGCGCGCGAGCACATCGAGCAATATGTCAGCGAACTGAGCCGGCGCGTCAAACGCGCACCCGGCAAGGTCTACATCATGGACCAGCGCACCAAGTGGGGGAACTGCTCGGGGCTCGGCAACCTGTCTTTCAATTGGCGCCTGGTGATGGCGCCCGACTTCGTGCTGCGCTACATCGTCACCCATGAGGTGGTGCACCTGGCCATCCCCGACCATTCGCAGCGGTTCTGGCTGACGGTGCAGAGCTTATGCCCGAATTCGGATCGTGCGCGGCAGTGGCTGGTGGCCAATGCCGACCGGCTCCTCATGGCAGACTGCATCGCGGCTGTACCACAGTAGCGGTTTGCATATCAGTGAATACCTTGGGTAAGGTCCTGTGCCACCTGTTGTCCGGACCGGGTCAGACGATATTGCTGTCTGGGACTCGTCGGCGTGTCGGGATGTGTCTGTTCCAGCCAACCGGCGGCGAGCGCTGGTTGCAGATAGTCGTAGAGAAAGGTTGGGCGATGGGACAATCTTAGCAGCATCATCAATGACTTGGCCGAGTAGCGGCCGTCCCCTATCGACGCCGGCAGGCGCCGGACTTGTTCGGTGGCTTGTGCGGTCACTTGTTCGGTCGGGTGGGCACCCAGGGCCTCACGGATCACCCCCAACCTGAAGGCGAGAAAAGGCGTCGCTGCGCCCTCGCGGGTACTGTCGGCCAGCGCCCGATAATAGTCGTCCTGATGGGCATGGATGATGCTATCGACTGCGATAAGTCCCGGGCCGCTCCACCAGGCCAGCCATCAGCAGGGCATTGCGAACCTCCTGGATCTCGCGGGGCGCGGCAATCACCCACTTCCCCTCCATGATGGCGGTGATCTGCTGCTCGCTCAAGGTATTGCCTTCAATCGCCAACGAACCCTGAATGGTCCGTATGCGATTGATATGCCGCAGTCGCAGGGCGGCGGCGGAATCCGCGGCCTGGGCATACTGGCCGACCCGCTCGGCGATGTCGGCGATGAGCGTGACGATGGCGGGGGTGATCGCGAAGGGCGGTGCATCGGGGG
>Ga0247842_10005759_pt1 | contig 14435 bp, 7 predicted proteins | sample LaCruzMarch2015__3_FD_192411 | JGI IMG/M metagenome (GOLD analysis project Ga0247842, IMG submission 192411) | Freshwater microbial communities from meromictic Lake La Cruz, Castile-La Mancha, Spain - LaCruzMarch2015_19m | ecosystem: Environmental > Aquatic > Freshwater > Lake | place: Spain...
TGTTCGGTGAAACCTGCCATTGATAGGTATACGGCGTATTCCCTCCTGTTGGGGCAGTCCCCGTAAGGAGCGCCGGAACAGCATTGTAACAGATATTCTGATTAAATGAAATTACCCCGGGCAACAGGTTGGGATAAACTATGATAGTCGCCACATTGGTGTTAACCGAACCACAATTGCCGGCAGAAAATTGAACCAACCGGTAGTATCTTGTTGCGGTTAATGCTCCTGGCTGATAGGTAAGATCAGTGGCGCCTGATATATTGGTAAAACCTGAATTGTTCGGTGAAACCTGCCATTGATAGGTATACGGCGTATTCCCTCCTGTTGGGGCAGTCCCCGTAAGGAGCGCCGGAACAGCATTGTAACAGATATTCTGATTGGATGAAATTACCCCTGGCAACAGGTTAGGATAAACTACGACAGCAATCACATTGGTAGAGTCTGAACCGCAAACTGTTGCGATTTGTGTCTGCCGGTACCATTTGGTGGCGATCAAGTTCCCTGGTTGGTAGTTCAGTGAGGTTGCCCCCTGGATGTCGGAGAACACATCGGAGTTGGACGAACTTTGCCATTGATAGATATAAGGTGCATTCCCGCCAGTTGGTGCAGTTCCGGTTAATATAGCCGGAGTTGCATTGTAACAAATGTGCTGGTTTGCAGAAATTGAACCAACTACAAAGTTCGGATAAACCGTGATGGTAATTACATTGGTATTTCCCGAGCCACATCCTGCCGAGGTTTGAACCTGGCGGAACCAAGTCGTGGCGGTTAAAGACCCGGGCTGGTAATTGAGGGAGGAGGCTCCCGGGATGCTCGAGAATACGCCATTATTGGGCGAACTCTGCCATTGATAGGTATAGGGCATATTTCCTCCTGTTGGGGAAGTCCCGGTCAATAAGGCAGGAGTTGTGTTGTAACAGACATTTTGATTCGTCGAAATGGAACCAACAGCAAAACCGGGAGAAACCGCAATTGTAATCACATTGGTATTACCCGATCCGCAACCTGCCGAAGTTTGAACCTGGCGGAACCACGTTGTGGCGGTTAAAGACCCGGGCTGGTAATTGAGGGAGGTGGCTCCCGGAATATTCGAGAATGCACTGTTATTGGGGGAACTCTGCCATTGATAGCTGTAGGGCATATTTCCTCCTGCAGGCGCAGTTCCGGTTAATGCAGATGGGGTAGCGTTGTAACAAATGCTCTGGTTTGCAGAAATTGAACCAACTACAAAGTTCTGATAAACCATAATGGTAATCGCATTGGTATTCGCAGTTCCTCCACCGCCTGACGAAGATTGGACCTGCCGGTACCACGTTGTAGAGGTTAATGCTCCGGGCTGGTAATTAAGCGAAGTGGCGCCAGGAATGTTGGAGTAGATCTGGTTGTCTGGCGAATTTTGCCATTGATATGAATAGGGCGGGGTTCCTCCCGTGGGTGATGTTGCTGTTAACAATGCCGGGGTTGTGTTATAACAAATATTCTGGCTTGCTGCAACCGTTCCGGGAACAAATCCGGATGAAAATGAAAGGGAGGCAATACGGGTTTTCCAATCTGTTGAGGATGTTATGGAATAATATTCGGTGGTATACCAAAAGGTATTTGGTGCCGAAGGATCAACCAGCATTGAGCTGTAATCACCCCACCGGCCTGAACTATGTGTTTGAGAACCTCCACCGGCAATAATCGAATTTTCTGTCAGGGTCATTTGATTTAAAGGGTCATTGACCATCCGACCGGTATAACGGATGGAGGGATAGGTGGAACTTGCATCTGAAACAGAATAACCAAGTGCTATGTTTCCGGAGGCATCCATAGCAAGACTTCCCATCCATCGGTATTTGGTGTCGGGGGCATAGGTAGCTTGCTGATAGATATTCCAGGCTCCCGTAGTTTTTCTCAGTTCGTACCATCTTACACCTGCATTATTTGATCCGCCGACATTGGCGTTGACTGAATGGTTGGTTACCATGGCCGCATGGTCGCTGAATGTCCTGTATTGAAGGCGGAACATAAGGCGATCAGCCAGGTCATCCAATTTACGGGTCGTGCCGGGTTGCGGGATTCCTGTTCCGATGATCGAACTAAATGAATTAACCGCAAGGGTAAGTGAATTACCAAAGGTTGAGGAGGCAGGGGTCGTCCAATCCACATGAAATTCATAAATCACCAGGTGGTCAGGGCTGTCATTTATAAAGGTGAAATAATTCGGTGTACCTGTTACCGGGAAAGCCCCATCGCAGTCTGAAGGAAGCATGGAACCTGCTTCGTTGCCTGCAGGCAAGGTAAACATCACCATCGCCGGGGAGGCATTACCGGCCAGCATTGCTGCACGGTTAAAGGCCACTGCACCAATGCCGTTCCAGTTTGTTAAACCTGCCGTAAACCGGTTGATCGACATATAATATCCATCGGGCCAGATACCAAACTTAGGATAATCGGGCATGTCGGTAAATGCATATTGCCAGCGGTACCACGACCCCAGCGGATCGGCTGTTTGTGAAACGGCGATCATCATGTAAAAAGGTCCATTTGGAAAATTGGGCAGGGAAAATTGACTGAAGAACCATCGGTCGGCTTGCTCATCATACAGCACAATGGCATCTCCGCTATTTGAATTATTTGGCAAGCCATTCCACATGGTGCTGCTTGGAACCGGCCCATAAAGCCCTGTTCCTGTTTTATTGAAGATTTTGTACTGGCAGTTGACAACCTGGAAAAAATGATTTGGCCCAACATCTCCATCCGTATCAGGCGGTACATATCCCATTGTATTGGAAATTCCGTCAAAATTCTGCCCCGTAATGGCTGTCGGCGACATCCCGAAGTCAGTTTGCATATTCGGATCAGCACCGTTAATCAAATCTGTTGAGTCAGGATGATGATTCTTGAAATTGAAAAAATTCTTAACAACTCCATCTTTCCAGGTAAGATCAGCCGGTCCCGGTGCATTGGTCTTGATGTCACGCAATGCTGGCGAGATATCAAAATAAACCGGCGTTTTAATAATTGGCTTTGATAAATCCGTTTGTCCCGACAAAGATTCAACAAACACAACGAAAAGAAGACTATACAAAAGAAAAATAAATTTTTTCATGGACTAAGTGAATATCTAAACAGGATTAAAAAAATTGACTGAGCGCTATTATACCAGCGAAGTTAACATATAGGACAGTGACATTCTTCCATGCGCTCCGTAGGTGCGAAATTATTTCCCGGAGAATCAAATTCAACATGCATTGCGCACCTATGGCGCGCTGGGCTCGGGGTGGGGGTATACGTGCTACCAGGATTTGGCTCCCACGGAGCCGGAAAGGATTATTGAAAACTGTATCCTCAAACAGGAAGGTTCTTGATATATTGAATTCTTCGGGTATAATTGCGCTCATTCAATAAAAAAAACAATTTCAGTGTAAAGATACCTTAAAACAAATAGATAGTGCTAAACACTTCGTTTTTTATAGAATATTGCCCTCATTGAAACAAAGCAGGAAGGTATACTAACAGATGAAGGATTCACTATACAGTAATGAATCCTTCATCTGGTGTTGAGTCCGCTCCGAAAAGTCCAATCAATTGGATCCTGAGCAGAGTCGAATGATGCAAACAGGTGTTAATAAGGACACTTCGACTTCATACCTGCAGGAACGATTAATTCTGTTTCACAATTTTCATGGTTTTAAGGGTTTTCCCGGTTCTGATAGAAATAAAATAGATACCCTCTGGTTTTCCGGCAAGCGAAAATTCATGCTTGTGCATGTTCATGAGTTCTTCTGATAATACTATCTCTCCCAGAATTCCATAAACCGTTACCTGAACCTTGCCTTCTTGAGTTTCACCTTTCAATTCAAGGGTGAAGAATCCCTTTGTTGGGTTAGGATACGCTATAAAGTCTGTTGGTAACTCATTCAATGGACGCTCCACTGTTCCGGTGATATTCGTCACCATTGAGGGGGCTTTTCCCACGCACCATGGACCATCAGCATCAATGTAGCCGTGCAAAGAACCTCCCGGTTCAACCCTGGTACCTGCGAGGAAACTGATACGTTGCCCTGCTATCATGGTCGCAGTGCCATTGGTCTGAACAACGAAAATTGTTCCACCACCTGCAACAGTGATTGTCTGGTTGGCATTGTAACAGTTCGACTGCCCGCTGGCAATAGTTTCACCCTGAACAACCAGGTCGTCTGGAACGTCAGGATTTACGGTTATTTTCAATATGTTGGTCTCTACAGAACCAAAATTGTTTGCTGATGTCTGAATTTGCTTGTACCATGTGGTTAATGTCAACGCGGCAGGAGCGTAGTTGAGCTCCGTGGCACCTGAAATCTCGGTAAAGTTTGCGCCATCTGTTGAAATCTGCCACTGGTAACCGTATGGAATATTTCCACCTGTAGGAGCCACGCCTGTTAAAGGGTCTGGCACTGTGTTGTAATTGATGGTCTGGCTGGCTGTAATTGAACCGGCAACAAAGGTTGGAAACACAGTGACCTCAAATATTGTGGGGACAAAGCCGGTACAGTTATTCAGGTTAAAATAATTTACTCCAACGGTTTGCGGGCCGGGCAAGTTCCATGTAACGCTGATCGCGCTGGTTCCAGCGCCACCGGTTATCATTCCTCCCGAAGAAACAGTCCAGGTATAACCGGTCATTCCATCTTCTGTAGTGTAAGTCACACCGGTATTACCTGCCATAACTAAGGCTTCACCGGTGATGACCGGCAAGGGACTCGGATTCACTGTCATGACCACACTGTTGGATGTTGCAGGATTTCCTGTGGCACAGGAGAAAGATGAAGTCATAATACAGGAAACAACATCCCCGTTTTCAGGAAAGGTAAAGTAGTACGGGTCATTGGTTCCAACGTTTGTTCCATTAAGTTTCCATTGGTATGATGGTGTTGGGCCCCCGTTGACCGGGTTTGCAATAAAGAATGCCAGAGAGCCTGAGCAAACCGGGTTTGCCGTTGGGGCAATTGTCACACTTGCGGGAAGAGTAGAGGACACCGTCAAATTTAGTTCGTTAGAGATGGCTGGATTTCCTGTAACACAAGGTGCATTTGAAGTCATCACGCAACTGATGAAGTCATTATTGTCCGGATTGTAAGCATACACCGGGCTGTTGGTCCCAACATCGGTTCCATTGACTTTCCACTGGAATGTTGGCGCAGTACCTCCATTGCCAGGGGTGGCGGTAAAGGTGACCAGGTCACCAGGACAGATGATTGTTGCCGACGCGGCAATCGTAACGGTTACAGGTAAATTGGGATTAACGGTCATAGCAACAGGATTCGATAATGCCGGGTTAACTGCCGGACAGATTATATCGGATGTGAGCTCACACGTAACAACATCTCCATTTACAGGAATGTATGCGTAAACCGGATTGTTTGTTCCGGCATTCGTTCCGTTTACTTTCCACTGGTAAACCGGTTGTGACCCGCCATTGACCGGGGTGGCCGTATAAGTGACCAATGTTCCTGTGCACACAGTCGCAGCATCTGCAACGATAGAAACGCTGACCTCCACTGTAGGCGTTACTGTCATGGTAACCGGATTGGAGGTGGCCGGATTTCCGGTATAGCAGGTCGAGGAAAAGCTGGAAGTCAGAATGCAGGTGACAATATCATTGTCGGCAGGAATATAATTATATACAGCGCTGTTATTCCCGGCATTGGTTCCATTCACCTTCCATTGGTACGCGGGTGAGAGTCCCCCATTGACCGGGGTAGCCGTAAAGGTGGCCGTGGTTCCGGCGCATACAGGATTGTCATTGACGTCAATGGAAACACTTACGGCTGAGTAGGAGGTACAGGTGTCTTTAAGACAACGCACAGAAAAGGCTGAGCCTTTGGTGTTAGTAGTTCGGCTCACATCAGCTCCATTATAAATCATCCCTCGCCTCCAGGCATTAACTGATGCATGTTCCGTTGAGGTGTTGAAGTATCCATTGTCATGTATTTGGCTAAACCCTCCGGTACTGTTATTAAAACCACCAGGCAATGCCGTAAATCCACTTTGATTCGTTGCCCCGGTATTTGGGGTAGTCCAATGCGAGGTGCCTGTTTCTTTCAGCTTCCCCCCCGCAACAATTTCACCACCCAGGAAGGTTGTCAGGAATGAAAATTCATCATCAGTAGGGATATGCCATCCGGCGGGGCAGATACCCTGAACTCCCTGGTTTGTTGAATATTGCATCATTTCGTTCCATTGATATAATCCTCCATACACATCACAGTTGGCATCGACATTACCATAGCAATACTTTTCGATCACACCATTGTCAGTCGGATTTGAGCTGCCGCTGATCCGCGTGCCAATATTAAGGTTCTCCCTTAACCAGCATTGTGTCCCAATCAGGATTGTGTTGTATATTTGCCCGCCATAGGTTACAGTAGGTATTCCGGGGCATGTGATCACAGGAACTACCACCGGGGTGATTGTACCACTGATATAACTAACCGGGATGTTGACAGCCCCTATGGTTTTGATCAAACATCCCGGATAAAAATCCAGTGTTGTTGCGGTTGTTCCAGTATAGGTGAAATCAAGGCCAATCTCACTCGGGGGATAGTTGATGTCAGCGCCACCCGCATTTGCCCAGTTGATTGTAATGATGCTGTTGGCTGCAGAGGCAGTGGCGCCTGTTAAAGTACCGGTTGCCGATATCCCTGAAAAGGTCAGTTTGGACTGATCATAATGGATTTGTTGTATCAGGGTACCGGCATTGGAAGTAAACCCTGTGTACCTCAATGGTACCGTAACCGCACTTCCGGGAATGGCATCGCTGACATCAATGATGGAACCATGCGAAGGATTAGTTGCAGAGGCAGTTACCGAACCAGGGGTATAGTTGACCGGAATAATGACATTTCCCGATACAACAACTTCACAAATCGATGTAAGAAAGTTCAGATTGCTGAAACCCGGCCCTGAATAAGTAAAATTAAGGTTAACAAAGGTACCGCTAAACGTTGTCGGTGTAAGTGAATTCCATCCGATATAGAGGGTGGAATCAGGATGTAATGGGCCTACAAGCATTCCGGCCGGACCTCCGGATATACCGTTAAAGGTAAGGATTCCCTGCTTGATTCGTATGGCCAGGGTTACCGCCACAATATTATTCCAGTTTCCCACCGTAATTGGAACAACGAAACTGGCTCCCGGACTGATTGCATAATTCCCCATTGAAGCCGTTGCAACCAATGGTGCATCGGTTTTCAGATTGTTAATGGTCTCGACAACTTTAGTGTTTTGCGCGACAACCTGCCGGGTGAAAAGTAAGAACAAGACAAAAAGTAAAAATGGTAGATAGGGTCTTATTTTCATCATATTTTCGATTAATGAATGATAAATATATTAACATATCCCTTGATATTCAAGATGATTGAACACCACCACCGAATATCAACAAAGGATTAAAAGAACAAACAAAGATACGACATTGTTATCATTAACCTGAACCTCAATCATTAAATCTTCAACAAGTCAATGTTAATATCCTTCAGGTGTTCCGGTGTACTGCAGTGTAACACGCACTGCTCACAGATCTGGAGTTCCCCCTGCAACCTTTTTTTAACCATGTCTTCAATACGCTGACGCAGTTGCGGAATGGCAATTTTAGAAATGATTTCATCGGCAAATGCAAACATCAGCAACATGCGGGCAGTCTCCTCCCCTATGCCTCTCTGGCGCAGGTAAAACATCGATTCGGTATCGAGCTGACCGGTGGTTGAGCCGTGAGAACACTTTACGTCATCATTGTAAATTTCAAGGAATGGCTTTGAGTTAACCCGGGCGGTATCGGTCAGCAAAATGTTTTTATTGGTCTGGCGGGCATCCGTCCGGGTTGAATTGCGGCGCACGAGCACATGACCATTGAACACAGCACGCGCATGTTCATCAAGTATGCCCTTGAACATCTCATTACTGGTACAGTCGGGACAAGCATGATCAACAAACACCTGATTGTCGGCATGTTGCTTGCGGTCCATGAGATAAATACCGTAAATGTTGGCATTTCCGTGCGGACCATTGAACAGCAGGCGGATGTTGTTCCGAAGCATCCCCCCGTTCAGGGAAATATAGTGGGATTCAAGATTTGCAGCCGCTTCGAGCCTGAAATATACCGAACTGATCAGGGTGCTGCTGTTGTTGAGGTTCTGTAGTTTGTAATGATCCAGTGTGCCATTGTCTCCCACATGCACTTCGGTGACTATGTTGGAAAAACTTGCCTGGTGGTTATAGGAATCATCGCAATGCACCAGGGAAAGTTTAGCATTGGTGCCAACAACAATAAGGTTTCTCGATTGCAGAAAGAGGCTCTCCCCGTGATGAATCACATTGATCAACTGTACCGGTTTCGGACTTTTTACATTGTCGGGCACATAAATAAATACCCCATCCTGGGCAAATGCAGTATTCAGGGCGGTAAATCCGTCGGCGGAGTCATCGGCTATGGTTCCATAGTATTTTTCAATAAGTTGGGGATAGGTTTTCCGGGCTTCGGCCAGACTACCCATGATGATTCCATTTCCCAGCGTCATCAGGGGGACATCCTTTGAAACAAACCATCCGTTCAACTGCCCGATGACCGCGGTATCGAGGTAGGGTATGTTGCATCGGAAAACCTCATGAAAATTCACATCCTTCATGGGATGTAACTGATAATCATAGCCCCGATCAAAGCTCTCTTTTAAATCGGTGTGGCGCCATGATTCCATGCTGGTATCGGGAAAGCCAAGTTTCCTGAAAAACGCAAAAGCCTTGTTGCGCATTTCAGCCAAAGCTTTGGTGTCGTGGATGGTAAGCAATGACTTGTTTTTTTCAAATAAGCCGGCCAGCCTTTCCGGGGTAATTCTATTGATTATTTCAGGTTGCATGATGTTTTTTTTACCTCACCCCCCGGCCCCCTCTCCCAGGGGAGAGGGGGAGGATGTGCTATTTTATAATTGAGCTCCCTTCTTCCCTGGGGATGGGGTCAGGAGAAAGATTATTCTTGTTCCTTCTTTATCCAGTCGTAGCCTTTTTCTTCCAGTTCGAGCGCCAGCTCCTTACCTCCCGATTTCACAATTTTTCCCTGGAACAACACATGCACAAAGTCGGGAATAATATAATCGAGCAGCCGCTGGTAATGGGTGATCACCACAAAAGCGTTATCGGGTCTGCGCAATTTGTTTACGCCATTGGCCACGATGCGCAGGGCATCGATGTCGAGGCCCGAATCAGTTTCATCGAGGATGGCCAGTGTGGGTTCAAGCATAGCCATCTGGAAAATTTCATTTTTTTTCTTTTCACCTCCGGAAAAACCTTCGTTGACAGAGCGGTTTGTAAGATTGGAGGTAATCTCAACCAATCGCTTTTTCTCCTCCATCAACCTGAGAAAATCGCCTCCCGGCAAGGGGTCAAGGCCTTTGAACTTGCGCACTTCATTTACGGCGGTTCGCATGAAGTTGGTTATACTCACGCCAGGTATCTCCACCGGATACTGGAAACCAAGAAATATGCCTTCGCGGGCACGGTCTTCTATTGATAGTTTCGAAAGATCCTTTCCTTTGTACAGTATCTCCCCGGCAGTGACATCAAATACTTCACGGCCGGCAATAACCGAAGCAAGCGTACTTTTTCCGGTTCCGTTTGGCCCCATAATGGCATGCACTTCGCCTTTATTCACCTCGAGATCGACACCCCGGAGAATTTCTTTGCCGTTAATGCCGGCATGCAGGTTTTTAATTTGTAACAACATAGTTTTTTAACTCAAAATTCAAAAATCAAAAATCAAAATGCAAAAATCAAAAATCAAATCTACAATTCAAAAATCAAAACCAGTGCTAATAAACATTATCACGAAATCCCAACACATGCTGCTGTAATTACCTCATTTTCAAATCTTCAATTCAGCACATTATCTCATCAACACATTATCTCATCAGCACATTATCTCATCAGCACATTATCTCATCAGCACATTATCTCATCAACACATTATCTCATCAGCACATTATCTCATCAGCACATTATCTCATCAGCACATTATCTCATCAGCACATTATCTCATCAGCACATTATCTCATCAGCACATCAGCACATCAGCACATCAGCACATTATCTCATCAGCACATCATCCAACACTTCCTTCCAGTGATATTGACAGCAGTTTCTGTGCTTCCACCGCAAATTCCATGGGAAGTTGCTTCAAAACCTCTTTTGCATAGCCGTTTACAATCAACCCAATGGCGCTTTCTGCCGAAATCCCCCGTTGCTGACAATAAAACAGCTGGTCTTCAGAAATTTTCGATGTAGTTGCTTCATGCTCCACGATCGACGATTTATTATCGACCTGGATATAGGGAAAGGTATGAGCCCCGCATTTGGCGCCAAGCAACAACGAATCGCACTGGCTGTAATTACGCGAATTAATGGCATTTTTCGAAATACGAACCAGTCCGCGGTAGGAGTTGTTGCTCTTTCCGGCTGAAATTCCCTTTGAAATAATGGTGCTCCGTGTGTTCTTTCCAAGGTGCATCATTTTTGTGCCGGTATCGGCCTGCTGATGATTGTTGGTGACAGCTACCGAATAAAACTCCCCGACTGAATGATCGCCCAGCAGGATACAACTTGGATATTTCCAGGTGATGGCCGAACCGGTCTCAACCTGTGTCCAGCTGATCTTGGAATTATTTCCCTTACAGATGCCTCTTTTCGTGACGAAATTATAAATGCCGCCCAGTCCGTTTTTATCTCCCGGATACCAATTTTGCACCGTTGAATATTTCACCGCTGCATCCTTCATGGCGACAATCTCCACGATGGCAGCATGAAGCTGGTTTTCATCACGCTGAGGGGCGGTGCAACCCTCCATATAACTCACGTAGGCGCCCTCCTCAGCCACAATAAGCGTACGTTCAAATTGCCCGGTATTGGCGGCATTGATGCGAAAGTAGGTAGACAATTCCATGGGGCAGCGAACACCCTTCGGTATAAAGCAGAAGGAACCATCGCTGAATACTGCAGAATTAAGGGCAGCAAAATAGTTATCGGTAAAAGGAACCACCGAACCCATATACTGCTTGACCAGGTCGGGATGGTTCTGTACTGCCTCGCTGAAAGAGCAAAAAATGATCCCATGCTTTGAAAGCGTTTCAGAAAAGGTGGTTTTGACAGATACACTGTCGATTACGGCATCAACAGCCACACCAGTCACACCGGCCAGTTTTTTTTGTTCATCCAGAGAAATGCCGAGTTTGTTAAAGGTATCCAGCAATTCAGGATCCACTTCGTCGAGACTGGTCAGCTCTTTCTTTTTCTTTGGCGCGGCATAAAAAATAATATCCTGGAAATTGATCGGGTCGATTTGCAGATGTGCCCATTTGGGTTGCGACAATGTAAGCCAGTGCCGGTATGCCTTCAGCCTGAATTCCAGCATGAATTCAGGTTCGTTCTTCTTCGTGGAGATATAGCGGATCGTATCTTCTGATAGCCCGATGGGTGCGAATTCCGTCTCAATATCCGTGACAAAACCATACTTATAATCACCCTGGGTCACTTCATCCAGGATCTTGTTTGCTTCGGATTCCATTGATCAATATTTTAGTACAAAATTAATCAATTTTCCGGCAACAGGAAGGAGCCGGAATTTGAAAAGCAAAGATACAATAATTTAGGTATTGGAATGCCTGATTGGAGAAAAAAGTGAATGGGCAAACAGGCGGATGAGCGGACTGGCGGAACGGCAGACGAGTGGACAGGCGGACAGGCGGACAGGTGGATAGGCGGACAGGCGGACAGGTGGACAGGCGGACGAGTGGACAGGCGGACAAGTGGACAGGCGGACAGGCGGACAGGCGGACTAGTGGACAAGTGGACAAGTGGACAAGTGGACAGGCGGACAGGCGGACAGGCAGACGAGTGGAAAGGCGGACAGGCGGACGAGTGGACAGGCGGACAGGCGGACACGAGTGAACTGGCGTGGAAAAAGATTGATTTACCCCCAAATCGTAAATCGTAAATCGTATATCGCATATCGTAAATTTTTTCATTTATTGCCCTCCAAAAAAAAGCCATCAAGATTATAGCCGTTGGCGATCACATCCTGGCGGTGTGTCTTATAAAAATCAATGATTGATTCAAAAGGAACGACAGCATTCAGGCCATACTGGATATTATCGCTTTTGCCAACAAACATTTCCCCTTTATATGGAAACCAGTCGGGTGTATGCGGCTGTCCGGACGCCGGTTTGAGAAATTCCTCGCGGGAAGAATTAACGGTAATGACCATTCCTACCAGTTCAAAATTGGGCACTCCATCGCGAAGTGCGACAATAATCCCACCGCTAAATCCCTTGTTCAGCAAAGCATCAACAGAGAATTCTCCCATTGGTCTTTTGGCAGCGGGACTCACAATTCCCCGGGTGACCACCATTCCGCCCATCGGATATCCAAAAACATAGACAAAACTACCCCATGTCAGTTCTTTTGCACGCCCCGACGGGTAGGAGAATGGAACAACCGTATCCGTTAGTGTTTCACATTTTTTTCCCAGGATTGCGATGTCATTCGGAATATCAATGGCTAAAATCTGAAAGGAACCGCACGAAGAGATATCTTTTACCCAATTCTCCTGCTTTTCCTTTACAGAAAAGCGCTGGATATACCTGGTTGGATTTTCCCCGGCAGGCTCAAAATAATTTATCAGGGTATCGGGAGAGTTTACGATGTGTGCACAGGTGAGCAATGCGACCTGTGAATTGGAAAAACCGATCACGGTGGCTGTTCCGAAAACGGTCTCATTGGTGGAGATCACACCCCAGGCTGCTTTTTTATAGGTGCCATTTTGAATCTGGTAGCCTGTTATTTTTGCCTCCTGCCTGAACTGATAGGTTGTATAATGAGAGACACTGTAAACTTTTTTTACCGATCTTGTGATTTCTTCGATTTCATCGGAGGCATTCCGGGTGGGAAATTCGCTGCCGTATCTTCCATGGTTGGTTTCCTTTTTGGCTGTTCCGATTTTATTTTTTACACATCCGGTGAAAACTAACAGGAATAACAATGATATGAAGCAGATGCAGGTTTTTGACCACACCTTGGCTAAACTCAGTGTGCCGGATTTGCTGAAAATGTCGTTTCGGTACGGGCTCATAATTTCATTTTAATGCGAGGTAGCGAGGTAGCGAGGTAGCGAGGTAGCGAAATAAGGAAATAGCGAGGTAGCGAGGTAGCGAGGTAGTGAAAATTGCGAAATTGCATAGTAACAAAGTTAATGATAATTATATGCCAATAAAGATATCCCCCAACTATTCGTTGGTTCGGTGTATTTCTGTAAATTGCATCAAAAAACAGATCAGTGATTTATCCAGCAATTACAGTATCGTTTAACTGTTCATTAAACCGCCACATTTTGAAAAAGTTAATTTTTATCTCATTTTTTATCCCACTGGTTATATCCATTGCATGCAGTAAGAATGAGGATCAGGCAGTACCGGTAACTACAGAAATTTTCCCCCTGAAAGTAGGGAACAAGTGGAATTATCTTGTAGTCCGGAACGATTCAATCAGAAGCAATCATGTAAATGAGGTGATCAAAGATACGCTCTGTAACGGACAATCGTGGTTTGTTCTCACCTACGACACTACCATACGCACTATTTGTAAAAACACACCGGAGGGCTGGTGGTTCCTTTATAGTGAAACCCCGGATCTTCCCGGAAAACCTTCGCTGTATTACCATTATCCTGCCCGGGTGAATGACCAGTATCTGACCGCCGACAGTTCACTGGTTACCGTGGTCAGCATAAATGAAAAGGTAACAGTAGCGGCCGGGTCTTTCATTTGTTATCACTACCATATGATCCACTACAGGGAATTTTACGAATGCGATGAGTTTTTTGCTCCTGGTACCGGGTTTATAAAGCATGTTGTATTTGAACCAAACTTGGGCATTTCCAAGGTTTTAGAGGTGACCACCTTAGTTTCCACTCATCTTCCCTGAATAGGCTAATCACATGTTTCCTCACTAAACCCGAGCACCATGTAACAGGGCAATCGAGGGTTATCCCATTTTTTCAAAATAGCAGAAAGAGCCTCCACCACACATGAGCAAACCGAAGAGCACATCTTTATACAGAAAGACTAATGAACTAATCAGTTTGTCTCCTGCAAGGGTTGACAGATTCATCAAATGAATCAGAATACCCAAAATTATCAACAATCGGAATTCATATATCAAATTGTATTAATTTCGTTCAATAAAACTACTTCTCAAAATCGATCGTAAAGTAATTAATAACCATGGATATAACAGGAAAAGTCATTAAATAATCCACCCTCTAAGAAGGTGGACTTGAAAAGCCCCTATAAGGGGCCAAACTCGAGACTCTGTTGTTCTTCAATGCGTTCTTGTTTTTCTTGATATATTACATACTTCTTGATCTTGT
>Ga0247842_10005767_pt1 | contig 14429 bp, 11 predicted proteins | sample LaCruzMarch2015__3_FD_192411 | JGI IMG/M metagenome (GOLD analysis project Ga0247842, IMG submission 192411) | Freshwater microbial communities from meromictic Lake La Cruz, Castile-La Mancha, Spain - LaCruzMarch2015_19m | ecosystem: Environmental > Aquatic > Freshwater > Lake | place: Spain...
AACCAAGTGATTAGCCCAATTCTTGATAGTACTGTGTCCCACTTTTAGATACTCGGCAGTCTTGTGATATGAAACGACACAAGACTCATACTGTTCACACTGCCTAACAACCCATACCAGGAGTGGGAAGGCCTGTCCGATATCAACCAATAGCGAAGGTTGACTGCAAATGTTTATAATTCTGTCCATTGCTTTTGGGGACAGAATAATACGAGCTCGCTCAGGCTCCAACTTGTTGCTTTGCGATGTTAGGTCATCACCTGTAGATGTTGGCACCAAACCTTTAAAGCGTTCCGTGTCCGAACATTCATTTGATGTTTCCCGTAAAAGCACAAAAGGATTCGCCGCGTTATTTGCTTTAACTCCATTTGATGGCTCCTTGCCCTGGGCAAACTCGCAATCACCGCCGGATAATAGGCGGTTACTGTCGGCCATATCTTTGTCCTGTTGTGGCTTATTCATTATTTAGATGTTTCAGTTTTAATTTGATCGCGCATCTTTTGTAAAAACGCGTTGCGATCAAAAGGCGGAGGTTTTGGGTGAACAGAATCAACAGGAACCGTTTCATTTTGTAACACCTTCTCTTTATTGTCCGCCTTACCTTCCAGCTTTTTCTGTTTTACTGATGGATCTTTTGACATCCTGATGAATATTCCGCCAGTACGTTCCATGCGATCCAGCATTTGTGGCCCGTATTCCTGCCCATAACGACGACACAGGTCAGTTGGCGAGTGGTTCATTGTGATGATAGTTGGCACGCGATATTGGCATAATCGCGCATCAATTAATTTAAATAGCTCAATAGCCCATGTTTCTGAAGGTGAACATTTATCCAAATCATCAATGACAGCGAAATAAGCTGTATTGTAATGAAATAGGACTTGCTCCTTTGTCCTGCCATCTGCGCGATCTTTATTCATAATCTCGTCAGGTAATTTTGCGCACAATAACCAGGCAATATTATCTGCCGTACCGGCGTTAAATATGTCCTGTAGATTACTGCGTATCCCAACCTCTGGGGCAACTGCGTTCCAGGCGCAGGAGGCCAACATGGTTTTGCCGGTGCCAGTTGGACCGTAAATAATAAGGGGACGAACGACATGGTGGTAAATTGTATCAGCAACCCAAGACTGAACAGCCGCTTTTGCTTTTGCAACTTCCGGTGATTCAGCTTGGAATGCGGAGAAATCTATACCCCTGAAGTCAGCCAGGACAAACGTTGATATATACTCATCCAGATTCTTCAAAAAAATATACATAAAGTTCCCCTTTCTATTGTTATTTCTTTTTAATACTTGTTTATAATGGTTTATAATGGTTCTGTAATTAGCCCTTGTTTAGCCAGCCTTTAGCCAGCCCTTAGCCCTCGAACAGCCAAATGCTTAGCCCGAATCGTCAACATCGTGTTTTTCCCCCTTTTTGTTTACCATGTAATGGCAGAGGGTTATGACTGTACAACGCACCGTTTGGGTATAGCCCGATGTCGCGCCTTTTGCGGAAATACGCGTCCCGTCAGCCAGTACTCGTTCTTGGATTATAAGCCCTGCTGCCTCGGCCCTTTTCAGGAATGCACGTACCGGTTTGTCAGATTTGAGGCCCCATCGTTTTTTCAATATATTCCACGAGGTCATTACCTGACCAGGATTGATATTAACAGGGATTGTCGTTCCAGGCGCATTGGGACTTTTAGGCTCGAAACAAGCCGTTGAATAGAGGTCCATAAGCCAACAGAATTGCGCATAATCCCTATTCATAAATATCGCACTGGTAAATACAGGCCGGCCGACCGGTACAAAGCCCGTGTTGCCATGATAGGGTGTCAATGAACCTGTATACATGGGCTCATGTTCACCATCGTCGCCAATATCTTCATCGCCAGGGAAATCACCAGCATGTGCATTAATTCGTTCAGACGGTGCTGATCTGTTTTGATTTATTACGTTTTCCCTGTGTTGGTCAGGCATCACGTCCAAGCGCAAGGATGGCCTAAGAATCAGTCTGTAAGCCGGATATTGCAGCTGATTAGAGGTACGATTTTTAAGAATCAACGCGGTTAATAGCTGACCCTTAATTCTATGCCCCAGTGTTATAACAATCGCCGCTTCCTGTGCTTTTGCCCTGGTCGCACTAAGTTCGGATTGGCGGATTGTTTCCACCCCATCTGCACTGATTGTGACTTGAGAGCTGATCCAGAGGGATATATTTAATTTTCTGGCCAGATCTGGAAGGATGCCGATTAATTTATTCATCTCAAGGTGAGTTGTATGCTGGTTCTCTACGGAATCGAAGCCGTCAATAATCACAACGGAATAACCTGCCTGTGCCATATCCGCCACACACTGCGCTATTGCCGGGAGTTCCCTGGCCGTGCAAAATTTAATATTATCGATATGCTGGCAGGTAGATAATAGACCGTTTAACTGTTCAGCTCCCTCTGGCGTATAAATTTGCTCATAAGGAAAATCAGTTATCATACATTGCAGGCGTTGCAAAATAGACGCATCTTGCATTTGCACGTTAATATATCCGACACGGGTGTCATTAGTGGCCAGGACGCAGGCTAGATTGCACAAGAACATGGTTTTCATGCCACCTGACTCTGCGGCGACAATGCCGAGTTCTCCCGGAGCTACAATGCTTTTGTAAAATTTAGTGGTATCAAAAGAAAATATTGGACCTGAAGCAGACGTCTTTCCGCTTGCAAGCACAATGTCTTTCTTGTCATTCAACTCTTCAGTTTGTGTTGCCATATTTTCCTTCATATTTTCAATTTATTATCTGGTTCACGGTGTCAAAGCTCTCGTAAGCCTTGTCCCTGGCCCGGCCATCCCATGACAGCCGGACCGGGATTGTTACCATCACACAGATTTATAATTTTCACTCTGGCCCGGATTTTCGATCTTTTTCTGTTGTTTTCAATTTGCACCATACCGGCATTGCCAAGATCCGCGACGGAATTTTCTACCTGGCATAATTTTGGGAGAGCGTCGAGCTCCACAAACCTTGCATTCCATGAGCCCCGTTCTGGGGTCAATTAATTTCATTACTCTGTAAGACATGTTAATCCTCCTTTATGATTGGCGCCCCCCGCCTTTGGTCCGCGGGGAGCGCCGTTATCATTAGGCAACCTTACCGCAGTTTTTGACTACGGGTTTGCCGGTTGCCATCTGACCGCGTTTTTTCGCGGCCTTCGCCGCCTCTCGCGCGGCTTTTTTGGCGGCCTTCGCCGCCAGTTTTTCTGTTTCCCACTCGGTACGTTTGACTTCAAACTTGGTTTTCAAGTCTACCAAGTCCTTAGTCAGTTCATCCTCCGTGGACAGCTTGCTGGCAGAATCCAATAGGCGGATGAGTTTGCCATATCTTGGCTTACCCGAGATTTTCCGCTTTTTGATCTCCCCAGTTACTTCACGACATGATTTAACGGTACGATTGATGGAAAACTTATCGTCTTCCACCTGCTGCCGGACCTCTTCGGTCACATGAGCAGCAATGTAACGCACCGCTGCGATTTTGGATCTATATGGACCGAGCATATCCGCAGTCTTGTCAGGAATGCGTTTAGCTTCTGTGGTCCCGGATTCCGGTTGAAGAACCCGATCCAGTGCAATGACCAATCTATATATGTCGCAATCGGCCAATACACGCCGGTCCAGTTGCGAGGCAATCGCTATTTTCAATGCCTGCTCAATATCAGTCAGGTTGTAATTAACAATCCAGACTTGGTTGAGCCCAACATTCTGGGCCGCCTTATGACGGGTATGACCATCGAGGATGATCCCGTCCCAAACTAGCATAGGGAATGCCGGATCATAGCCGTTGATCTTCATATCCGCCGTGACTGTATCCAGGACAACAGAATTTATCCGAAACAGATCTTTAAACGGCGATTCTTGCCTAACCGAATCAATGTTGATCAGTTCGGGCTGTAGCCCGGATGTAGCCATCTCATTGCTTTCTTTCATAATTTCACCTCCTTTCCGTGCTTGCCGACAATAGTCGGCATATTTATGATTTCGCACAGTCGTGTCCGCCAGCCAAGTAGCGTTCAACTGGCTGGCGGACTTTCCCCCCTTTCTGCCTTTCGGCTTCGGTCTATTGAGGCGTGTTAATATTTTTTTCACACTAGATATATAAGCAGGGCATGTGCCAACTATGTTGCGTATATACGCAACATGTTGAAAACAAAGAAGTAATGAAAACGCGTAACAAAATTGCATTGGACAAGAACAGAAATAAGGCCGGTCAAAACATGCCAAACGGATATGAAAAATGGCAAAAGGCAGGTAATTCTGTTCCAAGAGACAGTAGTAACCGATCAGAACGTGGATGGATTAATGTAACAGGCTAAATACCAGCAGCTTGGAAATACTGTTCCAAAGCCAGATATTTCTGTTATTCAGGAGAATAGGCGGAGAAACGGGCAGGATTTACCCACGGGCACACTATAACTTACTACGCTCCTCAATCACTTTCAGTTGGGACAATACTGCGTCTCTTTTATCAGGATCATGATCGAGTTTTCGACGAATGTGCATTTCAAGGCTTTTGCTTTCCTTTTCTTGTGAAGGAGTGAATACAAGGCCGGGGATGCGCTCTTTTATTGCATCATATAGATCGTCCAGATTAGATTTTTCTTTTTTTACGCAGATCGCGATAACTTCCGCCAGCTCTTCCCCTTTATGTTCTTTGTCCGGGTCTTCCTTTCTCCCTCGTCGTCGTGACGGCTCTTTTTCAAGATCTGCAGTTTGATCGATGCAATATTGATATACCTCTGTTTCTAACCCCCGTATATTTTTGTCTTTCCATGTCCGAACAACCAAATCCTTGAGCCATGTATCAGCCAGGGATAATAGATCCGGCAAGAACCTTTTATCTTCTGGATTATTAATAGTCACCCATTTTTCAATAAAATGTTCTACTAATAATTTGACGTCTTCTTTCCGCTCATCTAAAGACGGGATGCGGATTGTAAACATAAATCTGTTGAGGAATTCGTGTTTGATCATACCGTTTTTAATCATTTGTTCCGGTGGTATGTTTGTCCCTGCAACGACTCGACAGTCGGCCTGTTGGATTTTATTATCGCCCAGTTTAATATAATTCTGCTCCGGTTCAAGTAAGCGCAGAATTTTATCAAACATTGTTGATGAAGCATTGTGGATATTATCCAATACAAGCGCGCCACCTTTAACGTTACTGACTATCCCCTCCCTCATCTCGTTTGCACCGGTATACGCCCCCTTAATGTGGCCAAATAGCATGCTGTGTAGCTTATCGTCTGCAATACCGGCTAAATCTATGCTTTCAAACGGCTTTCCCGGATTTAGCATTTGTATCAGGTTATATACCATTTTTTTCCCAGTGCCGGTCTCCCCATAGATCAATATATGTCCAGGATTTTGTGCAGCGCGTAAGATGTCTGGATATATTTTTAACAGCGCATTAGAGTCGCCAATCATAGGATTGGTCTGGGGGGAAATTAATTTCTCAATTTCAATCTTTGCTGCTCGGCATTCTTCAATGCTATATTTTGTGCTTTCCTCGGGAATTTCATTTAACGTTGGCGGAGAAAGCGATTTCTGGATAAGCCCCACAAAATCATCAATTGATTTAGGTTTCGGGATAACCGCCAATCCGCCTTTTTCAGTTAGCATCATCAGGGAGCGGGCAATACCCCTGCCGTCCAAATGACCATCACGAATAGAAATTGGTGTGCAGCCATCATTTGGATAATCCTCTTTTCTTTCCGCACTCCAAGGGTATCTGTGGAATGCCCCTGACTTATAGCCTTTGATCTTTAAGCCTAGAAGCTGACTAGGATTAGAAAACCCGAGTAAAAGACGATCTGGATGCCCTCTTGAGGGAGCTATGGCCATACGGTACGTCCATTCTGTCACGAGTAGCCCTAGTTCTTTCATTATGTTTTCTATGGGGCTATTTATTTCAGATAACTGGTTAAAATGAACATTATTCTCAGGAGCATATTCTAGCGTAATTTGAAAAGGTATCTGTTTAAGGCTATCAGGCGTTTGGTCGCAACATCTGTCGGTAGGAACAATAAAAAATGCCAATCGCGCATTTACGACACCTAATATTATTTCGCGAAGCTTATCTCTAAACCAGGCATATACATTCCGTTTATCATTGTCACCAATCATTTCCAGTTTATCGGCATCTGAAAACAAATTATCTGGATCTATGTCGTGATTGTCACAATGCTCTCCGTCCTGCCATATATATGAATACATCTCATTATTAAACCAGGCAACAACGCGCTGAATAACATTTTTCTTTTCACGTTGATTAGTCGAATGCTGATGAAACAGAAGAAGATAATGAAGATAACGGAAGTAGTAACGCCGAGAAAGAAATCCATACAATAGCCTTCCTATTACATATGCATCAAATCTATCCGTTCTAAGAAACCGCGTATAAAATTTCTTAATTATATTTTGTTTTGCGCTTTTATTAATCGCATATTGATAATAACGGGTGAAATAATGACGAGGAATGGCATTGAGTAAATCACCTTTTGTAACGTTCATCTCAATATTATTATCAGAGCATGTGTTTGGCCAGACGATGACGATGTCATAATCATACAGGGGGCCAAGCCGTAATACGTCCAAAGGGTCATAGGCAACGCGGGTGATGCCTTTTTCGGAATAACACTTGTCTTTATCCGGTCCGCCAATAATGAGGATTTTTTTGGGGTCTGTAATCATGGCTATATCTCAAGTGACAGATAAAATCAATTATGCCGGTCAGAATACAGGGCATAGCCTTGTATTAATGCCCAATGGCCGGTACTATAGCCGTATCAATCCGTAAAGTCATCTATATATGAAACCGTATTTAATTGGATTACTGATCTTAACCGCAGCCATGGCCTATTCGCAGGATACAAATAAAACCGAGGAATATTTAAATCCGGGCGCGCCAATTAAGGTTAAAGCCGGCCAAATATTTACCATTAGGATGGAATCCAATCCTACAACCGGCTATAGCTGGCAGTTGTCAGAGGACCTGAATAATATAATTGTCCTGGTAACCAACGCCTTTATACCCCCGGATAGCAAACTCTGTGGCGCTGGTGGGCATGAATTATGGACATTTAAGGCAATTGGAGAGGGGCAGACGAATATATTAATGAAATATGTCCGGCCATGGGAGAAAGATCAACCGGCCAGGAAGAATGTGTTTACGGTCATTGTGAAATGAATGTACTGGCAAGGGATAAGATATTTTCGGCAATAATGGATTTACAGATTTAACAGCAGATGATTATTCCTTAACCATTGCTTTGCTTGCAGGTAATTCGGCAAAACAACCACTGGACCAGCTATGAACCAGAAAACAAAAAATCCGATTAAAAATCCACCGCTTAGAGAACCGGGGCAGTCGCTTGCTGAACGGATGTGACCGGGCCCAACTTTCCGATCCAGGTAAAGAGTTAGTCTGAATCTGTTATTGATGATAGATCATGTGTCCTTGTTTGTCCATCCCCAACGAAGGGAGGGCGTAGCCCGACCGAAGTCGGGGATGGAGCCCATTGAGCTGCAAAGCGGCTTGGACTAAGATAGCCCAGCTTGCTGTGCGGCCGATAATGATTGTATTCACACCGGAAATCTTCAATCACCACACGGGCTTCAGTCAATGTCCAAAGCTGCTCCCGGTTCAGGCACTCATCCCGGAAACGACCGTGAAAGCTTTCCACAAAACCATTCTGCCAGGGACTGCCAGGATCGATGTAAATTGTTTTGATATGGTTGTTCGCCAGCCAGCGCTGCACTTCCTTGGCAATAAACTCCGGCCCGTTGTCTGAGCGCAAGTATTCTGGAGCTCCGTGCTCCTTGATGGCTTTAAACGGCCTTATAATTCCGGGGGCATCTGAACACCCCTGGACGGTTTTAACGCTCTACAGGCATTTTAAAAAATTAATTAGGGGCACAGGGAGCTGTTGGTCCTTAGGTCAATACGATGTTTTTGCATGGTATGTATCCTTGAAATTATTCAACTGTTCCCCAGGTTCTTCTTCTGCAATGGCATCTACTTCCTGCCCCTTTTCATTCACAAGCCAATACCAATTGTAAGACCCGCATCCAAGAAAGTACTTATGCTTTTGGACAATTAAATGATTTTTGTATTTGCCGGTATAAATTACATCAAAATCAAGCGCATACATGAAAAACCTGTCTTTTTGAGTGCGGATATCGACAACATAAAGAGCGGCTGTTGTAGGAGCAGCGGAAGTTTGAAAATAAAGCTTGGATCCATCAGGGGAAAAACGTAGATTGAAAATATAGGCCCTATTTCGTGTTAATTGTGGGAACGCTTCTTCGCGTGGAGTTTTGTCTTCATCAGAAACCAGACATTTTTCCTTTCCGGTTTTGAGATTAACGATCCATATCTGGTCGGCATAGTCGGTTTGTTCCGGACTGCCATCCGACATATCGTCAATCGCCGTATTCTTTGATTTTCTTAAATACACCAAATTCTTGCCATCAGGACTAAGCAACGGATTCCGGTTCTTGCCTGACGATGTAAGCCGCGTTACTTTACTATCCTTGTCTTTAATGAAAATATTGCCCCGGAACTCAAAAGCAGTGAGCGGCTTCAGCGTGTCGTCGGCATGACAGGCGGTTACTCCGAAAAGAATAATAAGCGCCGCAGATAAGGTGATGTTTTTAAGATTCATTGATTCAACTTTTATGCCGGAAGTTAACGGCGAACGTTATTCACCTGGTTGTTCGTCTGGTTCGTCCAGTAGTATTTCATTTGCGGTTACGTGGCCTACAAAGCCGTCAGCAAAGGCAAGCAGGTAGTCATAAAGCGTTATCACAAAGGGGTCCCACAGATCGATTGGCTCCACATCGTAATCTCCTGCACTTTCATTGATAGCATTGATCAGGTCGATGATAGCCTGCCAACATTTGGCATTTTTATCAAACTTTCCAACATGATATAATCTTTTTACCCTTTCATCCAGTTGTGCCGGGGTCAGGTTGCGCATCACGCGGCGCAGGTTATATGCCTCGTTGAGCCGACCCCAGAAATAATAGAAGTCTTCGGGACATTTAGCCTCTGGTTCTTGCACACCTAATGCAAAACTTGAAGCAAGCGCGAAACTGAATCGTTGTTCAGGTGTAAAATTTAATTCTTTTACTATTTTCATATCAATACCGGAGTGGCTAAGCATCCGGTTGACCTGAAATTCAATAAAATCACAGGCAATAAGAATATGCTCCACGAGCGAATCCGATTCTTTAAATCGGCTTTCAAGCAATTCAACGGTGTATGGATTTAAGGTCATGGTATTTTTAAAAGTCTTTTGAGCATCAAGCTCGCCCGGTAAAATATTAAACCCGGTTTTCTGTTCAATCATTTTTACTTCAGTTTTGATATCTGCTGGAGCGTGAGCATGTAGAATAGAATATCTACCAGCCAAAACCCGTTTTTGGCATATCTTACACTTTGCAGCGCAATTATCCCATCGTTCTATACTATAAACACGCCCACACAATGTGCGATTAGCCGGAAGTGGTCCAACAACAAAGGCGTGGGACACTTTCTTTATATCATTATATCCCCACTGAACCGTGCGCTCCATGTTATCTCCCTTACGCTCCGCTACGGTCGGAATGTTATGCAAACGCTACATCTCGTTTTCTGGACATCGGGATTTGAATTTGCCTCTTACAAGATGGACATTCATATGTAATCCCAGCCATGTCGAGATCGGCTTCCAAGTGTTGCCCGCAATGAGGACATGAAAACCTTATTCCTCCGGCTTGTGCTGTAATCTTGCTGTTCAATGCATTCAAGCGAGAGATAAAATTCTTGAGGAAATCCATTGTGGTTTCTAATTTCCGAGATAATTCAATATTAGCATGAAATGCATCATCCATTACAAGGGAGTATTTATTGGGAAGAGAACAAATATATCGTTCGCTTAATACCATTATTTTTTCACGAAGATTATTGTAATGTTTCAATAATTCCTTCGCATATAAATTAATGTTGGACTCCCATTTAGCAACCAGCTCGCTATATAATGATTTGGCTTTTTGCCTCCTAAAGTAGGCAATTGCAAAAATAGGATAATTTAATAAAACCATAATTAAAAACAAACTTAGCCCAGCCGCCACGCCTAAGATAGGTTCAACGGTAACGCTGATAATGAATCCGATAATTGCCGACACGACTAATTCTATAATAATGCGTTTTCGGATATGTGTGCCGGAATACAAGTCCTTACTGATGAAATCTTTCTGTGTATTCCAATCGTTAAATAAATCTAACTCAAGACTGAATTTCGGGATGGCATGTTTTTTCATCTGTTGCAGGCGTTCATTGGAGAGGCGGCAAATATCTGCTTTGTGTGGATAATGGTAATAAAAAACGGGTATAAGCAACGATAACAGGATGAGGATGGAAGCTGCCAATACTGAAGAAAGACTAAACGCAGATATAATTGTGAAGATCAAAATAATCCCAGTTAAGGTCAAACCAGGGAACATAAGCCCGCGTTTAAACCGGATCATTTTAGCGCGGTGTATAACATCGGGATTGTTTTGTAACTTTTCAAATACTATCGAATCAAAATCTTGGAGAGTGCTGTGTATCTTTGATAATTGTGCCATCGCCAGTTTCTCAATGTATTCTGAATATTGTGCAATTTTATTTCTCAGGGAATATTCATATTTCTGTAATCCTTCAAATATGGACATTGAGTTGTCGTATGCTTGTTTAGCTTCTTGTTTCGTCGTGCGTTTATCAAATATTCTAAACAATTTCCCGTTGGGATTGATGTCAGTCAAAAGTTGTGCGCGTATCTTTTCGCAACATGATCTTGCCTCGTTGCTTACAAGTTCTTCAAATTGACCGGGGGGAAATTCGCGATCAAACCGTTCCGCAACGGCAGTTCTTAACATGCTGGCAACCAAGGTAAAGTCCGTCGGGTTAGATTGCATATACTCGAAGAATATTTTCTCATGCAAACTCAGCCTGTCGGATAAGAGTTCGGAAATTTTAAGATCATATTCAACCAGGGTATTGCTTAGATCCTTTGAAATAATTTGATACCATTCCCCGATCATGAATGCTTGTATTTCTTGGAGAAATATTTTCAGGTCTTCTCCGGCCCCGTCGTCTGCAATATGGATTGGCCAGACTTTGTCAATCTTAAGGCCGCTGCTTTTACTTAACCGCCCCGGAAGATCCCTGACAACCCTGTCTAATTGATCCTGTGATAAAAAGTCTGATTTTGAAATACAAATGAATATTTTATAAACTTGGCTGGACGCTTGCTGAAGAAATTCAATTGTTGATTTTGATCCTGGCTGCTTGCTGTATATTAAAAGGATCGCTGCGTGCATATCTTGTAAGGCTGAAAGAGTAACCCCTGTGTGCTTGGGATTAATGGAATTAATTCCCGGAGTATCAATTAAGGTTATGTTGTTGTCTTTAAGCAGCGGAGAGTTTACGGCCATTTCAAGGTACTTAACATCCTGAGTCGCCTCGCCTTCAGTTGTATAAGTTGCATATTCTGAAATGGGCACCAGCCGGGAAGAAGAGTCAGTAAAATTAACTTTAAGCTGTTCTGTTTCGCTGCCTTGAATATAAATGGGGACGGGAGTGCAGGGGCGCGAACTGGTTGCGACGATATTTTTGCCTAATAACGAATTTAATAAAGTTGATTTCCCCGCATTAAATTCCCCAATAATACCAAGATGTAATTTAATTGAGTTGATACGGTCAAGGTATTCATCCCGAAGCGTAACAACGCGGGATTTATCTTCAGCACTTAATATCCATGATTCCGATATTTCTGTAAGAAGTTCAATGCCGTCCTGGATATCCTTATCCAGTTTGTTTTGTTCGATCCCGCTCATTGGTCAGTTCTGGATTAAATTCATTCGGCAATCTTTGATCGCCAGCTCTAGCTTGGTTTTTAAAGCAGAGAGTGTCTTCTGCTTCACGGGATCGTCTTTCAGAGAATACTCGGCCAGCTCAAGAACATTCCATTGCAAATTGTCGGTTGCTTTGAGGATTTCTTCTTCAATACGGCAAATGGAATCCTGAATGCGCTTTACGGTATCATTACGCGCTTTGGTTAGAGTTGTTATAGCCTGATTAAGAATGCTTTTGTATGCTTCCTCAATGTTCTTTTTCTGCCTAACGGCGGCTATAACCTGCCCGCACTCTCTACCCACTATAGAAGCAACAAATATTCCCCCGAAGCCAAAACATAAATATCCTATGCCCATGGCCACAACAGATAAAGATCCCATTACCATCATGTAGTCTGAATTCCGCTGAGTCCCGCTCGGAACGGCGGCGGTATCAAATGATAAATCGTTGTTCGTTAATGATAACTCCAGAGAAGCGGAAATATCGTTTTGAACCATTGCCTTAACACCGGAATTGATTTTCTCCAGGCCCGTCTGTAATTCCTGCTGAAAAATCTTTTGGATATAAACACCCCCGGAATCATCCCCGGCTCGGAGTTTAACATCTATATGAGAAAGGAGTGTTTTACATTCTTTATCAATATATTCACCAACGGTCTTTGGCAGATTTAACATCCTTTTTTGGATGGTCAAATATTTTTGTTCCTGGCGGCTCAAGCGCTCCATTAAAGAGGTTTTCAGGTTTTCCTTCTGTTTTCTGCTGAGATTCATGGCTTCCAATGTCTTGCACACATTGGAAAAACGATCTTTAAGCTGAAGAAGCGTCAAGCGTGTTTGAGATTCGCGGCGGATTAAATCCTTTGTTTCAATAAGCGAATATAATTCAGCTTTAAATCGCTCAAAATCATCTTTGATTGTTTTATGCAGTTCATTATCAATCTTACTGGGATCCAAGCCGCCGGAAGATAATAAAGCAGAAACAAAATAGATGTGTTTACGTAAATCGATCTGGCGCAGCCCATCGGCCACTTCATTGTATTCGCTGGATTTAAAAATGTCCGCAGCATCATTGATCATTTTCTGCACACTGGAACATACCGACGCTGAAGTAACAGTTAACCTTTGCAGGTTTTTAAGCCCATCCGCATGATTAAAAACAAAATAAACTCGTGAAAGAGCGCTCAGAAAATATTTATTAATATAGGGGAGCTCTGACCCTTTAAGCGCCTGATTTGCATCGCAGACAAAGACAATTACGTCAGCAGAAGGCGCGATAGAAAGAAAGGTCCGGTTGCGGACTACATTGGTGTCATTAAACCCGGGGGTATCAACAAGCTCGATCCCCTGTGGGATTAGCGGAGAATAGATGTCGATCCATTTAACATTCTCAAACGTTCCACAATCAGCATTGAACTTTTGCAATGTTTCAAGATTGCTGTCTCTGAGGATAATTTTATCGTCGTGCCCGATAACCAGATATTCTTCTTTCAAGCCATAGTGTATCCGGTTTATTGTGGCGGTTGTTTCAAAGACATCTGTCGGTAAAATTGACCGGCCTAACAGAGCGTTACACACGGATGACTTGCCCGAATTAAATTCGCCCATAACCATAATTCTGAGCGCTTCATTTTCCTGATACAGAATAGTGGAGGAACCAAGAAGCTCTGAATATTTCTCTGCAATTGACCTGTTACGTCTAAAATTAAAGAAATTCATGGTTAATTTTTCTATGTTGCTCCAGATTGAAGAAGCTCCCGTAGGGAATCTATATTTAAATCAACCGAGCTGCTTTTCGATGCTGAAACGCCAAGCCAATCTTTTGCGGCGCTAATCAGACCGGAGGAATCATTTCTGTTGACGGCTTTTATTTCATGTCTCAGTACACCGAGGTATGCGTCGATAGTTTTCCTGCGGTTCCTGGAGGACCTTTCTTTTTCCTTGGATTGGATACATCTAGTAACTTTCCGTATCACATCGATGGATTTATCAGGCTGGTAACGGTCGGGGTAGAGGCTTTCGGAAATTGAAATAATTGACTGAATGGTCTGGTCGGAAAACTCCATGCCATAATTATATTTAATCTTTAAGGCATATTTTCTAATGATTTCCGTGATCGTATGTGCATCAACCGGATTTAAATTGATTGTTTGGAACCTTCTGACAAATGCCCCATCTGGCTTAATATATGTTTCATATTCATGTATAGTCGTTGCGCCGATGCAGCACATCTCGCCACTGGCCAAGGCCGGCTTGAGTATTTGTGAAAAATCCCTGGATGCATTAGACCCGGAAGCCGTGCCGAATCCCATAACCATGTGTATTTCGTCAATAAAGACGATTAGGGACGGGTCTTGCTTTACATAATTAAGGAATTTATTGACTCGCTCTTCAAACTGTCCGACATACGTAGCTCCGCTATTCAAGGCAGTTAAGTTGAGTTCTATAAGCTTGCTTCGGATGGTACTTTGGTTCCGTGAGGCCAATTCAATGAGTTTGCATGCAACCCCTTCTGCCAGT
>Ga0247842_10005771_pt1 | contig 14421 bp, 15 predicted proteins | sample LaCruzMarch2015__3_FD_192411 | JGI IMG/M metagenome (GOLD analysis project Ga0247842, IMG submission 192411) | Freshwater microbial communities from meromictic Lake La Cruz, Castile-La Mancha, Spain - LaCruzMarch2015_19m | ecosystem: Environmental > Aquatic > Freshwater > Lake | place: Spain...
GAAGAGGTGATCGTTATTGACGGGTGCAAAGACTGCTGCGCGAAGAAGAAACTCTCCGCCTCCCGTCTCGCACCCCATTACCATATCATTGCAACCGAGCTCGGCATCGAGAAGAACGGGATGGCGGATGTGCAGTTCGATGAGATCGAAAAAGTCGTCCGTGCCGTCATGAACAAAGGGGGACACCCGGAATGATAACACCACAGTACAAGCGCCTTGAGATAGAATGGAAACATTTGCCGAGGGAGGCAAAAAGCGGTCTGTGCTGAAGTGACAGTGAAAATACTCGCAGGATTTCTTAAAAAAATTGTAAGGGGGAACGAATGTACGAAGACATACTTTTAACCGGGCTGATTGGGGGTGTCACGGCGTTTGTCGATTACATCTCGGCGCATGTGCTTACCTGTCTTATCCCAGCGTTCTTTATCGCGGGTGCGATGAATGCGCTGCTCCAGAAAGAAGCGATCACCAAGTATCTCGGTGAGAAGACCCCGCTTTACAAGGCGTATCCTGTTGCAGTCGTCTCCGGACTCCTCCTTGCCGTCTGCTCCTGTACAATCCTCCCCCTCTTTGCCGGGATCAAGAAGAAGGGTGCGGGGATAGGACCGGCAATCGCCTTCCTGTACACAGCCCCGGCAACGAATATTCTCGCAATTGCATTAACATGGAGCGTTATTGGGGCGGATTTTGCAATTGCCCGCATCGTGCTCTCGATCACGTTTGCAATTATCATCGGTCTCATCATCTCAAAGCTCTTTACAGATCCATCTCCTGCCGTGGCAGTTCCCATTGCATGTGCATGTACTCCTGTAACGGAACCAGCCACAGCAAAAAGTCAGAGAAATGTAATCCTGTTCATCGGAACCCTTGTTGCGATCCTCTTTGTCGGCACCTGGAGCATCTTTCTGGAAAATAAACTGGTAGGGATTCCCCTACGGTTTCTCATCCTCCCCATCCTCATCCTCGTAATTGTCATCGAGGCGCGGAAATGGTTTAATCCGGATGAGCGGCGTGCCTGGCTTACAGAGACCTGGTCGTTCATGCGTACAATATTCCCCCTTCTCTTTATCGGGATCTTCGCCGCAGGGGTGATTAGTGCAATCCTTCCGGAGGGCATTCTTGGTGTGTATCTCGGTTCGAATACCGTCTTTGCAAACCTCATCGCGGTCCTTTTCGGGACGTTCATGTACTTCCCGACGCTTGTCGAGGTGCCCATGGCAAAGATGTTTCTCGATCTGGGCATGGCAAAGGGCCCGCTTCTTGCATACATCCTCGCAGACCCAGTTATCTCCCTTCCGAGCATCCTCGTGGTCCGGAAGTTCATGGGCACAAAGCAGACTATCGCGTATGTACTCCTGATCGTGTTCTTCTGCACACTCGCCGGGTTGATCTATGGTACAGTTGTGGGATGAGGGAGAGGAGATCGGAGGTCACAAGAAATGATAACACTACGGTATAAGCGCCTTGAGATAGAATGGAAACACTTCGCTGTCGGTGATGCAACCTGCGAACGGTGTGGCAAGACCGGTGAATCGCTCCGTGCCACCGTAGAGGAACTCCGGCATGAGTTCACTCCTGCCGGAGTAAAGATCAACCTGACCGAAACGCTCCTTGACAAGACACGGATCGCGGAGTCGAACGAGATCCGCATGAACGGATCACTGCTCGAAGACCTGCTCACTGCCGGGGTCGTCTTAACCGACTGCCCCTCCTGCAGCACGCTCGCCGGGGAGAGCACCTGCTGTCGGGCAATCGAGATTGGTGATGAACAGTATGAGGATGTCCCGGCATGGGCGATAAAAAAAGCCGCGTACCGGGCGCTTGGGGTATCGTTATGAAAATTGGCATAATAAGTGATGGAAAGTTCGGAGATAGAGCGTATGAAATAATAAGGGAACGATTCCCGACCGAATGGATTATGGCACCGTTCCCGGGCAGTCCGATTGCGGATGATGTCGAACTGAACCTACCGGAATGCAACCTCTACATCTCGTACGTCCGCCACCCGGATGTCGCGCTCGCGATCATCGAGAAGCAGAAACCGGTGATTCTCGGAGTCAGTTTCGGGCCTGGGATCCTCCGGCAGGCAAAGGGGATCAATGAGAACATTGTTGCACCCCTGACGATGTGCTCGCTGGAGGACAATACCTGGGTGCCGGAAATCAACGAATTTGCCAAAGCATTCGGCAGACCCACGTTTGATGTGAAGGTCCTCGATGATGGCACCATTGAGAGCATCCACGTTATTCGGGGATCGCCATGCGGTTCAACCGTAGCGGCAAGTGCGGAACTTCATGGAACACATATGAGTCCCGAACAACTCCAGCATTACGGTCTGCGCATCTGCCATTTCTGTCGGGCACCCCGGTTCGGGAAGACCTGCGACAAAGAACTGTCCGGGCTCCTCCACATCCGGGAACTCATGCGGGCAATCAGTGCCGTATCTCCCGCAGCGGGTGAACGGGTGAAGTCGTTTACTGATGAGATGGAAAAAATTATTGATCAGAAAATAACCAGGGGATAACATATTGCAGGATTATTTACTTTTATTCGCCGACTGGCTGACGTACTCGATCCTCGGACTCGTGCAGGGAACCCCCCTCGCCTCATCCGTGAACTTCTTCATCTACGATTCGATCAAGGTTACGATTTTACTCGCCGTGATCGTCTTTGGTGTCGCCATCGTACGGACATTCATCACCCCGCAGAAAGTGAAGAAGTGGGTTGGTGGGCGCACAGAAGGTGCCGGTAATGTTATCGCCGCACTTCTGGGGATCCCCACACCATTCTGTTCCTGCTCCGCCGTTCCACTCTTTATCGGGTTCGTGGAGTCCGGTGTGCCGCTGGGTATCACGTTCTCATTTCTTATCGCCTCCCCGCTGATCAACGAGGTGGCGGCAGCGATGCTGCTCGCCATGTTCGGCTGGCAGATCGCGCTCATCTACATTGTCTCCGGGCTCATTATCGCCATCATCGCCGGTATCATCATCGGGCGGCTTCATCTTGAAGGAGAGGTCGAGGAGTTCGTGTACAAGTGCAAGATGTACGACCGTGAGGAGAAGGCGATGACGTGGAAAGACCGGCTCACGTTTGCAAAGAACGAATCCCGGGAAATCACACTCAAAGTGCTGCCTTACATCCTCATCGGCATCGCCGTCGGTGCAGTCATCCACGGGTACGCACCTGCGGATTTCCTCGCCACTATTGCAGGACCTGACAACCCGCTCGCTGTACCGATAGCGGTTCTGATCGGCATCCCGCTCTACTCGAATGCTGCGGGCATGATCCCAATCATGGAAGTCCTGACGGCAAAAGGCATGGCGATGGGCACTGCGCTCGCGTTCATGATGGCAGTGATCGGGCTGTCGCTCCCGGAGATGATCATTCTCCGCAAAGTGATCAGGATCAAACTTCTCCTGATCTTCGCAGGCATCCTGTTCATCGCGTTCACGCTCACAGGATATCTGTTTAATGCAATACTGGGATAACATATATTTGGAGCCACAATGACAAAACAAGATGAGGCAAACGCCTGCTTCATGGGCGGGTTTACCTGTTCAGCAGCAGTCTTCTCCACCTTTGCGCCCGAGTTGGGACTGGATGCCGGGACGGCGAAGAAGATCGCCTGCGGGTTCGGCGCCGGCATCTTAAAGACCGGGAATATCTGCGGTGCCGTCTCCGGTGCAATCCTTGTCATCGGGCTGAAGTACGGAAAGGACACGCCAAAGGATAATGCAGCCACTGACAAGACCCGTGCGCTCGTTCGGGAATTTATCCGTGAGTTTACCGCACAGCACGGTTCGATCAACTGCACGGAGTTGCTGGGGTACAACCTCAACGTGCCTGAAGAATACGAGCAGGCACGTAACAGCACCCTGTTTGTCACCCGGTGCCCGGTCTTCGTCCGGGATGCGGTGGCAATCTTGGAAAAGATGGTGTGAAGTACCAGGAGATCGGATAGAACATTAAAAATGACAGACGGAGCAGGTTCGGTCTCACCGGATAACCTGCAACCGGATTTCATACTCGAACGATCAACAGAACAACACAGGTTTCCGGATCGTCCCGGAAATGTATACGGAAGTGGGCAATGACGAATGATGCACACGGGTTGGGTTGGGTTGAAAAACTACTCGCACTCTGGATTTTTCTCTGCATTGTGATCGGTCTCGCTCTCGGGAAGTACTTCCCGGCATTCAGCCAGCATCTTGCAATTGGTATTCCCATCGGGTTGTTTTTGATGATCTACCCGGCGATGACGAAGATCGAACTGGGCGAACTCAAAGATGCGCTCAAGAGTAAGAAACAGGTTGGCATCATTATTTTTTTCAATTACGTTGTCAATCCATTCCTGCTCTATACCATAGGATACATCTTCTTTGAGAAGATCCTGCTCGGTCTGGGTTGGATCACCCCGGAAGCCGCCAGTGACCTCTGGACCGGACTCATCCTCTTGGGTGTCGCCCCGTGCATTGCGATGGTTCTTGTGTGGACTGACCTTGCCAAAGGAAACGGTCCTCTTGGGATCGTGCTCATGGCATGGAACTCCATTATCCAGGTTGTGACAACTCCCTTCTTTATCGCCCTATTAGTAGGCACGGTCATTTCCATCGATATCGGCATGATCGCACAGAGCGTCCTTCTCTATCTCGGTCTGCCCCTGCTGTTTGGTGTTATCACCCGCAGGGAAGTTATCAAACGAAAAGGTATGGAATGGCTGAATACGAAACTGATACCGCGCTTCAACGTGCTCCAGCTTCTTGCGCTGCTGTTCACGATGATCGTCATGTTCTCGTTGAAAGGCGGGGTCATCATCGATAACCCGAACCTCATCTGGCAGATGGCGATCCCGGTGATCCTGTTCTTCTTCCTGTTGTTCCACATCGTCTACTATACGACCCGTCGCATGGGATATAACTACGAAGATTCAGCGACGATGGGATTCCATTGCACGGGCAGAAACTTTGAACTTGCCATCGCCATCGCATTGACCGCATTTGCCACGATGCCGATGGTCGCCGTGTCAACGGTGGTCGGGCCCCTTATCGAGATACCGGTTATGCTTGGCATCGTCTGGCTGTCTTTAAGAAGAAGAGACCGGATTTTACGGCAGGGAAAAGAAACCAGTTAAGATGAATGACCATGCTCAAAGTAAAACCCCACCCGGATTATCCACCTGAAGAAGGACGTTACCTCCGGGGAAATGATTTTTCCCCGGCAGCCGTCGTCATCATTCTCAATACCGAACGAGAGAACATTCCGCCTTGGATTGAAAATCTGGTGCGGGCAGGTGTAGAAGCGGGTGCGGCAATTGCCGGGACAGTCCAGACTGCAAACATCGGGATTGAAAAGATCATCTGCAACATTGTCGCCAACACAAACATCCGCTACCTTATTCTCGGTGGACCGGAATCGGATGGACACCACACCGGCGATGCAATCAAAGCGCTCATGAAAAACGGCGTGGATAAAAAGAAGCAAATTATCGGCACGGATGCACTAAGCCCGTCGTTGTTCAATGTTCCCGGGGAGTTTATTGACCGGTTCCGGCAACAGATGACACTTGTTGACTGCCAGTTCCAGGAAGAGCCGGTGATCCGTAAAGCGGTCTGGTCGTGTTTTCAGGAAAATCCGTTGGAGTTCCGGGGGCAGATTCTCTGTGATCCCGGTGCATTTCCGGAACCGCCACTCAGCGGGAAGATTACGTGGAACGTCATGCAACCGTGGGCGGAACCTGGCGATGACAGCGAGAGGGTGGCAAAGCAGAAGGCGCTTGCACTCATTGAGAAACTGAAGGCGCGGTGTGCCGCGAAGGCAGAAGAGGAGAAGAGAACCCAAATGGAATAATTATGGTACCACGAATGATGGATGAACTAAAAAACGATGGCAGAAAACGGGACAGACATGCAGAGATCGAAGAGCCGCGATACAGGATAGTCCGGTTTATCGTAATCACGGAGGAAAAGAGTACATGAAAACAAAGATTCTATTCGTCTGCACGGCAAATGCCGCCCGCTCCCAGATGGCAGAGGGTTACCTGCGGGCGAAATACGGGGACCGGTATGAGGTCTTCTCAGCCGGTACCCGCCAGTCCCGTGTGAGCGTGCGGGCAATTGCGGTGATGCAGGAGATCGGGATCGACATCTCCTCACACCAGTCAAAGACCATCGGTGCTCTCAAGGGAATATCGTTCGATATTGCCGTCACCCTCTGCGATAACGCCCACCAGGTCTGCCCGGTTGTACCAGGTGCGAAGAAGACCATCCACCAGGGATTTGACGATCCGCACCTTACGCCCGGCACCGATATCGAGATCCTTGACGGGTACCGGAGGGTCAGGGATGAGATCTGTACCTGGATCGATCAATTCGTTGCGAGTGATCGCACAGGATACACGCGGCACTAACACGATGACACTTCCGTATTGGGGGTTCACCGCAGGTTCATTCACGAAATGAAGCCGAGCCAGGTTAACCGGTAATCCACCTGAACACTCGTTCAGGAACAGAAAGGTTTTATCAGTTTTTCCCGCATCTCTAACAGATGAATAATTCGAATAATTCTTCTTTTAACATCATCAAATCCCTCGGGGTTGTTTTCGGTGATATCGGCACCAGCCCCATCTACACGATCGGCGCCATCCTGCTCTTCATGATCCCCACCGTAGGAAACATCCTCGGGCTCCTCTCCCTCATCGTCTGGTCACTGATCATTGTGATCACCGTGCAGTACGCCTGGCTTGCCATGTACCTCGGGAGCAAAGGCGAAGGGGGAACCATCGTATTAAAGGGGCTCCTCACCACCCGGCTGAAAAATCCCCACATGATCTCATTTGTCTCTGTCCTCACCATCATCGGCGTGGCACTCTTCATCGGCGACGGTGTAATCACACCCGCGATCAGTATCCTCTCCGCAGTCGAAGGCATCCGGCTGATCCCGGGATTCGGTGAGATCTGGGGCGGGTGGATCCTTCTCGTCGGCATCTGTATCGCAATCGCGCTCTTTGTCTTCCAGAAACGGGGCACGGAGCGGGTTGCCTGGGCGTTCGGTCCGATCATGCTCGTATGGTTTCTCACCCTTGCGGTTTCCGGGATCGTCTCGATCGCATCCGCCCCGCAGGTCCTCCTCGCGCTGAACCCGGCATACGCAGCCGGCTTTCTCGCGGAGAACGGGATCGGATCCTTTTTTGTCCTCTCTGCGGTTCTCCTCTGCGTGACCGGGGGGGAAGCCCTCTATGCGGACATGGGGCACCTCGGTAAAGAACCGATTGTGAAGGGATGGTACTGCATATTCCCGGCACTTGTCCTCAGCTATCTCGGGCAGGGCGCCTATGTGCTCAATCACCCGAATGCACATACGGTTCTCTTCAGCATGGTGCAGGGACAGGCGGCTCTGCTCTTTGTCCCGTTCCTCATTTTAAGCATCGCTGCAACCGTGATCGCGTCGCAGGCGATGATCTCGGGCATGTTCTCGATCATGTACCAGGGCATGATGACCCGGATCATTCCCAAGATGAAGATTGAGTTTACCTCGCCGGACCTGCGGTCCCAGATCTATATCGATGCAGTGAACTGGATGCTGCTTGCTGCCGTACTTATCGTGATGCTGGAGTTCAAGACCTCGGAGAACCTCGCATCCGCGTACGGTCTTGCCGTTGCCGGCACCATGACGATCTCGGCGATCATGATGACCATGATCTTCACCCTCCGGCAGGATCTCACAAAAGCCGTCATCTCCGGCGTATTGATCGTTGTCGATTCGATCTTTTTGCTCTCCGCATTTGTGAAGATCCCGCATGGCGCGTACTGGTCGTTTATCATTGCAGCGATCCCGCTGATCATCATCGTTGCTTTCGTACGGGGGCAGGAGCAGCTCCATCGCATGTTGAGACCGGAACGGCTGGAGGAGTTCCTTCCTGAATACAAAAAGGCGTATGCAACGCTCCCCAAGGTGCATGGGACGGCACTCTTTTTTACAACTGACAAGAACCACATCTCCCCCTATATCGCACGGGTGATGTTCAAGAATGAGATCCTGTACGAAGAGAATGTCCTTGTCTCCATCCGGATTACCGATCACCCGTTCGGTATCGATACCCGTCATGATCGCGAGCTTGCGCCGGGTCTTCATGCGTTCCTGATCACTGCGGGGTATATGGAGATCGTGGACATCATCGGGCTTTTACGGGCGGAGGGAATCGAGGAGAAGACGATCTTTTACGGGATGGAGAATATTGTCAGCGAGAAGTTCTTCTGGAAACTGTACGGACTTTTAAAGAAAGTCACTCCCGCATTCGTTCAGTTCTACGAGTTGCCCCCGGAGAAGATCCACGGGGTGATCACCCGGGTGGTGATGTGACGCAGCACCACCAACCCGCATATCATCGCAGGACTGCCATTCTGCAATCGAACCCATGATGCATCACCTGTATCACCCGTAACTGACATCTCCCGTATCCCGGAAAACGTGATGAAGATCCGGTGACTGCCACACAGGGTGGCTGTCTACGATGAGAAATGTGAGCGCTCCACAAGCCTGCTCATGGGACCTTGATTCCCATTTTGTCACGCTGCCCGTTCGCCGGGCACTGTTCCCCCACGAAGAGTTTAAATAACGCCGGAGAACAGATATCGTGTCGTGACCCTGAGTCCGGTAAAAATGGTGCCTGTTGACGATGTGGCTCTTGCGTACAGGGAATGTGGTTCGGGATATCCGGTTGTCCTCATCAACGGTCTTGCGTCCACGATGGATACATGGAACGCGCCCGTTCTTGTACAACTCTCTCTCCACTTCCGGGTCATCATCTTTGACAACCGGGGGACGGGATACTCGAGCGCCTCGGACAAACCGTTCTCTATCCCCCTGTTTGCCCGTGATACGGCAACCCTGATGGACGCTCTCGGCATCCCGTCTGCCCACGTCCTCGGGATATCAATGGGGGCGTCTGTGGCGCAGGAACTTGCCCTTGGTTTTCCGGAAATGGTCAACAAACTCATATTGGCAGCCGGTGAATGCGGCGGAGCGGAAGCGGTCCGGGCGCCACCGGAGATCATCGCTCAACTCACCGATAAGACGGGAACGATGGCGGACGTCGTCAACCGGATGTTTACCCTGCTCTTCCCGCCGTCGTGGCTGGCTGACCATGATCCTTTCCACTATTGCCCGGAAGTGTACGAAACCACCGCAAATGAGATTGTAGCACGGCAGTTGTCTGCGTTCCTCGGCTGGACCGGATCGTTCGTTCGGCTGGGAGCCCTCCATGCGCCAACGCTGGTGATCACCGGGACAGACGACGTGATCGTCCCGCCAGTGAACTCACGTATCCTGGGCGGGCGGATACCCGGCGCAGAACTGGTCGAGATTCCGGGCGCAGGACATGGACTCGCGTACCAGTTCCCGGACCGGTTCTGTGATGAGGTGATACGATTCCTGTATCGCTGAATTTTTTGACTTTTCCCTGCCCAACTGCTCTCGCACAAGATCATTTGTCACCGGAACTCCCCCCACTCAGGCAGTTGAATTTTTTTGCTGCGTCATGTCGGAGAGGTGATGAGGAATCTCGGGGGGTAGCCAGGGAAAGGTCCCGGTCGAGCACTTCATCGGAAATACAAGGGAGGACAGAGATCAGGAAAGCGGCACCATGATTCCTTCTGACGGGAGAGTAACGAAAAAATATTTTTGTCCTGATCACCATACTCTGTCAAAGGACTCGCTGATGTTTAAAAAAGTATTATTTCCCACAGATCTTTCAGTTGCCTCGCAAACAATTTTTCACCATATCATCCACATCCCCGGAATACAGGAGATCATACTCCTGCATGTTGTCGATGCGACGGATCATTCCATCATCGGGTTGTCGCACAGCGAGCAGTTGGAAAACGCGAAAATTCTTCTTGCAGAAAAGCGGGCGTTCCTTGAGACCTTCGACCTGAAAGTCCGTATAATCGTGAAAATGATCGTCTCTCGCCGGGACGAAGGTAGCATCACGACAACCATCCTGGATATCGCAAACACAGAGAACGTATCGTTGATCGTCATGGGGGTCCGGCGAAAAAGCCTCTTCAGTGACCTGTTTTTCGCGAGCATTTCATCGGAGGTGTTGCGCTCGGCACAGACGAACGTTCTTATCGTGCACCCGGAGACATTGGAGCATCACCGGGAGAAAGCCGGTCACACCGCAGGTCGACGGATTTTCTCGCATATACTCGTACCCACAGACTTCTCCCGCCATGCTTGCGAGGCACTGGAGTTTGTCCGAACCCTACAAGGGATCGAACACGTCATTCTGCTGCATGTCATCACCGATAATAAGGGACACGTGCCGGCGGATCAGGCAGCAAAGGAGTCCGGGGAAAAACTCGAAACCCTGTCACGGGAACTTGCCGGATCCGGGTTTACCGTGCGGCATCACGTCCGCGCCGGGGATCCGACAGCGATGATCCTGTCGGTGGCAGAGGAAGAGGACGTGTCACTGATCGCAATGAGTCCCCACGGCAGGAGCTGGTTTGAGGATGCCGTCATCGGAAGCACCGCATTTGCCGTGGCGCACATGGCAACAAAACCGGTGCTTGTCATACGGGAAAATACACACTCTCCGCCATAAACCCCGATACACCACCGGTTTTTTCCGAATCGAACCGATTCCTAAACATATTTCTTTTTTCCCGTTCCAGAATATGCTACCATGGACAGTCTCCTTGCCTCCCCGGAATTCCAGATGAGTCTCCTCCTTTTCGTGGCGCTCGGAGGATACCTCATCGCATCGCGGATCAACCAGTCGGCAGTCATCGGGCTCATCCTGGTTGGTCTGCTCGTCGGTCCGAGTGCACTCGGGCTTGTCACCTATACGGACTTCGTCCGGGGACTCGCCCATCTCGGCGCAGTAATCCTGCTCTTTGTGATCGGTCTGGAATTCAATGTGAAAGAGATCCTCTCGGTCCGTAACGGGGTGATTGCCGGAATCGGGGTGATCATCCCGTGGATCGGGGGCTACGGGATTTCGATCCTCTTCGGGTTCAACACGGCAAGCGCGATCTTCATCGGGACTGCCCTGACCGCGACCAGTATCGCGATCACGGCAAACGTGTTAAAGGAACTCGGTAAACTCCAGACAGAAGCGGCGAAAGCGATCATCGGCGCTGCGGTCATCGACGACGTGCTCAGTCTTTTGGTCCTTGCAATCAGCACAGATGCCGTGAGCGGATCGCTCTCCGCCGGGGGGATCGCGCTTGTCGCAATCAAAGCAGTCGCGTTTATTATCATCGGCGGAGCGTTCGGCATATTCGTGATCAGCAAATATATCGAGCGGCTGGACGCCACCGGGTTCTGCAAAAAGTTCCCGGAGTTCATCTTCATCTTCGCCATGATGGTGGCGTTCCTCTACGCGATGTGTGCAGAGATGGTCGGGCTTTCTGCCATCGTCGGGGCGTTTATCGCCGGGGTCTCTTTCGAGCGGGTGGAACTAAACCAAAGCAAAAACTTCAAGGAAGGGGCGGAATACCTCCAGATCATCTTTGCATCGATCTTCTTTGTTTCGCTGGGGATCCTTGCGGATGTAAAAGCCGTCACCCCGGCGATCCTGTTATTCCTTGTCGCCCTCACCATCGTTGCGATTGCAACGAAAGTGATCGGGTGTGGGCTTCCCGCCCGCATGATGGGATTGTGCCGGAAGGATGCACTTATCGTCGGGTTCGGTATGGCACCGAGAGGGGAGGTGGCAATGATCGTTGCCCTCATCGGGCTGGAAGCGGGGATCATCGACCAGGGGGTCTATGTCGTGATCGTCCTGATGAGCCTGCTCACGACCATTATTACGCCGATCGTGTACCGGAACTGGTTCTTTAAGGGAGAGGAATGCCAGTATGATGCTAGTGGGATGGGCGTTAATGAGGGAAAATAAACCGTAACAACCACAGGTACGTAATGACATTAGAGCGAAAGATTGCCCGGACCTTTGCCTTGGACGATACCACATGGCTGCGACACGCCAACCCGTGGAGTGTGGTCCTGCGCAATACCGTGCTGCCCCTCCTCATCCTCGCCTTCTGGAGCCGGCTCTGGCTCGGGTGGTGGGCAATCGTTCCGGTTGTCCTTGCCCTTCTCTGGACATGGTTCAATCCCCGGATCTTCCCGGCACCGGCATCGCTTGACCACTGGGCATCAAAGTCCGTGCTGGGCGAACGCGTCTGGCTGAACCGCGATGTCGTCCCCGTACCAGCGCACCACCGGACCGCCCCGAATATTCTGTCTGTGGTGTCTGGTATCGGGATGTTGTTTGTCCTCTGGGGAGTGTTCGTGTTTGAACTCTGGCCAACCGTCTTTGGCATGGTGCTTGTCTATTGCGGGAAACTCTGGTTCCTTGACCGGATGGTGTGGCTCTGGGAAAACATGAAGGACGCAAACGAAGAGTACCGAAACTGGGAGATCATTCCAAAAAAATAAAAAAAGGACGAGGGATTTGATAGTACAATTCCTTACGTTATACTGAGCCGCTGCCCGTTCCTCATCGGATGGACATCTTTGTTAACCGTGTACCCGAGTTCACCGGCAAACTCAGCGTAGCCTGCGGTCATTTTCAGGTCTGCGTGAGCTGGGATGATATGCTGCGGGTTGAGCATCTGGAGAAACTCGTAATGGTCTTCCCGGTACGCGTGACCGCTCACGTGCAGGTCAGTAAAAATCCGGGCCCCGGTCATTCTGAGTTGCTGCTCAATCCTGAACCGGTTCCCGACATTCATTGGGTTCGGGATCACGTTTGCCGAGAAGAGCACCTTGTCACCTGTGCTCAGCTGGTAGGGAGTGTCGCCAGCCGCAAGACGAGTAAGAATCGATCCGGGCTCGCCCTGGTGACCGGTGACTATCGGCAGGAACTTCTCCTTTCCCTCTTTCATCATCCTTTTCATCACGCGATCGACAGTCCTCCGGTTCCCAAAGACGCTTGCGGTCTGGGGAAACGAGACTAATTTCATCTGTTCTGCGGCAACGGAATATTTCTCCATCGAGCGCCCGAGAAAGACCGGTTTCCTGCCGATCTCGTGGGCACATTCCGCAATGGTCTTGACCCGGGCGATGTGGGACGAAAATGTAGATACGATAATCGCATGATTGTCATCTTCGAAACTGGTAATGACGTCCCGCACGAGATCGCGGGCAATCCGCTCGCTGGGACATCGACCCGGGCGATGGATATACGTGCTTTCCACAATAAGCGCCAGCACGCCTTCCTTGCCGATCTGCCGGAACCGGGCAAAGTCCGGCGGGTCACCGATGACCGGCGTCCGGTCGAACTTGAAGTCACAGGCATAGACGATCGCACCGTGAGGGGTGTGGAGAACCGGTGTCACGGTATCAATGATCGAGTGCTGCGTGCGTACGAATTCAAGAACAAGGTTCGGCGAGATCGTGTATCGCTGCCCTGCGCCGAGCGCGAAGAGCTTGTTCTTCACTTCGAATTTCTTCTCTCCGGAAATCTGCTGGCGGATCAGTTCGGTTGCATAGGGAGTCGCGATGATGGGCGCATTGTAACGGTGCGCAAGTTTCGGGATAGCTCCGATATGGTCCAGGTGCCCGTGCGAGCAGACGATGGCTTTCACCGTGCCTTCGACCGATTGCATTATCGTGTCATCCGGAATCGCCTTTATCTTGATCAGATCCAGGGAATGCATCTCGTCGACTTCCGTATCCTCGTGGATCATCAGCTGGTCGAGGCGGAGCCCCATGTCAAAAATGACAACTTCCTTTCCGCAGCGGACGGCGGTCATGTTCCGCCCGACTTCGTCGTATCCGCCCACGGCTATAATTTCTATTTCCATTGTGTGTTATATCTCCTGATTTTTTGTCTGATTGTGTATTTTTGCGGGAATTTTTTTGATTCGTTGTGGTATCGCGTTATCGTGCGATTCCGTCCGTATTAGTCGGATCAAATATCGGCCAAATCCCTCCGGAGTAAGCCGGGGAAAATATCCGTTGGTAAGCCCTCTTCGACATATCGGCGAAGTTCCCTTAAAGAACCGTACGGGATAATTACCCGTTCCAGTGAAGGGCCACGGGGCCATCACCACGAAACCGTGGATCATCGGGACCCTGTATACTGGCATCGGGAGCTGCTGCCGATGCTGTTTCTTCGATGGTATTTTACCATCGTCCGCATGATTCCTGCACTCTGTTTTCCCGCGCAGGCAATTCCGGATTATCTAAAAGATACCCGGAATCGTGTCTATGTTAAATGGTGTGGCTACCACATCAAACTTTGTTTTCAACCAGTCATGAGCCGGCGAACACAAATTTCTTTTGCCAACGCCGTGTATGTGTCCATTTGTTGTTTTCAGAGTACCCCATGAGTTCCACGGGAAATCCATTCTTCTGAACCCGAACCAGTCTCTCTCCCACCCGCTTACGAAAATCTTTTATCGAGGGTTTCCT
>Ga0247842_10005773_pt1 | contig 14416 bp, 17 predicted proteins | sample LaCruzMarch2015__3_FD_192411 | JGI IMG/M metagenome (GOLD analysis project Ga0247842, IMG submission 192411) | Freshwater microbial communities from meromictic Lake La Cruz, Castile-La Mancha, Spain - LaCruzMarch2015_19m | ecosystem: Environmental > Aquatic > Freshwater > Lake | place: Spain...
CGATACATCGCGTCTCTACAAGGGTGTGTTGCTGTGTGCATGTAGAATAAAAAACGCGTAGAGACGCGATGTATCGCGTCTTGTATCTCACCGGCTGTCAACAAAACCTGTGGCGGAGGTTAGATTTTAAGACGCGATACATCGCGTCTCTACAAGGGCGTGTTGCTGTGTGCGTGTAGAATAAACAAAGCCTAGAGACGCGATGTATCGCGTCTTGTATCTCACCGGCTGTAAATAAAATCTGTGGTGGAGGCTAGATTTTAAGACGCGATACATCGCGTCTCTACAAGGGTGTGTTGCTGTGTGCGTGTAGAGTAAAAAACGCGTAGAGACGCGATGTATCGCGTCTTGTATCTCACCGGCTGTAAACAAAACCGGTGGTGGAGGCTAGATTTTAAGACGCGATACATCGCGTCTCTACAAGGGTATGTTGCTGCGTGTATGTAGAGTAAAAAACGCGTAGAGACGCGATTTATCGCGTCTATTCTGGCAGTCATCAAAATTTTAATGGTTAGGCGAGTAAACAACTCAGTTTAGACTTATCTGTAACAGTCCTGTTGACTGATTAGCAAGGGTGTTTTGCCATTCGATCGGGGTGTGCGCGTTAATACTTACTGCGTGCAGTTCGCCTGTGGCTAACGGTGCTGTTAGGCTGGCTAGCACTAATTGCTGTCTTTTTAAGGCGCTTAAGTCTGTAAAGCGTTCACTGATGACGGTTATGACTAAACTACAGCCTTCTCCCGTTACGTTAATCTGGGCCTCAGGAAGCGCCGCGTTTATCCAGTGCTCAAGGTCTGCAACCGTTACGGTAGTGTGTTCACTTGTTTGGCTTTCTGCCTGTGTTAATAATGGAACTAAACTGCCATTTTTAGACATTGCTTCTACAATATCGCAGCCACCTATTAATTCACCCTTTACAAATAATTGCGGATAGGTTGGCCACTGCGAAATACTGGGCAATTTTTCACGAATAAAGGGCGCTTCTAACACATTAACATAGGCATATTGAATGTTTGTTTCATTAAGAAGTGCGACGGTTTTACCTGAGAAGCCACATTGCGGCTGTGTAGGCGTGCCTTTCATATATAAAATAATAGGATTTTCGTCTAATTGTTTACGAATTTTTGCTTCAGTGTTCATACCATTTCCAAAGTTGTTAGGGCGGTGTAACCCGCTAAAGTTAAGGCTAAAAAGTGTTTAAAGTGCAGACTGTCTGCGTTGCTTAGGCTCGTTTCTTATCTGCTTGACCTCACTGATTCCCTTAACAACATCAGCATCAATGAGGCATTCAACAACATCGTCTGCGGAAGGAATCTCAAACATCGTTTTTCTAAGAATATGCTCCATGATACTGCGCAAACCGCGCGCACCTGTTTCGCGTGCAATCGCTTGTTCAGCAATTTCAACTAAGGCGGGGGCTTCAAAGCGTAAGCTAACGCCGTCGTAAGCAAACAATTGCTGGTACTGTTTAACTAAGGCATTTTTAGGTTCGGTAAGGACTTTAATCAGTGCTTCAACATCTAATGGCTCCAGTGCAGCTAAGATAGGAAAGCGACCAATAAATTCTGGAATTAAACCAAACTTGCGTAAATCACTGGGTTGCGTGGCGGTAAGCAATGCCTCTAAGCTAGGTTTGTCCGTTAAGGGCTGCATGCTGGCATGAAAGCCTATCGCAGTGCTACTGGGCTGGAGGCGTTTTTCAACATGAGCTTCCAAGCCTGGAAACGAACCGCCAGCAATAAATAAAATATTTTGGGTGTCCATTAAAAGATCACCGCCGTCTTTATGACGACCTTTGGGTAACTTGACTTGCGTACCTTCAACTAAGCGTAATAACGCTTGTTGCACACCTTCGCCAGAGACATCGCGGGTGCCGGTGGGTTGTTCTGGGCTGCGTGCAATTTTGTCAATTTCATCCAGATACACAATCCCCCATTCGGCCTTGACCATATTGCCACCTGCAACATCGAGTAATCTCACCAGAATATTTTCCACATCCTCGCCCACATAACCTGCCTGGGTGAGTGTCGTAGCATCGGCAACCACAAAAGGGACGCCGACAATTTTAGCTAGAGTGCTAGCAAGTAAGGTTTTCCCTGTTCCAGAAGGGCCAATTAACAAAATGTTGGTTTTACCAATATCGATATCCTGATCAAATTGTCCTAAGCCAGCATCACCCCCCGCAAATTTTAAGCGTTTGTAGTGGTTGTAGACAGCAACGGCAAGTATTTCTTTGGCAAGATGTTGACCAATTACATAACGGTCTAGATGCTCTTTAATTTGACGAGGTTTAGGTGTCTCCGTTTGCATTGTGGACAGCTCTTTTTTTCGACTCCAATTACTCACTACTTGATGAGCAAGGGCAACACAAGGGCCACAAATATAGCCTTCTGCACCAGCAATTAAGGGCACTGACGCAGATTGTTCGATGCCGCAAAAAGAGCAGTGTTTAACGTCTTTATTGGTCATGAGGCGTTCCTTCATCTAGTCGATGACAACAGGTTTAGTTAACGTGTGGTGTCTATAGCATGTTTGCTTAATGCTGCCAGCCAAGCGCGTTGACAGGTGCGTTTAGCGCGGGTATTCATTAGTTTTCTAATTTTTGGCGTGGCTTTTTGCAGTGAAATCATTTCTGGTTTTTGAATGTGCTTACATACCAAAATATGAAAACCAAGCTCAGATTCAACCAGCTCACTAATTTCTCCTACTTTTAAATTAAAGGCGACGGCCTCTAATTCTGGATATAACTTACCGCGTGGTAATTTACCCAGCATTCCGCCTTGAAACGCCGTCGGACATTCTGAATGAGCTAAGGCTAACTCTGCAAATTTAAACGGTTTTTTAAGCAATTTATGACGAATTTGGGTAAGTCGTTGCTGCGCCATTGCACGGGTATTTTCTGGGTAATCAGCATTAATACTAATTAAAATATGTCCCACTTCACGTAGTTCAGGTTGTTTAAATTGTTCTGGGTGAAGATGATAATAAATGCCTATTTCTAACTCGCTAGCGTTGGGTGCGCGACTGCCAATTAACTCAAACACCGCCTCGACTTTGCATTGTCGATACAAGGCCTCGCGCAGCGTGGCTTCATCTAAGTGATGACTCTGTAGCGCGGCTAAAAAGACGGTTTCATCATCGTAACGATTTAAAATTTCTTGATACGCATGCTGCACGTCGCGTTCGGTAATCATGACTGCTGAGGCTTCTTGCGCATTCAATACGCTATTTTCAAGCTCATATTCATGACGCGCTTGGCGTTGTGCTTGCCGCAATTCATTTTCAGTAAGCGCATTTGGCGGCTTTTGAAATAAATTGAAGGCAGCGTGTAATAATTTATATGCAGTCAGCGGCGTCGTCATTATTAACACTCCGGTTCACAAAAGGTTTCAGGATGTGCAGGTGCTAGCGCGGTTTCAGGAAGCTGTAATAAGCGTCCTTCAAACGCTACATGGTATTTAATTAGCGCGTCTTCGCGCAGCACTTTTAAGACCTCGCCAGCCGTGTTTTTGGCAATAATAATCTGCCCCTGTACGGCTAAATCAAGGCTGCAAACGACTTTGTCGCGAAATTCAAAACGACTAGGATTCCACGGTTCATCTGCGCTAATTAACTCCTCTAAGCGACAGCCCACCATGCGGCCATGCGCTAAGAAATGCACGGTGAAAATCACCTGGTCTTGTAAAAACGTACCCACTTCAATCACATTGCCAACACTGCCGCGACGAATTAACAAATGTCCCACGTCAAGCCCAGGATAAGTGCCGTCATTACGAACATTGCGCGTTACCCGTACCGCTTCACCAAAGTCAAACCGACCTTCATCAAAACGTTCAGGTTTCATGTTTTGATATCGCTTAAGGAGACAAAAGCGGTCTGTGGCTCAGCCATGCTAAAGACTTTAAAGACTTTTTCTGTTTGCGCATCGGAGTGAACAAAATCTTGATAAGCGCGCTGTAATAACGTGCAATACACGTGGCGTTTCGCATCATCTGCTTCTGGCATACTGGTCTTGCCCAGTTGTAAATAATCATGAAAACGCTGCAAAATGTGTAAGCGGTTAACGTGTACGACACTGGCTTCATAGTCCACTTGGAAATAATTTAAAAACTCTTCAGCAGAGGATAATTCTTCTATTTCTTCTTCAAAACACATGGTCTTCTCCAGTGATTTCATTAACTAAAATTAAGTGAAGTGAAGTGCTTTATAACGCCTTGTTAGCGATATGTTTTTTTACTAAGGTCAATAAACCCAGCGCACCAATACGATCTTTACTATCGAGTTCGACAATCTTTTCAAAAATCGCCTGGCTCTGTGCTAAATGCTGCAAACGCATCGTTAAAAAGCCTAGCGCTTTAAGCGTAAACAAATACAAGCGTACCTGTGTGAGTAAAGCAGGCGGTGTTGCGTCAAGATGACTGCGTTGTAACGCCTGCCAGTGCTCGGGAAAAGGCAGTGCTTTGCGAATAACGTCAAGGGCGCGGCACGTCACCTCTAAAGCCTCATCTAAGCGATGTTGGTAATAATAAAAACGATTTAACGCTACTAAGACATTCAGCGAAGTAGGGGCTTTGAAATAAGCTTGCAATAAAGGTAATTCAGCCTGACCCGTACCATAAAGACTGGACGCTTGTTGCAGTAAGTCGCTCACACCACGCACGTCTTCGTGTTCAAAATACAAGTCTTCCGCTTCGAAATTAAGTAAGTCCATGCTACAAACCTAGCGCTTGTGCATCGACATGCTCTTGGCTGCTTGGACACAGCGTTTCTGCTTCACATTGCTGACAGTGTGCCTCGGGCAGGTTTTTGGGCGTAGCTGATTGCAGCGTTTCCAGTTCGTCGAGGCGCGTCATCAGACAAGAAATTGCCTTGCCTACGGGATCAGGAATTAAATGATGATCTAAATCTATGCCATGACGATGCTGAATTTTGGTGCCTTTGCTTTGAATGATTCGACCTGGAATGCCCACCACCGTACAGCAATGAGGTACGTCCTTAATCACCACCGAATTAGCCCCCACACGCACATTGTTACCCAAGGTAATGGGGCCTAAAATTTTTGCTCCTGCGCCGACAAGGACATTATTGCCCAAGGTTGGATGCCGTTTTTCTTTGTTCCATGTGGTGCCGCCCAATGTAACCCCATGATAAAGCGTCACATCGTCACCAATTTCAGCGGTCTCCCCAATGACCACGCCCATAGCATGATCGATAAACAAACGCCTACCTATCAGTGCAGCGGGATGAATATCAACACTGGTAAGCATTTTTGAGAACGCAGCAAGCATACGTGCCGTCAAGCGCCACTCAGCACGCCATAAACGATGACTAAGCCGATGCAGCAACACCGCGTGAACGCCTGAATACGTCAGCACAATTTCGGCGACACTATGGGCGGCAGGATCGCGGGCAAATACACACAGCACATCCTCCTGCCATTGCGCGAACAACCGTGGTGAGTTTGACTTAGGTGGCGACGCAGCGATAACGCTGACCATTAGCGTAAACTCCACGCCGTTTGTCCAACTCTTGGCGGTGCGGGGATTCTAAAAAATGAGCCTGGATAACGCTCATCATCTTGTACAGGTTTTTTGATTGTTTCAATTTCTTTAGCGTCATGTTGTTTTATTGGCTCGTTCATAGTCCTTACCTCATCAAAGATTACAATGAAAAAAAGTTAATTCAGATGCATTAGGCGAGCGTTTGGTGGCGGTGACAAAGTGCTTTATTTTTAGCAATAATGTTTGTGCTTGAGTGGGGTTAATGGCAATGCCCAGTTGCTGATAAGCATGAATAATCCCGTGCGTGCCAGAATGTTTACCTAACACCAACTGATGCTGTCGACCCATAATTGCTGGATCAACACCTTGATAATTATTAATATCTTTCAGTAAGCCATCAACATGAATGCCCGCTTCATGGCTAAAGACAGCCGCCCCGACTAAGCTTTTACGACTACCAATTGCATCGCCAGACGCGCTGGCAACAAGCGTAGACAAGGCAGAAAAATGACTTAAATCAATCCCTGTTTTTAGACCATATAATTGGCTTAAACCTACCACTACTTCTTCTAAGGCAGCATTGCCGGCACGCTCTCCTAAGCCGTTTACCGTGGTATTGACATGCGTAGCACCCGCCAGTGCGGCCGCTAAGGTATTTGCCGTCGCTAAGCCTAGATCATCGTGAGCGTGCATTTCAATGTCCAAATCGGTCGCTGCACGGAGTTTTTTAATGCTCTCAAAAACGCCAAATGGCTCCATAATGCCCACAGTATCCGCAAAGCGAAGACGTGTTGCCCCCGCTTTTTGTGCGGCTTCAGCCATCTGTAAAATAAAATCACGGTCTGCCCGTGACGCATCTTCAAAGCCCACACAAACCTTAAAGCCTTGTTGCTGAGCGCTCTGCACCACGTCATGAATAGTTTCCAGCACCCAGTGTCGTGTTTGTCTTAATTTATGGTAGATATGTTGATCGGACGCTGAGATAGATAAATCCACCATATTCACTGGTAAACCTACGCAGCAGCGTAAATCATCATGACGCATTCTTGACCACACTAATAAGGCAGACGGTAAACCTAAGTCCGCCACCGCCTGAATTTCTTCTCGTTCAAGCGCACCCATGGCAGGAATGCCGACTTCTAATTCAGGCACCCCTAAGGCTGATAAGTGTGTTGCGATGGCTAGTTTTTCGTCTAACGAAAAGGCTACGCCTGCCGATTGCTCGCCATCTCTAAGGGTGGTGTCATCAATAATAATATGACGCGCTGGTGTGTTCATTTTTCGCCCTCTAAAACGCACTGCTGATTAAACACTGCACTTAGGCAAATGTGGGTTTAAATGCCTGTTCAGGATGTACCACTGGGCCCTCTCCCTCCCAATAAGGAGATAATTTTCGTAAAGTCGCCACCACGCTGGGCATGACTTTTAGCACCTCATCCACTTCGTGTAGAGTGTTATAACGCGAAAAAGAAAAGCGTATTGTGCCGTGTGCTGCGGTGTACGGAATGTCCATTGCACGCATGACATGTGAAGGCTCTAACGAACCTGAGGTACACGCAGAACCACTGGACGCAGCAATGCCCGCTTTATTAAGTAGCATTAAAATAGCTTCGCCTTCGATGTATTCAAACGCAATATCGGTGGTATTGGGCAAGCGGTTATTCATATCACCCGTGATAAAGCAATGTGAGATTTGTTCAGTAATGCCACGTTCTAAGCGATCGCGCATGGCTTTAACGTGAGTGTTTTCATACTCGATATGTTCTAACGCCAGTTCACAGGCTTTGCCCAGACCAATGATTGCGGCGGTGTTTTCAGTGCCGGCGCGTCGACCACGTTCCTGATGACCTCCGCGTAACAAAGGACGATAACGCGTGCCACGGCGCAAGTACAATACGCCAATACCTTTGGGTGCGTGCAGTTTATGACCAGAAATCGATAACATATCAATTTTTGTATCCTGCAACATCATGGGGATTTTGCCTACCGCTTGCACGGCATCGGTATGAAACATCACGCCTGCTGCATGTGCCAGTTCAGCCATTGCTGCCACCGGAAAAATGGTGCCTGTTTCATTGTTTGCCCACATCACGGTCACCAATGCCACGTGGTCAGATAATAACTTTTTATAGGCGTCCAAATTTAAGCGGCCAGCACGGTCTACAGGCATTCGATGGATGGTGTAACCGTCTTTTTCCAGTGCTTCGCACACTGCTAAAATTGCTGGATGCTCAACAGTAGTGGTGATGATTTCCTTTTTGTTAGGCTGGGCTTTAATGGCTGATAAAATCGCTGTGGTGTTGGCTTCAGTGCCACACGAAGTAAAAATAATTTCCGAATCATGCTCACAGCCAATTAACGCTTGCACATGCTGGCGTGCATGTTTAAGACCTTTTGCCACGCCATCAGCAAAGCTATGAATTGATGAGGGATTGCCATATTGCTCTAAAAAATATGGAATCATGGCATCCACTACAGCCCGATCAACTTTTGTGGTGGCGTTGTTATCCAAATAAATAGCCGTCATCACTACGCCCCTATGCTGACAAGTTTAGACATTTCCGAAGCAGGGACGACTTTAATAAACTCGCCCAGCACTTCCATTAAGCGTTGCTGAATACCTGCAATAGTCATCGCCGCCATCTGACAACCGTTGCACGCGCCCGTCATATTGACATACGCGGTATTGCCAATCACTTCAACCAATTCAACATCACCCCCATCCGCCATCAGTGAAGGACGTAACGAGTCCAGTACCTGTTCGATTTTTTTAATGCGCTGTAAATTAGTTAAGGGGAGTTTTACTTCAGGAGTCACCGCAGGTTTGGTCGGTGCGGCATCGTAATCAAACTTTTCTCCTTTTTCTGCTAATACTTTTTCCAAAATGGCTTCAATGTCTTCATGACACGAAGCGCAACCACCACCCGCTTTAGTAAAGTTAGTGACATCTTCAACGGTGCGTAATTTATTTGCCCACACCATTTCTTCAATCATCACGGCATCAATAGCAAAACATTTACAGATTAAGGCGCCTTCTTCATGATCATCTTGCCATTCTTCACCACGGTAATTGGCAATCGCGGCGTGTAAGGCTTCGCGCCCCATCACCGAACAGTGCATTTTTTCTGGCGGCAAGCCTTCCAAATGATTAGCAATATCCTGATTGGTGACGTTTAAGGCTTCATCAATGGTCATGCCTTTAATGATTTCTGTTAGCACAGAAGACGACGCAATCGCTGAGCCACAGCCAAAAGTCTGAAAACCGGCATCGAGAATAATCTCAGTGGTCTCATCGACTTTTAAGGTTAAGCGTAACGCATCACCGCAACTGATTGACCCCACTTCGCCCGTGGCATTCGCATTAACGACGGCACCAGCATTTTTGGGGTTAAAAAAATGTTCTTTTACTTTATCTGAATAGTCCCACATGACATTATCCTCGGGTTAGCGTTTAGCCTAATTACGAACAGGTTTTAGTTCCAGCAGCACTGGCGCTGGGATTAAATGAAGCGCCACAGGCACAGCTTTTCGCCGCATTAGGGTTAGTAAACTTAAAGCCTGAGCCTTCAATGCTGTCGAGAAAATCAATCGACATGCCTTCAAGCATTGGCAAACTAATAGGATCGATAAACACCTTAACTTCACCGCAAGCAATAACGGTGTCTTCTTGACTCTGTTCAGCATCAAGTTTTAATCCATATTGATAACCCGAACAGCCGCCATCAGTCACTTCAATGCGAAGACCTGCGGATGGCGTTTCTGAACTGGCAATAAAGCGGCCGACGGCGTTAATCGCTTTTTCTGTTAATGTAATCACATTGAATCTCCTGTCATAAAAGGCTTGGCATTGTTCTTGTAAAGGTTCTTGTAAGTTACTAAAGCAACCTGTGTGCCAGACAATTCTTTTAAACTAACTTACTGATTAAGATAAGATAAAAAATTTATTCGCAGTCCTGTTGCAACGCTTACACAAGACAATGCAAGGGTTTTTGTAAGCTTTGCGACACCGTCATTAGCCATGAGCTCAGCAACAAGGAAATACCATGAGAATAGAAGATTTAGCCCTTGGCGATACCGTGTGTGCCGCCACCACCCTTACCGACGATGGCTCGATACCTGGCGGCAGCGCGGGTAAACTGCTTGCCAAAGCAGGCGCACGCGGCGTTATCACGATGATTGGTTATGTCGAAGCGCAGCCTGAACGCAGTGTCTTATTAGTGCGCTTTGAAGACGACGCCATGAACTTAGGTGCGCCCATTGGCTGTTGGGTGGAGGAGTTATTGGTTGAGTTAAGCTGATAAGCCCTGCATTCAGGTTCTCAGCAGTGCAGGGCTATAAGCAGGAGTAAAAAGGCTTTAGCCTTTTTAACCAAGGGCTAAAGCCCTTGGACTCGCTATTTTTCAAAATGGTCATAATGAGCAGTGCAGGTTGAGTAAGCTTAGTGAAGTAAAGCGCCAATCATTTGCTAAACTATGTTCATGGCGGGTGCTGAGGTATCAGTTATGTATCCATGTCATTTCATCTAATCTTATGAAGAGCCACAGCATGACTAAAAATAGTAAAAATATAGTCCATATTCAAGTTAACACTCAGCAGACAACGTTAAGTGCTGCGCAAAAACAATTTAATACGCTATGCAAAAAAATTGAAGGCAGAAAAAAATTGCTTTTGGAATGGGAAGCCGCCGTCGTCAATTTTAGTCAGAAAGTTGCGCAAGAATATGAGCCGTTGCTAAGCGAATCTATCCAGCTTCAAGTTAAGTGGTTACAGTTATTAGATAGCCATTACGATAACTCTTTATTTAATAAGCAGGATAAACGCAAACTAAAACATATAATGCTCAACGACTGTGAAACTATATTGCAGAATAGTGATCTTGCTGAGGTAAAAGCTATCTTTAATAAATATAGCAATGAAGATTTCGATACCCTGAAACAAGAACTAAATATATTAGAAGAGGAAGCGTTAAGGGAACTTGCTAAGGAGATGTTTAATCTGGATATTAGTGCTGATGTTGATTTCAGTACACCAGAAAAATTTCATGAGTTCATCGAGGCGCATCTGTATGGGTTCACTGCCTTAGAAAATGAAGAGCGCCGTTCTTTTGCCTCTGCCAAGAAAAAAACCAAAAAACAGCTGGAAAAAGAAGCGCGTCAACAAGAAGAGGAAGCCTTGGCAAGCAAATCTGTGCAGGAGGTGTACCGTAAATTAGTTGCCGTGCTGCATCCTGACCGAGAGCCAGATGATGCTGAACGTGAGCGTAAAACCGAGTTAATGCAACGAGTTAACACGGCTTATGGTAAAAAAGATTTGTTGAAACTCTTGGCATTACAATTAGAAATTGAGCAAATTGATGTCACCCATTTAAGTCAAATGGCAGATAGTCGCTTGAAACATTTCAATAAAATCCTTAAAGATCAGTTGATGGAAATAGAGCAAGAAATTAATCAAATTGAATGGACATATAAACAACAATTACAGTTGCCTAGTGTCGGACGTTTATCGATTAAAAAATTAGCATTATTGTATGCGCATGACATTAAGGAAATACACGAACAGATAGCTGAAATCAAACAATATATTGAGCATTTTAGCCCTGCCGAAACGTTAAAAGTCTGGCTAAAAAGCTACAAAATCCCAATTTAGAATTATTCAGATAGAGATTACTTCTCTTAAAAATAAGGGCGTTTGCTTACTAACATTATTAATTAAGGTACCCCGCTGATGAACTCACCGCATGACCTCGTTTTAAACTATCATCAGCGCACCAAGCACCGTCTTGAGCGTTACGCCAACGGCCCTGAAACACTTGATTGGGACGATCAGCCCGAGCCATTTCGACGCTTTTCTGGCTGCGAGCTTATTGCCTTGCCCAGACCAGGACGAGAGTTGGCGGTGTTATTTACCGAGCTTGATACGCCCCAGCAGATTCCAGCACATGCACTCACCTTGGAGAGCATAGGCTTATTACTGGAATTAGCGTTCGGCTTATCCGCGTGGAAGTCTGATGGCTTTAATCGTTGGGCCTTACGCTGTAATCCGTCCAGCGGCAATCTACACCCCACTGAAGCCTATCTGATTAGCGTCAATACGCCTGCTCTTGCGTCAGGCGTGTATCACTACGCTAGTTATGAGCATAGTCTTGAGCAGCGAGCATTGTTTTCAGCCGCGCCTACCGAGGCTGACATATTTATTGGCTTATCTTCCATTCATTGGCGCGAAGCTTGGAAATATGGAGAGCGTGCTTATCGGTATTGCCAACATGACGTGGGGCATGCACTGGGTGCCTTGCGTTATGCTGCCGCCACCTTGGGCTGGTCAATTTCTTTAATGGACGCTATTGCCGATGCCGAGCTTGCCACATTGCTTGGCGTAGACCGAGACACTGATTTTATTCACCACGAGCACGAAGTCCCCGATGTGCTGTGCCGCATTCATACCAGCGCGTCAGCCGCACACTTAACCCCAGCGCAATTAGCCGAACATGCCTCAACAGCTCAGTGGTTTGGCTGTGCCGACAGTTTGCGCGCGTATCATGCCTATTCCTGGCCAGTGCTTGACGAGGTGAGTAACGCAGCCGCTAAGCCACGCACCGCGCCCTTAATTAAAACTATCGACACCATTCTGCTGCCCCCTGCACTTAAGCAACACCGCGCCAGCACACTTATTAGACAACGGCGCAGTGCGCAACAATTTGATGGCAACATGCCCGCCTTGCCCAGTGCAGTTTTTTATCGCGTATTAAGTGCCGTGTTACCGCAAACCGCCGCCTTTGCGTTCTGGCCGTGGCGTGCTGCCGTTCATGTGTTTATCTTTGTACATCGTGTTGAAGGCTTAGCGCCTGGGTTATATGTGTTACTTCGTGATCACACCGCACTAAAAACCGTGCAAGCGGCAACATCTGAACGCTTTGTCTGGCAACCGCAACACGATACTTTAGCGTGTTATCTATTACACACAGGTGATATGAAACAGCGAGCTAAAACCTTGTCTTGTCATCAGTCCATTGCCAGTGACAGTGCTTTTAGCCTAGCGATGGTAGCAGAATTTAGCACGATTATTACGCACGAGCCGTGGCGTTATCGGCAGTTGTTCTGGGAGTGCGGGTTAATTGGTCAAATATTATATTTGGAAGCCGAAGCCGCCGGCATGAGAGCTACGGGCATTGGTTGTTATTTTGATGACAGCGTGCATGAACTGCTGGGGCTCACTGATAATCGCTTCCAGAGTCTGTATCATTTTACCCTTGGCAAAGCTCAAACTGACGCTCGCTTACACACTTTGCCCGCCTATGCGCATTTACCATGAACGAAGAACACACCCGCCAAGACGCGCCGCTACTGTATTCCTACGAACGCTTTGCACAAGCTAAATTATTTATGTTTCGTAAATGGTGCGAATTGGCAGCAGAACGACAGCGCACGCGCCCCACCGATTTATCAGGCTCATGCAAATACGGCAGTCTATTTATGAAACGTGTGTTTGGCGGCACAATCCGTGGTCATTATGAGCATCAATACAATGTCATTGATGGCAGAATTGTTGATTTAAGTCACGATGCTAAAGATGTAGGCCGTATTTGTAATCCCTACCTTCATGAGCCAGAATATTTTACCCTTCCAGAAAAACACGTCGCGTTAAACGCTTGCTTGCCGCGTGTTAACGACTGGGCAATGCAATTTCTCACCGAGCTTGAACTCTTAGATGCTAAAGCCAGTAAACAAAACCAAGAGCCACGCTAAGCACTAGGTCACACGGTTTAATGACAGGCGTAAGCAACCAAAGATAACCCACACACTGATGACGATCCACGCCACGCCCCATAACACGGTTGCGCCACCAAATTCTGTGGCTAACATAAACGCATCTGAACGTAACTGCGAGTTTAAAATCGTGTCGCTATAAATATCCAAAGGCACATACGCCATATTAGTTAAGCCAAGCAAACGTAATAAAAAATCGTTATAACATGTGCTTAAAAACTTAGCACTTAACAGCATCAAACAACTGGTTAACGCACCAAAGACCCAGCTGAACAGTGAGTGTGTAAATAACAGCGTAATCACGGCAAGAGCAATCCCCAACAACGCCATGATGTGTTTGTCGTGAGTGGTTTTTACACTGGCTAAATAGATACCCACGCCCCACGCTAATGAGCCCAAATAGCCAGCGGATAAAATAATAAAGCGATTGCCCCCAGCAGAAACAACATGCCCACCTTGTTCTTTTACAATCACCAATTCTTGCACTGCCCCACCTGTTAATACCGTAGCAAGGGCATGAGAAGACTCATGAAAAAATACCACCAGTAATTTCAAGGGCTGAAAAACAGGATAGTCCCAGCCAAGCATGACTAATAAAAACAGACCAAGTAAATATAAACGTTCTTTCATAGGCGGTAAGAAGCTTAAACAATAAACACTCATAATGAGTGAAAACTAAAAACCAGATGCAAGCCGTAGCGCACCCAAGCAATTAGACTTCCCCCTTTGAAAAAGGGGAACTGAAGACTTACAACAGTACAATAAGCCTAAGCAGTTAGACTTCCCCCTTTGAAAAAGGGGGATTGAGGGGGATTTATCTAAACCCAAAAACAACAAGCCCCAACCAACCTAGAAAAGTCAGCAGCCTTATTTAACAGCTTAATGAGGTGGTGGAGTTTAATATAAAATCCCCCCTAACCCCCCTTTTTTAAAGGGGGGAAACTCAACCTATACTTTTTCAAAGTGGCGAACCATGAACGCCCCCTTAAACCACCATAAAATCAGCCGCAGTCAACGCTAGGTTTTTCCCGATAATAGCTATTTGCACCCCAAGCCCCGTGCCCGACGCATCGGCATCATAAAGCAGCGTGCCTTGTTTAGCGTCGTACAGCAGGTAATCATTTTTATCTAAAGCATGATCACTAAACCCAA
>Ga0247842_10005785_pt1 | contig 14380 bp, 13 predicted proteins | sample LaCruzMarch2015__3_FD_192411 | JGI IMG/M metagenome (GOLD analysis project Ga0247842, IMG submission 192411) | Freshwater microbial communities from meromictic Lake La Cruz, Castile-La Mancha, Spain - LaCruzMarch2015_19m | ecosystem: Environmental > Aquatic > Freshwater > Lake | place: Spain...
GGTTCGGTTAAACAAGCGTGGTATTTATAAAAATCTTTTAATTTATCGTCGATAAGATTGTTCTGTTCCCAGGCAGAAGGAATAAGCATCATCATGGCATGAGAGAGGGGCCTACCGGATAAAACCAGCAATTCAAAAACATTATCAATGGCCGCGGAATCGCTGCCGCCGGGCATAATCACCGGAAGAATTTTTTTCAAGCTCTTCCCGAACAATCCGCTCTTCAGCAACCCCTCCCTGGCCTGCATCCAATTAATATTGCCGCGCAGGGTATTTATTTCTCCGTTATGCGCTAAAAATCTGAAGGGCTGGGATAGATCCCAAGTGGGAAAAGTATTAGTGCTATAGCGCGAATGCACTAAACATAAGCAGCTTTTCAAGTCCTCATTTTGCAGGTCCGGAAAATAACTATTTAGCTGTTCCGGCATAAACAGCCCCTTATAGACAAGTACTCGGCTAGACAAGTTAGTGATGTAGAAAAACGGTTTTTCTTTTAATCCTGATGCCCGGATAGTATTTTCAACTTTTTTGCGGATGACATAAAGCTTTCTCTCAAAAGCCAGTTGCTCTTTAATTTTATCCGGCTGCCCGATAAAAACATGCTCCATTACCGGCTGGGTGTCTTTGGCGGTTTTGCCGATTTCGCTGTCATTCACAGGGACAGGCCGCCAGCCCAGAAGAGATTGGCCTTCTTCTTTAATTACGCGCGCAAAAACATCTTTGCAGAATTCGCGTTCTTTGCGGTTCCGGGGCAAAAATACCAAGCCTGCCCCGTATTCACCTTGTCCCGGAAGATTAATTTTATTTTCCTGGCAGGCCTTTAAGAAAAATTCATGCGGCAACTGGATTAATATGCCGGCGCCGTCTCCTGTTTTAGGGTCTGCGCCTGTGGCTCCGCGGTGCGAAAGGCGCCTAAGCACCTCTAAACCCTGCCTGACGATTTCATGAGATTTTCTGCCTTTGACATCACAGACAAACCCCACCCCGCAGGAATCGTGCTCAAAATCAGGGTCATAAAGCCCTTGTTTTTCAGGCCTTAAGGCCCGGTTTACGAATCTAGCTTCCACTTATCCACCTTAATCCCTAATTTCTTAATTTTTGCCCGCATAGTGTTACGGTTAATCCCTAAAATCCGGGCTGCCTTAAGCTGGTTACCTTCAGTGCGTTCCAATATATTCTCAATCAACGGTTTCTCGATTATTTCCAAGATAGTTTTATATACCAACCCCTGTTTTTCCCTGTACAGAGAATTGCCCAATTCAATAACCTTATCTTCCAAAGAAACCATCCCGCTTACATCATCCTTATTGATTATCTTCAGGGCCTTATCCTGATTTATGCCGTCGAAATTATCGCGGCCTTCTTTACGCAGCATTTCAACAAGCATTTTTTTAATCCTCTCTTCATCCTGGGAAATAAATACTGTTATCATTTTTGCCTAGCCGTTCTGCCTAAAAATTAAGCATGGAAATAGAAAATTTTGCGGGGCAAAAATCAGGCCCCGCAAAAATTCAGTGTTAAATATCGAAATAGAGATAAAACTCGTAAGGATTTGGACGCATCCTCACAGGGTCAATCTCTCTTTTACGCTTATATTCAATCCAGATATCAATGACATCCTTGGTAAAAACCCCGCCTTTTAGCAGGTAATCATGGTCAGCTTCCAAAGCATCTATCGCCCTGCGCAAAGAAGAAGGAACTGTAGGTATCTTTTTTAACTCTTCTTCGCTTAGTTCAAAAAGATCCTTATCCGTCGGCTCTCCGGGATTAATCTTGTTCTGTATGCCATCCAGGCCGGCCATAAGCATGGCGCTAAATGCCAAGTAACCGTTACAAGCCGGGTCCGGCGGGCGAAATTCTATTCTTTTTGATTTCGGGCTGTCCGAATACATGGGAATCCTTACTGCCGCAGAACGGTTCCTCGCCGAGTAAACCAGGTTTACCGGAGCTTCATAACCCGGAACCAGCCTCTTATAGGAATTGGTAGTAGGAGCGCAGAATGCCATTAAACTATTGGCATGTTTTAGAAGGCCTCCGATATAATATTTGGCTGTCTGGCTTAAAAGGGCATAGCCATTTTTATCGTAGAAAAGATTTACCCCATTCTTCCATAAACTCTGGTGGCAATGCATGCCTGAACCGTTATCAGCAAATAATGGCTTAGGCATGAAGGTCGCGACCATCCCGGCTTTTTTCGCCATATTCTTGATGATGTATTTATACATCAGAAGGTCATCTCCCATTTTAGTTAATTTATCAAATTTCATATCGATTTCGCACTGGCCGGCAGTGGCAACTTCATGATGATGCACTTCGACCTTGATTCCGACTTCTTTCATTTTCAGGATTATCCTGCTTCTTAAATCCTGGATGGAATCATGCGGAGGCACGGGGAAATATCCTTCCTTGAAGCGAATCTTATACCCCAGGTTGGGATTTTCATCCCGGCCGGTATTCCAGTCTGCTTCCTGAGAATCAATGTAGTAATATCCGGAGTTCTCAGTCTGGTCAAAACGGATGCTGTTAAAGATAAAAAATTCAGCTTCCGGGCCGAAGTATACGTCGTCGGCAATACCTGTATCTTTAAGGTATTTTTCCGCCTTTTTGGCGATATAACGCGGGTCGCGGGTATAAGCTTTACGAGTCAAAGGATCATAAATATCGCAGAGCAAGCTTAAGGTGGGGACTTCGCAGACCGGATCAACAATTGCGGTTTTCGGGTCGGGGATAAGGATCATGTCCGATTCCTGGATCTTCTGGAAACCGCGGATTGATGAGCCGTCAAAACCAATACCATCAACCCAGATAGAACGGGTAATATCATCCATCTCCAGCATTTCTGAGGCAGGAATAGAAAAATGCTGCCACAGGCCCGGTAAATCGTTAAATTTCAAATCCACAATCTGAATATTTTTTTCTTTTATAAACTTCAGCACATCCCTGGCCGCCTTTTCATCAAAATGACCGTTAGTAAGCGGATTTTTGGTTTTTACCTCGGTTGTTTCTTTGGCCTTGTGTTTTGCTGACATTTTTTCCTCCTGATTATGATTAAAAATAAAAAAACGCCCAATCCGGTCCTTTGCCATGACCATCTTGAACGCCTCTGTTCAGTATTGTCTGCCTGATTTTACACTACGATGTGCCTAAATTTTAATCCTTCTATATATACAAGTAAAAAATCTCTCCCTTTGGTAACCTCCTTTTTATTTAATTTCTGGCCGCTATAATCCTGGCAAAGTTAAGGCAAAGGATACTGGTATATTTTTCTAAGGCCCGTTTTCTTTTGTAGCTTTCAATGAGCATATCCGGGACAGGAGCGCCATCCGGGGCATATTTTTCTATCCAAGACTCAACCATTTCCGGATTGACTTCGGCGTGAAATTGCAAGCCATAGGCATTTTTGCCGACCCTAAAAGCCTGATTAGGGCAAGGCCCGGATCCTGCCAGGCGCACCGCGCCTTGCGGTATCTCAAATGTATCTTCGTGCCACTGAAACATATCAAATTCTTTTGGCAAGGCGGTGAATAAATAGTCTTCTCTGCCTTGTTCAGTCAAGATAATCCTACACCAGCCGATTTCTTTGACTGGGGCTTTAATTACTTTTGCCCCGCAGGCTCTGGCTAACAATTGAGCCCCCAGGCAAATACCTAGAATGGGCACCTCCTCTTTAACCGCCCGCTGAAGAAAAATAATTTCCTCCCTTAAAAAGGGGTATTTATCCTCCTCATAAACGTTCATTGGCCCGCCTAGGGAAATGACTGCGCCCGTATTCTTTAAGCTGCCCGGCAAAACTTCACCTTTTACCAAGTCCACCGTTTTTAAATCCCACGTGGTGTCCATGAAAAAATCGCCGATACCACCCGGCCCTTCAACTCCAATATGTTTAAGTACTAAGATTTCTTTTGCCATATTTTTAACCGATGGCAATACTGCCGCGCTCTTCGGTGCGGATACGGATACATTCTTTTAAATCCATCACGAAAATCTTCCCATCGCCCATCTCTCCGGTCTTAGCACCTTTCATAATGGCTTTGATGGTTGGCTCAAGAAAATTATCGTTGACCGCAATCTCCAGGCGTATCTTCCTCAAAAGGTTACCCGTTTCTTTTGCCCCGCGGTAAACTTCGGTAACGCCCTTCTGACGGCCATGGCCCAGCACCTCGCTTACAGTGATAAGGTTAATCTCCGCCTTGTAAAGCTCCTCTTTTACCTCTTCCAACCTGTGCGGCTGGATTATCGCTATTATTAATTTCATTTAAACACCTCCAAGTTTTATTGAACACCCCTAATTTCTATTTAGTGAAATCCCGCGAAGCGGGACTAGCACCTCCTCCTATTCTAAAACAGTATAAGCTCTTTCGCGATGCTGCGTAAGATCAAGGCCTATTGCTTCTTCTTTTTCGTCAACGCGAATACCGATAAGCATATCTACCACTTTGTAAATTATCACCGTTACCACCAGCGAATAAACAATAGTCGCGCCCACGGCAAGTAGCTGTATCAGGAATTGTTTGGGATTGCCAAAGAATAAACCGTCTGCGCCGGCTGAATTGACCAACTTGGAAGCAAATAAACCGGTTGCCAGAGCGCCCCAGATACCGCCGATACAGTGCACGCCGAAGGCATCCAAAGCATCATCATAGCCCAGCTTAGGCTTGATCACGGTAACGGCAATAAAACAAAACACACTTACCAACAGGCCGATGATTATGGCCGGAATAACGCTGACAAAGCCTGCGGCAGGAGTAATCGCCACTAAACCGGCGACCGCGCCGCTAGCTGCGCCGAATATTGTCGGCTTTCCGTTGCGAAACCATTCTATAAACGCCCAGCTTAAACCTCCCGCCGCAGCCGCGGTGTTGGTTACTACAAAAGCATTTACTGCCAGGCCGTTGGCCGCTAAAGCGCTCCCGGCGTTAAATCCAAACCAGCCAAACCAAAGTAACCCGGTGCCTAAAACTACAAAAGGCATATTATGCGGCGCAGGAATACATTTATCAACACATTTCCTTTTTCCGATCAATAATGCCGTTACCAGAGCAGCGATCCCGGCATTAATATGCACCACGGTGCCTCCGGCAAAATCAAGCGCGCCTGTCGCCCTTAACCACCCTCCTATTCCCCAAATCCAGTGACAGACCGGGCCGTAGACAAAAGTCGCCCAGAGCAATATAAAGACCAGGAAGGCAGAAAACTTCATCCTCTCGGCAAAAGCCCCAAGAATAAGCGCAGGGGTGATTATCGCGAACATCGCCTGAAAGATCATAAACGCCTGGTGCGGAATAGTTGCGGCATAATCCGCGTAAGGCTCCAGCCCCACGCCATTTAAACCAAACCATTTAAACCCGCCCCAAAAACCAGCCCCGGGAGCAAAAGAAATACTATATCCATATAACACCCATTGCACGCTCAATAGGCACAAAACGATGAAACATTGCATCAGGATGCTTAAAACATTCTTCTTTCTGACCATCCCGCCGTAGAAAAAAGCCAGCCCCGGGGTCATCAACATAACCAGGGCCGTTGACATTAAAACCCACGCCGTATCACCTGTGTTAATCATTCTTCCTCCTTTTGTTAATGGTGAATAATATCTTTTGATTAATCAAGTGCGCAAAAAAACAAATAAAAAATCAATGGCTACCGATACTGCTTAAGACTACTTTAATTCAAGTTTTTCTTTCACTAATTTCGCGTAAATTTTATTTATATGCTTGGTCTTCAGCCATCTTTCAATAGTAGAAACCTGGACATCCAGTAACCTGGATAAATCGTGTAAGGTATATCCTCTTTCTATCTTAAACCAAATAATCTTACTGATTAATTCATTATCCAGCATATGTCTACACCGCTATATTGCCCTGCTCTCCCGTGCGTATGCGTATAGCGTCCTCTATAGTTGAAACGAAAATTTTACCGTCCCCCATCTCTCCGGTGAAAGCGGCTTCTCTTATAGCCTTAACTGTTTTATCGAGATCCTGGTCTCTTACTACAACTTCAATCTTTGTTTTCGGAAGAAGGCCGACTTTATACTCTTTGCCGCGCCACTGCTGCACTAAACCTTTCTGCTTACCATGCCCCTCAATCTCTGTAATCATCATTCCGGGATAACCTATCTTATCTAATGTTTCGCATACCAAGTCGAGCTTTGCCGGCCTGATTATTGCCTCTATTTTTTTCATTTTTGATTCCTTTCTTTAAATCGCCTATTTAGCAATCGGCGTTTCCGAGTGCCTGTCAAGCTTAATCCCCGAATAGCCGGCAACCCCCATCTCGGGGATATCCAACCCATATATTTCAGCTTCCGGTTCAGGCCTGTGGCCAAATAGTACTTCAATCAATTTAAATACTAAAAATGAAATTATCCCGACATAAACAATGTTTGACAATACACCGATACACTGAGCAAAGAATTGTGAGGCATCGCCATAGAACAAGCCCTTTACCGTACCGGCGACACCATTCCAGCCATCGCCGTATGAACCGTCCGCAAACAGCCCCAAGGCCAAACATCCAAAAGCTCCGTTAACCCCATGTACGGATATTGCGCCTACAGGATCGTCCAGTTTAAGCTTGCCTTCAACAAAATATACCGATTCAACTACCAGAACTCCGGAAATCAAACCGATGATACAGGCGCTGATAGAATTGACAAACGCGCAAGGCGCGGTAATCGCCACAAGCCCGGCCAACATACCGTTACACATCATGCTTGGGTCAGGCTTTTTAGTACGCACCAGCCACATCCATAGGGTTGCCGCCATCGCCCCTGTCGCAGAAGCAAGCATTGTATTGACAGCAACGATACCGATGCGTAAATCAGTCCCGGCCAAGGTTGATCCAGCGTTGAAACCGAACCATCCGAAAGCAAGGATAAATGTGCCGACAACTGCCATGGGAATATTATGTCCCGGTATAGGATTAGCACTTCCATCCTTATTAAACTTGCCTATGCGCGGGCCCACGATCCAGGCGCCGATCAAGGCTAGCACGCCTCCGGTAAGATGCACCACAGAAGAACCGGCAAAATCCACATGGCCATGCCCTAATTTAAAATTCTGCCCTAACATAGCTAACCAACCGCCGCCCCATACCCAGTTGCCAAATATCGGGTAAATTATCGTCCCTACAAAAATCCCATAAATACAGAAAGAAAGGAACTTCCATCTTTCGGCCAGGGCGCCGGTAGGGATTGTCGCTGTTGTATCCATAAATACCATTTGAAACAGGAAAAGCGTAAATACCGCAACATCGTATGAAGTGCCTTGAAGAAAAAATCCGTTTAAACCAAACAAGCCAAAGCTTTTCCCGAAAAGGTTAATGGTAAATTCGTGGTTTAATCCGGCGTAACCGCCCATAGTCCCGAGAGCGCCAATCCCTCCGAACATAAGCGCGAAACCGCAGGCATAAAAACCAAGCATGCCTAGCGGATAAATCAAAAAGTTCATTCCCATGGTGTGGGCGACATTTTTTGCCCGAGTAAGACCGGTCTCAACCATCGCGAATCCCGGCTGCATAAACATAACCAAAAATCCGGCCATAAGTGTCCAAACAAAGTTAATTGCCACCTTATTATGCCCAACAGTATTAGCTAATTCATCTAAGGTAGGCTTACCTGCTACAGCCGAAGACACATCACTTGCTGTTCCGGTAGCTGTTCCGCTGGCATCAGGGCCTCCCGCAAAAAGAGAAACTACCGACAGAGCCAAAAATACCAGCGCCATGCATGCGATTACTGCTCCGCTTTTCTTGTTCAAGAAGCCTTTCATTTTCTCTTTCATTCTCATCTCCTTTTAATACCCTGGGTACATCGTTCCATCTAGAAATCAACGTCCAATTGAAAAGTTATGGTATCCCTGAAATTCGGGTTATTGTATATTTCATATCCCAATAACGCCGTAAAATTATTGTTGAATTTCCAGGAAAAACCGTAGTTCATCGCGCCGTAAGTTGACTGCGTGCCCTGGTAATCCACGCACAGCCATAGCTTATCGCTTATCTCCGAGATGACCCGCTCCCAAGCGAACATCGGCCCGATATTGTCACGATCGCCGCTTTTGTTCCTCAAAAGCTTTGCGCTGCCGTTAAAATAACCTGCGGAAAATCTGCCCAAGTTCACCTTTCCCACAGTAATAGTCTTTGCCCCGCGCAGATACCAAACATTATTATTGGTATAATTATGCTTATAGCCCATATCATAGGCGCCAATGGCAAAAGCCGGCATATTTTTAAAATATGCGTCTTCGGGAACGCCGACTTTAAAATGGAAATAAACCGGCCATTTGTCCAGCGTTGGCCCTAATCCTTTTTTATAATCAAACCCGGTCTCAGCCAGGATTTTTCCCAAGGGAGACCAGATTTTTCCGAGCAGATTATTTTCCGGTTTATCCGATAATAATCCGGTCATTAAGCCGTAATCCTGGAGCACAAAAAGCTTATTGCCATTACGGTCCCTGCTTTGAACCGGCGTGTAATTATCCGCGTCCAGATGGAAGACTTTTAAGGGTTTAACGTCAGTGGACGGCGCCCAGATCAGGGTGGAAGGAGTAGCGTACAAAAAGTTAGAGCTTAGAAATAAAACGGCAAGATTCAATACTAAAACCAACCACAGGTATTTCTTTACTTTTCCCATTTATTCCTCCTTTGTAAAATAAAAAAGCGCCCTTTTATCCATCTCTGGAATCAAAAGACGCCTACGTCTTAAAAAGCCCCTATAAAATAAAAACGGCGTTCTTTATAAGAACGCCCTTATATCCTTACACGTACACCGTGTTTTTAAACCCTTCAACTATACAAGTAAAAAAAGCCCGGGTTTGGTAACCCCGGTTAAACAATTTCTTTGAATTTTTGGCATTTATCTTTAATCTTGCCTCTTAATTTTACCACCATCACGTGGGATATGCCCAATATTTTTCCGATTTCTCTCGTGGTCAGGCCTTCCAAACAGAGGGAAAAAACTTCTTTTTCTCTTGCGGTCAGGCCGTCGTTCAGGATTTCTTCGATTAAAATCTTGTTGTGGGTATCTTCAAAGCACGACCTGGGATCTTCTAAGCAGAGAAGACTTTCTAATTCCGTATCTTCTTTTTCGCCTATCAAGGTATGCATGCTGACCAGGCAGGCTTTATCCTGGACTTTACGAATATGATTCTTAAGATGGAAATAGCAACCCTGTAAGATATAGCTATCGGTCTTATCAAACAGTTTTCCGCCATTATAATCTATCCAAAGATGCGACATCGCTTCCTGATATAAGTCTTCATCATTAAAGAAAGTAAAATGCCCATTAAGCCTATGGGTTATTCCTTTTAATTTTGGCGATATCCTGTTTACCAACGTCTGGAAATCCATCTTATCCTCTGTATTTATTTGTAATGGGCATTCTGCGGTCTCTTCCAAACGCCTTAGGGGTGATTTTGATCCCCGGAGGCGATTGCCGGCGCTTATATTCGCTTTTGTCTACCATAACCAATACCCTTCCTACGGTTTCGCTTTCAAAACCTAAACTGGTAATTTCTTTTAAATTCCTATCTTCTTCAATATAGGCTTTAAGTATCGGGTCTAAAATTTCATAAGCAGGCAGGGTATCCCGATCTTTCTGGTTAGGCTTGAGTTCGGCCGTAGGTTCTTTAGTGAATACCCGTTCAGGAACTACCGGAGATAAAGAATTCCTATATCCGGCTAATTTATAAACCAATGTTTTAGGCACATCTTTAATTACGGCAAAGCCTCCGGCCATATCCCCGTAAAGCGTAGCGTAACCGGTGCTCATCTCGGATTTATTTCCCGTGGTTAAGACTAACCAGCCAAATTTATTAGAGAACGCCATGAGAATGTTGCCCCTGATGCGCGCCTGTAAATTCTCCTCGGCGATATCCCTGCCTAATCCGGCAAAATGCGGCTCCAGCGCCAAAAGGTACATCTTATACATCTGTTCTATTGATGTAATTACAAGCTTTATCCCCAAATTTCCCGCTAATTGTTTTGCGTCGGTTTCAGACTCCTCCGATGAATAACGCGAGGGCATGAAAACTCCGGCGACATTGTCTTTACCTATGGCATCAACAGCTAAAGCAGCCACCAGCGCAGAATCAATCCCCCCGCTTAAGCCGATAACTACTTTCTGGAAACCGTTTTTAGCCACATAATCCTTAAGACCCAAAACTAATGCCTGATAAATTTCGGCTACAGGCTCTAAGGGCTTGACTTCTTTTTGAGACAGCCAAATTTTATTTTTATAAGGCACTTTATCCGCAATCGTAATTATTCTCTTTGGAGATTTGACCCTTCTTGCGGGAATATCCAAATCAAAAACCGCTAAATCTTCCTTAAATGCCTCCGCCCTTTTTATTATTTTCCCTTTGTTATTCGAAACCATGCTCCGGCCGTCAAAAATTAATTCATCCTGCCCGCCTACCAGATTTGTATAAACAATATACACATGGTTGGCTTTGGCTTGCGCCTTAATAATCTCTTCTCTTTCTTTGATCTTATCCATATGATAAACAGAGGCGTTAATATTAAAAATCAGCCCTGCGCCGGAGGCGGCTTGCGCTGCGGCCGGGCCCTCTTTATGCCAGATATCTTCGCAGATATTTACCCCGAATATACACTCTCCGAATCTAAAAACCGGCGGGGCATCTCCAATTTCAAAATAACGCTTCTCGTCAAACACGCCGTAATTGGGAAGATGGGCCTTATGATATATTTCGGTAATTTTTCCGGCATAAATTATTGCTGCTGCATTATAGAGGCTCTTTCCTTTCATATCTACGAAACCAACGATTACTACAATTTGATTAACGGATTTAGCCAGCTCTTTTAAGCCTTCTAAATTATCCTGGACGAATTTAGGCTTAAGCAAAAGGTCTTCCGGAGGATAACCGGTAATGGCCAATTCCGGAAAAGCGATTATATCCGCCCCCAATTCTTCTGCTTTCCGGATATAATCTTTTATTTTGCCGAGGTTACCCTGTAAATCCCCGACTGTGCAATTTATCTGCGCCAAAGCTATACGTAAACCCTCTTTCTTCAACTTGCTTCACCTCCGAACAAAAAAAGGCGCCCTTCACCCCTGCTTTGGATAAAAGACGCCTTAGTCTACTGCTTGAAAACTATTCTTCAACAACTAACCGCATAGACAACACTGTCTTTTTTTACGGGTTATTATTCTTGCTCTTCCAACTCCTGAGTTTCAGATAACGCGCTGCACTCGTTGCTCGCCTTGGCTGCTTTTACCTGGCCAAAGCTGTGCTCTTCGCATTCCCAGACAGACGACTTTCCGGAAAAAATGCAATCCCTGTCTTTTACGCAGGAAATACACAATCCTTTCTTCTCCATGGGTCACCTCCCCACTGCTACCTGTAATTTCTTATGGTTATTGTGGTTTATCCGTCTTCCAGTCTCCTTACCGTCAAGGATCGCCTCTGCTTCTTTACGATAAGCATCCATGACATAAGGAATACCGGAAATCTTTGCCGCATCTTCCGTCAAGCTCATCAGGTCAGCGCGAGAAATGGTGTTTAGCCTGAAATTCCTGCTTCCTGCCATCAACTGCTGCAGCCCGACCTTGATTTTCTGGACAAAAGAATATACACCCACAGCGCCCAGCGGAATATCTTTCATTTCTTTACCGTATTGTTCAAGCAATTCCTCGTAGCAAACAAAAATTTCTTTTTCTGTCTTGCCGTACTCCGATACCGTAACGGGAAGATTCCCTTCCTTAAGCCAATTAGCTATATTTTTACCGACCATCCCGGGAATCATCAGGGCCCTACCCATACAAACCGCCTTAACATGGGGAGCACCCATCGCCAGGACTTTAAAGATATGGTCTTCATTGGAAAACCCTCCGGCTATGGCTATATCCGGAACGCGCATGCCCTTCTTAGTCAACTTCTGGCAAAATTCATAGGTAAGCGCCTCTAAATAGAAGGTGGGTATCCCCCACTCTTCCATCATCCGCCAGGGGCTCATCCCTGTGCCGCCGGCTGCCCCGTCTATGGTCAAAAGATCAATCTCAGCCAGCGAAGAATATTTTATCGCCATAGCCAGTTCGCGCATAGAGTAAGCGCCAGTTTTTAAAGTAACTCTCTTAAAACCTAACCCTCTTAATCTTGCGACTTCAGCTAAGAATGCCTCCTCCGAGACAAAACCTAACCGTGAATGGCGCTCAAATTCTTTTATCGCGCCGTCCTTAAAAGCCTTTTGATTGGCTTCAAGAGATGGATCAGGGGTAACAATATACCCGCGCTTTTGTAACTCCAGCGCTCTTTCCAGGCTTTTTACCTTTATTTCTCCGCCGATGCACTTGGCGCCCTGGCCCCATTTTAACTCTATCGCTTTAAGGTTATGTTTCTTGCTTATATATTCTGCCACCCCTAAACGAGTATCCTCGACATTCATCTGTACGAGTATCTCGCCGTAACCCTGGTGGAATTTTTTGTAAATCTCGATGCGCCGGTCCATATCCGGCGAATTCTTTATCTTTCCTTTGCTATCCAGCTCAAGGCCGGGATCTATGCCGCAGACATTTTCACCGCATATAAGAGTAATCCCCGATATAGCCGCTCCGATAGCAAACTGTTCCCAATTCTTCCTGGCAATTTCTGTTGAACCTAAAGCCCCGGTAAAAACAGGGACTTTCATTTTTACCTTTGAATTCCAGCCATATTCCGTTTCGGTATTAACATCGGGAAATTTGGTATTGTCCGGATTACCTTCTGCTCCGGAAGGCAAACCCTTTGCCCCTAATGCATACCCTTGAATATTCAAGTGCGAATAATCCACCGGATAATTCTTATCGCCGCCGGCGGTAATCTCTCCGAAAGGTCCGGGATAAATTACTTCCCGGCTTCTGAAAGACGCCTTGAAAACTTCGCAATTGCCCTTACACCCGTCAACACACCGTGAACAGATGCCTGACCCTGGCACCACATTTTTTGACCGGTTAAACGTTCCGGTCGCATCGTTTGCGTTTGGCCTTTGCAAATTCATCGCAACCCTCCTCCTTCTTGGTTTTGCTCATACTCTTAAGTCCCGACCTCGGGACTAAGTAACATTGGCCATATGAGCTTATGTTTTTTTTGTCTCTGTTATTTTCTTCATATCCGCCGCTAAGATAATTGCTTCGGCAACTTCGCGCATGGTCTTGCGGCTGTCCATACTGTATTTTCGGATCTTTAAATAAGCCTGTTCCTCGGTAATGCCGCCCTCGCTCATCAGTATCCCTTTGGCCCGCTCAATTCTCTTACGAGTTTCCAGTTCTTCCTGGATTACTTTGCTTTTTACCATCAACTCGGCATTTTCAATGGCCACTGCCGCCTGATTAGCTACAGAGGTCAGGATATTAATCTCGGTTTCGCTGAAATCATGCGGCCTGGAAGTATAACAATTGATTACTCCTATAATCTTCCCTTTAGTTGTCAGGGGGACACATAAAAGCGAGCATAAGCCTTCTTTCTTGGCTAAATCTTTATGTTTGTACTCCCTTTCCTTAGTCACATCTTTAATGGCCATGGGTTTATTTTCTTTTGCCACCTTGCCGGCAACCCCTTCCCCGATTTTTAAAGGAGGCTTTTTGTTGTACCCTTCGCTGATGCTTTGGGTTGCCCGAATCACCAGCTCGTTTTTCTTCTCATCAATAAGCATTAATGAGCAGATATTCGAATCCATCATCTCCGCGGTCACTGTAACAATTAAGCGCAGGATATCTTCTAAATAAATATCGGAAGAAATGGCTTTACTTATTTTGGTTAAAGCGCTTATCTGTTCTTCATAAGATATGTTCTGCATAACAAATCACTCCTTATGCCTATAAAATAGGCAGGCAGGTAAAATAAAAAAGCGCTCCTCTGTCCATAATTGGATAAAGAAGAACGCCATTGTCCCACAAATAAAAACGCCCTAATCAGCAGCACTCCCTGCTAAAAAGGACGTCATTATCCGGTTTTTCTGACTTTGAAAAGGAAAGCCCGGTAAAATAAAAGAAGCGTTCTTTTTGAGAACGCTTCTTTGTTCTTTCCTTGCAAGCACAAACCTTGTGCTTATTTAAAATTTAACACAATAACTTAAATTTGTCAAGGGGTATTTCGCTTCAATTAACAACTGGCGGGCCCGACGAGATTTGAACTCGCGGTCTTCAGATCGACAATCTGACGTGCTGAACCAGGCTGCACCACGGGCCCGAACAGAAGAGGTAATTGTAACCTAAAACAAAATCAATTGCAACAAATTTTTATGGTGGGCGATAGAGGACTTGAACCCCTGACCTTCTGAATGTAAGTCAGACGCTCTAACCAGCTGAGCTAATCGCCCGCAATCCTTCTGCTACCTTAACCGGGTCTTTGGCCTCCAGTATAGGCCTGCCTATTACCAGGAAATC
>Ga0247842_10005790_pt1 | contig 14375 bp, 9 predicted proteins | sample LaCruzMarch2015__3_FD_192411 | JGI IMG/M metagenome (GOLD analysis project Ga0247842, IMG submission 192411) | Freshwater microbial communities from meromictic Lake La Cruz, Castile-La Mancha, Spain - LaCruzMarch2015_19m | ecosystem: Environmental > Aquatic > Freshwater > Lake | place: Spain...
ATGTCGATGCGGCATACGGTGGCTATTCCCGGTCACTCTTCCTTGACGAGAACAGTCGGTTCATGGAGTATGACCAGCTCAGAAAGCGCCTTATTGCCGACGGCATTTTTGTCAATCCCAAGAACGGGCCGACAAAAGAGATCTATGAAGCCTTCAAGTCCATTCCTGCGGCTGATTCTATCACGATAGACCCGCATAAAATGGGATATATTCCCTATGCAGCCGGAGGTATCGTCGTAAAAGACCGGCGTATTCTCGACCTGATCTCATACCTCGCTTCATATTTCTATGAAAAAGGAGAGGACACCCCAACACTCCTCGGGAGTTATATAATGGAGGGTTCGAAAGCCGGTGCGACCGCTGCGGCGGTGTGGGCAAGCCACCGGGTGATCCCGCTCAATATTACCGGCTACGGTCAGATCATCGGGCGAAGCATCGAAGCGGCGCAGATGTTCACCAACCAATTAAAGGCCATAAAAAGCATCAAGGTCGCCGGCAGGGAATTTGTTGTTGAGCCGCTTATGATAAACCCGGACTTTAACATCGTCTGCATGTCGTTCAACGAGAAAGGCAACAAAAATCTCGAAAAAATGAACAAGCTGAACGAGATTATCTTCCAGGAATGTTCGTATGTGGATGGTCCCGTGTATATGGATGACTGGATCACTTCCCAGACCGAACTCAAGTTTGTGGATTACGGGGATGCGCCAAAACCATTTGTCGGGCGCCTCGGTATCCCGGGGAAAGACTGGGACCGTGTGAAATCGGTGCAGGTCCTCAGGCTCTGTATCTTAAACCCGTTCATTTCCCATTATGATAACTTTGAGGGGACCTGGAAGAATTTCATGGAAATCCTGAAAGGGAAGATTGAGTCCGCGATAAAGCAGATGAATTGATTCCCTTCCGGCATCATATGCCGGAATAGTGGTGACCGGGGAACAACTCATTCCCCCTTATCCATTCTCCGGAGCCGGGAACCATGCTGTTGGACAGGTGTGGTTCGGGTAGATTGTGATACTACTGCGGTCAGACAATTCCGGCATGTCAGGTATTTATCAGGATTCTGATAGGGTAATGACGACGAATCCTCTTACCAGGAACAATTTTTATTATAGACAGCCGTGGAGCTAAATACACGGGAGTTTGATATGCCAGAAAAATCTGCAACCGGATTTAAAATCAGCCTTCTGGCATTCATTCTTATCACATCTGCAGCGCTCATCAGTATGCGAACATTCCCCACAATGGGCGTAGCAGGGTGGCAGGTTATTATTTTCTCAATTCTTGCCGTCATCCTGTACCTCATCCCCGCCTCGCTCGTATCCGCAGAGCTGGCGACCGGGTGGCCCCAGGAAGGGGGTGTCTATATCTGGGTAAAGCAGGCGTTTGGCGAGAGATGGGGATTTACCGCAGTCTGGCTCCAATGGTTCCAGATGACGATTGGTTTTATCACCATTCTTGCCTTTATTGCCGCCACATTTGCCTATGTATTCAACGCCGAACTCGCCAATAACAAATTATATGTTTTTTTTGTCATAATCCTCGTCTGGTGGGGGATGACCGTTATCAATTTCCGGGGATTAAAAGCATATACCCGGATAAGTTCGGTAGCTGTTGTCATCGGTACATTGATCCCGGCGGTCGTCATGATTATCGGAGGATTCTGGTACATCCTGGCAGGCAATCCCGTCCATCTCACCCTGCACCCGACAGCAGGTGATCTCATGCCGGATTTATCGAATTTCGCAAACCTCGTCCTATTAGTGACGTTCGTCTTTTCGTTCATCGGCATTGAGATGACCGCTACGCATGCCCGTGAAATGGACAACGTGAGGAGGAATTATCCCCTTGGGATTATGGTAGTAGCGCTCATGATGACGTTAATCCATACCGTCGGTGCGCTCATCGTGGCGATGCTTGTCCCGGTTGCGAATCTTAGCCTGCTTGGGGGTATCATGCAGACATTCGGGGAAATTTTTAGTAACCCTGCATGTGCATGGCTTGTTCCGGTGTTTGCATTCCTGATCGCCTTTGGTGCGATCGGGCAGGTCTCGACTTGGATCCTTGGACCGATCCGGGGTCTGTCGGTTGCTGCCCGTGAAGGTACCCTCCCCCCGGTTTTACAGAAAACGAATAAAAACGGAATTCCCGTAAACATGCTGATCCTTCAGGCGGTATTCATTACCTTCTGGGGTGCAGTCTTTGTGGCACTACCCGGCGGGATGGACAGTGCGTTCTGGATGCTTCTGGCACTGACCACCGCGGTCTATATCGTCATGTATTTCCTGATGTATGCAGCAGCTATCCGCCTCCGGTATACGCAGCCTTATATCCACCGTGCATTCACGATACCGGGTGGAAAAACCGGCATCTGGATTGTTTCAGGGTTCGGAATCCTCGCAATGGTCTTTATGTTTATCCTGGCAGTGATCCCGCCAAGCCAGATCAAGGAGGGTGGCGGGTTTGAAGCGCTCATGATCATCGGGACGCTGGCAGTCGTTGCAATTCCTATCATCATCCATGCAATGAAGAAACCGGAATGGAAAATCCGTAAAAAACCCATAAGCAGTTACTCCGGCAGCGAAGATGAACGAGGTGAGCAATGAAACTTCTCTCACAGATCGATGAGATCCCCCCGGCAAAAACCCTTGTTATCGCCACCCTCCAGTGGTTCATCATCCTGATGCCATCAGCCCTGATATACGGGATGATCGTAGCGCCCATGCTGTATCCCGAGCCGGCACTCCAGATGCAGGTCATCCAGGCAATCTTTGTCGTGAGCGGCATCTTCCAGATCCTCCAGGTATTCATCGGGCACCGCCTACCAATCGGAGTGGGTCCTACAGCCATTATAATCATCGGCGTGGGTGCCGGGCTTGCATACACAACAAATGCGATCTGCACATCGATGATCCTCTGTGGTCTTGCCATCTGCGGGCTTGCGATCTTAAAAGCTCACCACTTCTTAAAAAAACTCTTCACTTTCAACATCATCGTGACCGTGCTCCTGATGGGATGTTTTGCGGTCACCCCGATGATTATCAGCCTTATCATCCCCAAATCCCCGGTGACGAACCCGACCGATTACCTGATCTTTGCCATCCTCTTCACGCTCTTCATGCTCGGTCTCTCCGGTTTACTCAAAGGGATGGCAAAACAGCTCCTGCTGCCGATAGCCATGATCCTTGGTGTGGTCATATACATGGTAATATTTCCCTTCCACGCCCCTGCCATCAGCAGCGCACCGTTCGGGCTGTTCACCGGCATCGTCCCGACAGGTCTCGATTTCAGCCTCCCGCTCATCGTTGCATTCCTGTTCTGTTACTTCACGGTCCTCGTCATCGATTTTTCCGCGGCTGAGTCCATCGAACTCTCGCTCAAGCCCGAGGGTATGGACAGCCGGTTCCGGCGCGGGATGGCAGTGACGGGGCTCTCCAGCGTGGTCGCCGGATTTGTAGGAGTCATCGGCTGTGCGAATTCAAACTTCTCGATGAACGTCGTCCTCGCGAGCCGGCAGGGATCCCGGTATCCTCTTGCATGTGCCGGCATCCTCTTTATCATCATCGGATTCTCCCCTGTCATCGTCTCAACCCTGATGGCGATCCCCCCGGTCGTTATCGCGTGTCTCTTCATCTACCTCTTAGGGGGGATGTTTGCGGCATCACTCAACCTCGCAAAGGAGCGGAGCGGTGGGATCGGGTATAACTCAGGGCTCGTCATTGGCATCCCCCTCATCTTTGCTACCCTCATCGCATTCCTTCCCGTCACCACAAAAACCCTGATGAATACCCGGATCGAGCCGGTCCTTGCAAATTCCTTTATCGTGGGCATCTTTTCCGCTCTGGTGATCGAGCACGTCTTCTTCCGGGGACAGGCAGAGCAGGAGATTAAACTGGAGGAAGAAGAGGAGACTCGCGAGGGAGAGGTATCTCAGGTGCAACAAGAGAAAGGCACGGGATGAATACATGGCAGGTTCCCGGAGGGCATCATTTGATCGGACGGGATGGGAACTTGTAGAGATACAGAATATTATTTGAGGATTTCGAATAACTTGGGCAAATCCGAGTGCAATAAAAATTAAGAGTGATATTTCCCGTAAATCCCGAGAAAAATGGCATAAAACCCCGTTATTTTTTCCGGTTTTTTTTGAAATGACATAGCGTACGCTAAACAACACCCAGGTGTTTGAAAGTACGGATTAAGCCGAGATTAAAACTGATGGCAGCAAAAACCATTTTTGCATGGACTCGGACCGTTGTGGTCACCATGGTATGGGCTGATTTGAATACGGTCTTGATAACGGCGTATGGTCTCTCACCCGGAGATCGCTTTTTTGAAATCCGCTTGTTTCTGAGTATATCCCAGATACCGATGGGGTGATTTCGTACTCCTCGTTTCATCGTCGCATCGAATCCGAGTGGTTTGACTCCAAAATATCCCTTGTCCCGGTATACCACTTCACCTTCTTTTGAGAGATCTATCTGACTATCATGGAGTGATGCAGTTGTAGTCTGGAGTTCTCGAATCAATCCAAAGTCACAGTCTTCTTTGGTATGGACTTTAAACCCAAAATATGATTTGGAATTCTTTTTCGTCCATGTACCCTCTTTACTTCTTCGTGTTCTTGATAAGTCTCCACGGGGCTTGTCAGCGGGAGCATGTCCCGGATCAGCAGTGATGAATGTGGCATCTTGGATCGTACCTTTTTTGATCTTCAACCCCATGGCATCTTGCTGGCGTTGAAGTTCCTGCCAGATCAGATCAAGTTTCCCTTGTTTAATGAGTCGTTCTCGAAAAAACCAGATCGTGGAGTGATCTGGTATCTTTTCTGGAAATCCGAGAAATTTCAGGAAGGAGATCCTATCATTCGCCAATCGTTCAAGTTCGGGATCGGATAACCCATACATCGATTGAAGAACCAGCAACTTGACCATGACGATAATATCATGGTTTGGTCTTCCTCCTTGTTCGGTTGTGTTGGAGTACAAATCTCCAATTATTGGTCTGAATCGATCCCATTCAATGAGCGTATCGAACTCGGCTACTTTGTCTCCTAATTCTACCACTCGCTTATAGCGTTCCTGTAATGCAAAATCAAGAAGACTCTCCATGCATTCCGTTGTCGGTACTAAGATAAAGTAATATCGGTGTTTTTCGAAATCCTCTATTTGTATGTGTGACTTCTCGTTGGGCGGGTCAAAATTGAATTGGCGCGACGTGTCGATTAGATCGACATGTTGAAATTATTCACTCTTTTTGACACGTTTAAGATGAAATGTCGGGGATAAGGATTTCCAGGTTGACGGCAACCGCCGGGATAGGAGAAGGAGGGGGCTCCGGAGTGGGGGAGGGGCGATACGCGGGGCGGGTAAAATGTCATGGAATGAGAGGCGAGGGATTGTATCTTAGAGAATTTCGAAAAACCCTTTATTTATTGGATTTGAAATTGTTATTTCCGTCGTGAAACGTTCGAGTCATCTCTTCAGGTTTGCCGGTTAATCGAAATCCTCCTTAAAAGATATGAAAAATGACCGGAATGGTAAAATCAGACCGCGGCGCTTTCAATTCTTACGTGGCTGATTATGAGATCATCTTCCGCAGGGATCTCCGCATTGTCCTCTTTGAGAGCCTGGATATGCAGTTCGATCGCTTCTTTTGTATTGCCGATAGTCTCCTCAACGGTCTCGCCCTGAGAAAAGCACCCGGGCAGTGAGGGGATCTCTGACCAGAACCCGCCTTCTTCCGCCCTGTGAATGAGAATCATATAGTCCATAATTTCCCTCACAATAAATTGTTGAATTCTTTGTCAGTTAATCCTGCCTTCTTAATCGCTGCTTTAAGAAGTCCGATCTTAAGGTCTTTGGGAACCGGGATAGTAATGATCTGACCATTGGGCATTTTGATATTCACATGATCTCCTTTGCCCGGGCGAACAATGCCTCCCGCTTTCACAAATGCCTTCACGGCGTCCTGACCATTTACGTTTCGGAATGCACTCACACACTATCTCCGCTACTATAACATAATCCTGTTGGCTATACGAATTTGATCATTTGCTTCTTTAGGATCAAATTCGCATAGGAGTTGAGCGGACGGGGGCTTTGCCGCTCGAGTGGGGGGGTGCGTGCTGTTTGTAGGATAGAGGCGCTCCCGGATATTTTTTGATGGAGTTTCCAAGAGGTTCCAACAGATTTATCTTATCTGGAAGAAAAGGATAAAATTATGCGTCCTAGTTTAATTGTAATAATCGCGACTCTCATAATTTTTTCACTTTTAATATTGCCTGCTCTGGCAACAGTTGACCGTCCGGATACCGTTCAACTGGAAGCGCCGGATTGGGTAAACCAGACCGCAAGAACAGCAGGGTCTGCAGCCGATCAACCGGCAATGTCTATCCCGGCTATTTCTAATCAGACTCTGGATATGCCTCTGAATGGGGGGATACCTGATGCGAATGTCTCGCAAATTCCCCCGTTCGGAACTTCAGAACAGGATTCTGCAGGTAAATATATTTTTTTACCTAATGAACCATGGGCGGAACAAGGCGGGACAGAGACCATGGATATATGTGCCAGTCCTTCCCCCGTAATTGGTAAACTCCCAGAGGGAATCGTCCTCTATGGCCCCATCTTCACAAGTGATGTACAGGTATGGCTCTCACATCCTAATGCATCTGACATTCATGCAACGGGTGTGAGATTATGCTATAACCTTTATACTCCGAATGATTGGATGAAATGTGATTTAACCATACCTTCAGATGCCATTCCGGGTTATTGGACCGTTAATTTAAAGCAAACTGATTTGAGTGCGTCTACTTGTTGCTTTAGAATCTATGGGAGCACCCCCACACCCACACCTACACCCACACCCACACCCACACCCACACCCACACCCACACCCACACCCACACCCACTCCAGTTGTCACCGCTATCTCCCCGAATTATGGAAATAGAGATGAAATTGTAAATTTTGATCTCACTGGAGAAAATTTCAATAACAATGCCGTAGTGCAACTGATCCGCACCGATTCCTCACCTATCACCGCTACCGGAATGACCGTTGACTCCCCGACAAAGATTCGCGGCACATTTACAATCCCTAGTGCTGCCAAGAATGGAGCCTGGAATGTTATCGTTACCCAAGGGACAGCCCAAAGTAACACAGATGTGAATTTTCACATTGGGACTCCAGTCATCCTTGTTCACGGGTGGCGTGGATCACCGGAGACTTGGACAAATTTAATAGCGTATCTTGACCATGAAAATATTCCTTATGCAACATTTGATTATTCGCCTGGTTTAGAAGATCCCTATGTATACGCTTTTGATTTGAAAAATTTTATTAAAAAATATAAATCTGACAATCATTACGATGGTAAAGTCGATATCGTATGTCACTCTATGGGGGCTCTGGTTTCCCGTGTTTACATGGAAAACTTAGGGGGTAGTAAAGACGTTAGACAGTGGATAGGGATATGCCCAGTTAATCATGGTGCTGTAATTGCCGATTTACAAGTACCAGCCTATGCTTATTTGAACACAGTTTTTAATTTACACCTTTTTGGAAATGAACCCGCAGTCTCAGAGATGAAAACAACCGGCCGGACTGTCACATACCTCGGCTCAAAATATAATCCAGATGTAATATATCGAGTTATCGTAGGATACAATGGGGAGATGAAAAAAGGATACCTGAGCTATTTCGGGGGGTACACATGGGCCAGAGATCAAACAGGAATAGCATACTTAACAAATTTTGGAGACGGAGTTGTTGCACTCGAACAAAGCAAACTTGATTGGGCAGGTATTGATTGTTTTTCGGGTGAAGACCACAATACAGCACCTTCAAGTACTGATGTAGATCAAAAAATTATTGAATATCTAAAAAATCCTTCATTGGATAATAGCAAACATATTCCAATTAATGAACAGCGGATAAATTGGGGTGAAAATGTTGGCTCTGTGAACCCCGGTTTACTGAATCAAGGGGAACAAAAAAAAGTAAATTTCAATGTTGATAAAAGTGCAAATAGGATTATTAGTCGAGTTGATTGGCCGGGAAGCGATCTGAACCTGACACTGATTTCGCCATCCGGGAATCCCTATCAGCAACTGGGGTACTACAAGGACAATACAAGTATCTGGTATGAAATTGATAATCCGGAAGAGGGTAATTGGACAGCTCAAATCGATCCTGTCGATATACCGGTAACTGGTGAACAATATACATTGACCTGTCTTCTTTCCAGCAATCTTACTTTTACTGCAGGAACCAATCGACCGGATAATGTGTTTCATCAGCATGAATATGCAGTTATCCAAGCCGAATTAAAAAATGGAACGTCGTATATCAATGATGCAACAGTTCAGATGAATACAACAGATCCAGATGGTTTATTATCTACTTCATATCTCCATGACGACGGTACTTATGGGGATTCAATCAGTGGGGACGGAATTTACTCACTGTTGTTTATGCTGGAAAAGCTTGGTATATACCAATACGGGATTACGGCAACAAATCAAAGTGCAAATTTAGAACGGGAAACAGCCCTGACTGTTTATTCAATACCTCCACAACCAACAATTAGTTACATCATTCCCAAAACCGGATATAATGGGACTACTGTGACTATCAATGATCTTCATGGAAGTAATTTCCAGCCTAATTCAACTGTTAAATTAAATAAAAGTGGGCAATCTGACATATTTGCGGATAATGTGATAGTTGCATCACCCAGCCAGATTAATTGTCATTTTAACATTCCATCAGAGGCTTCGTTAGGTACTTGGGATGTAACGATAACAACTCCTGAATATCAGTCAGCAACATTATCCGAGGGGTTCAAGATCAATACCATACTCCCAGTTGCTAACTTCACCGGCAGCCCGCGGAGCGGGACAGCACCATTAACTGTCACATTCACTGACAGCTCGACCAATATACTAACCTACTCATCTACCCAAAATCAACAGGAATCCGGATCCGATTACATCACAAAAAATATCCCGGCACAGGGTACATCCGGAGCCCAGAACTCCGTAATGGAAAAGTTTGTTCCAATTACCAAGGTAACAAGTGATGAATTAGACATAGCACCCTCCAAACCGGAATTTATCAGAAATGTAAAGGAAAAACCCTATGACTCACAGATGCAGTACCAGAATATCGCTACCCAGATACTTTCAGCGAACGAGATACCGGTTGAATTAGTATCTGTTCCTATCAGTACCCCGGATCCGCGTACCCGTGATTGGTTGATAGATACTCATGCCCCTATCCAAGATGGATTGAAGAACCCTGCCCCGGGCATATCCCCTGAAAAAAATGGATCTACATCCAGCAATGAGTCATATGTGTTTGTTACAAAATGGGGCTCGGATGTTCATGCTGACGGGAAATTTGACTTCCCGTTGGATGTTGCCGTTGATTCGACAGGTAATGTCTATGTCACTGACGCGTTTAACGATCGAATCCAGAAGTTCAGTTCGAGCGGGACATTTTTAGCGAAGTGGGGATCTTATGGGTCCGGAGACGGGCAGTTCCGATCTCTCTCCGGAATCGCCGTTGATTTGTCGGGCAATGTTTTCGTTGCCGACGGATACAACCATCGGATCCAGAAGTTTAGCTCAAACGGGACATTTATAACGAAGTGGGGATCTTATGGGTCCGGAGACGGGCAGGTCTCCGATCCCGATGGAGTCGCCGTTGATTCGTCGGGTAATGTCTATGTCGCTGACACGTACAACAATCGGATCCAGAAGTTCAGTTCTACAGGGATATTTTTAGCGAAGTGGGGTACCAATGGAACTGGAGATGGGCAGTTCTACTATCCCAAGGGTGTCACAGTAGATTCATCGGGTAATGTATATGTCGCTGAGGATGGTAATGATCGTGTCCAGAAGTTTAGCTCAAACGGGACATTTATAACGAAGTGGGGATCGCAGGGTTCGGGTGATGGGCAGTTCTACTATCCCATGGGTGTCACAGTAGATTCATCGGGTAATGTCTATGTCGCTGAGGAAGGTAATGATCGTGTCCAGAAATTTACCTCAAACGGGACATTTATAACGAAGTGGGGATCGCAGGGTTCAGGTGATGGGCAGTTCAGCCAGCCTTGTGGTCTCGCAGCAGATTCGTTGGGTAATGTCTATGTCGCTGATTTGGACAACAATCGGATCCAGAAGTTTAGCTCAAACGGGACATTTATAACAAAGTGGGGAGGATATACAGAAGATGGGCAATTCAGCCAGCCTTGTGGTCTCGCAGCAGATTCGTTGGGTAATGTCTATGTCGCTGATTTGGACAACAATCGGATCCAGAAGTTTAGCTCAAACGGGACATTTATAACGAAGTGGGGATCGCAAGGGTCAGGAGACGGGCAGTTCTCCGGTCCGTGGGGTGTCGCAGTAGATTCGTCGGGTAATGTCTACGTCGCTGATACGTCAAACAATCGGATCCAGAAGTTCAGTTCTACAGGGGCATTTTTAGCGAAGTTGGGATCTTATGGATCCGAAGATGGGCGGCTCATGTATCCATATAATGTCGCGATTGATTCGTCTGGCAATATTTATACCGTTGATGGCGGTAACCGGCGAATCCAGAAGTTCAGTTCGAGCGGGACATTTTTAGCGAAGTGGGGATCTTATGGGTCAGGAGACGGGCAGTTCCAAAATCCCTTAGGTGTCGTAGTAGATTCATCAGGCAATGTCTACGTTTCCGATTATGGCAACAATCGGATCCAAAAGTTCAATTCTGATGGGACATTTTTAGCGAAATGGGGATCACACGGGTCAGGTAACGGGCAGTTCTCCAAACCCATAGGTGTCGCGGTTGATTCGTTAGGCAATGTCTACGTCACTGACTCGGACAACAATCGGATCCAGAAGTTCAGTTCTACAGGGATATTTTTAGCGAAGTTGGGATTTTATGGATCCGAAGATGGGCGGTTCAAGAATCCGTTTGATGTTGCGGTTGATTCGTCTGGCAATGTCTTCGTTGCTGATATGGACAACAAATGGATCCAGAAGTTTGCGCCTTCTTCGGCAAACCCAACATCATGGTCATGGAATTTCGGTGATGGGAGTACCAGTACTTCCCAGAACCCATCGCATACTTACACAAGCGCGGGTACTTACACAGTGGCACTAACGGCAACCAACTCTGCTGGAAGTGACACCCTCACACGGATGAATTACATCACGGTCAGTTCCGGCGGAGTAGTGCCGGTTGCAAACTTTGTGGGAACGCCAACCTCCGGCGCAGCTACATTAACCGTCAGATTCACGGACAGCTCGACGAACACGCCGACATCATGGTCATGGAACTTCGGTGACGGAAGTACCAGTGCTGAAAAGAATCCCGCACATACTTACACAAGCGCCGGCACCTACACTGTCTCACTGACTGCAACCAACTCTGCGGGCAGCAATGTTTGCACAAAGATGAACTACATCACGGTGACTGCGGAATCGGGTGTTGATAATGTTGGCGTGTACCGCGATGGTGTGTTCTATCGCAAGGATGCTACCGACATTGTGTATGGTCTATCAACTGACATACCGGTAATCGGCGACTGGAACGGAGACGGCATGTCTGAAGTAGGCGTGTACCGCGACGGTGTGTTCTATCGCAAGGATGCTACCGACATTGTGTATGGTCTATCAACTGACATACCGGTAATCGGCGACTGGAATGGAGATGGCATGTCCGAAGTAGGTGTGTACCGCGATGGTGTGTTCTATCGCAAGGATGCTACCGACATTGTATATGGTCTATCAACTGACATACCGGTAATCGGCGACTGGAACGGAGATGGCATGTCTGAAGTAGGCGTGTACCGCGACGGTGTGTTCTATCGCAAGGATGCTACCGACATTGTGTATGGTCTATCAACTGACATACCGGTAATCGGCGACTGGAACGGAGATGGCATGTCTGAAGTAGGCGTGTACCGCGACGGTGTGTTCTATCGTAATGGTGCTGACGTAATTGTGTATGGTCTATCAACTGATACACCGGTAATCGGCAAGTGGACGTGACTGTAAAAGAAGACGTGGGGGAAAATCCCCACCACTATTTTTTTTTAAGTGGAGCCGCAATCCAAAGACGAAACCACGTGTTCCCGCAATGAGATAATTTGCGTTAATACACTCTTCTTTAGTTCCGGTTCTGGGTTCGTATCTTCCTACATATTCTCCCGGATAGAATGGCAACCATCAGTCAGCAGTCACTGTTTGCCCCAAAACAATGATACCCAATCTCATTTTGCCTGTGCTGTGTACTTTTTGTGCATGTTTTTTTGTGATTTTGTCCAACAATGACCCCTCCAGATTGGATAAGCTCCCTGAGGCGAGTTCAAGAATTACGAAAAGATATAAATACAATCCTCTATTACAACTCCGCACTGCACTTTGTTACACAAAGTCGAGGGAAATTATGACGGCAAAAGATATTTTAAAGCCTAAAAAAGTTCTGGGCCCGGTGGACTATGTGGTAGTCTTGTTTCCCGGGAACAAATTCACCGGCAAGATTGCCCCTGAGCTTGCCAAACTGGAAAAAAATGGCATTATCCGCGTGATCGACATGGTTTTTGTCCAGAAGAATGCGAAAGGAAAACTGACGATTTTCGAGGCAAAGAACCTGGGAGGATCTGCTGGTGACGCGTTTGGCGAGTTTGCAAAAAACGCGAGTGAATGGTTCTCAATGGGTGACATTGAGGCGATTGCGGAATCTTTACCGGAGAATTGCTCGGCAGGCATCCTGTTATTTGAAAACACATGGGCTGTTCCATTCAAGGAAGCCCTCATTAATGCAGATGCCGTGCTGGTCGACCACATGCGTGTTCCTGCCGAAGCGATTAACAGGGCACATCAGGTATTAGCATCACAAGGGGGTGCATGACATGAGAGGAAGAGGTTTAATGCTCGTTGGTGGGTTGGCAATGGGAAAACAAATGGCAACTAAGCAGGCGGTCCAGGCCCAGGCACAAAAAGAGCAGGGAGCACACGAGGCGTTGCAACAACAAGCTGCACAGGCAGCGGCGCCAGCCAGCCAGATGGCTGATATTACTACCCAGTTACAAAAACTGGCAGAACTACACAAGTCTGGCGTACTCACCGATGAAGAGTTTACAGCAGCCAAGAAAAAGCTCCTGTAAGAACCGGATTAAACTCTATCTTATAGTTGTAGAGTGACAGAGTGTCGGTCCTAACACCAGTGACACAATTTTTGTCCGCTTTTACGAGGATTGTATTGGTGCTTGCAGATGAAAAACGGACATAAACTCTGTCAACAAAACGGGCATAAATTGTGGCACTCTACAGGTAACCCATCAGCGGAGCCTTTCCCATTAAGTAAAGTATTGGGTGATATTGGTCTGACCCATTCCACCTTCTTTTTTCAACCGCTCAAGGGCGATCTGACAATAGTGTGGATCGATATCAATACCAATCCCTCTTCGGTTATTAAGATAGGATGCAACAAGGGTTGTTCCACTTCCGAGAAAAGGATCGAGAACGGTATCTTCTTTGTACGTGAAAAGTTTGATACATCTTCGGGGTAATTCAACGGGGAACGGTGCAGGGTGTCCGATTTTCTTTTTACTCTCACCATTGAATGACCAGAGTCCATTGGTCCAGTCCATGAAATCTTGTTTTGATATATCAGATTCCCGGGATCCACTGGTTTTCTTCCAGGTATTTTTGTACAAAACTACAATTAATTCCACCGGCGCAATGACGTACGGTGCTGACGCACTTAGCCATGAGCCCCACGCGGTCCTCCGGGAAATATTGCCCTCATTCCAGATTATTGTGGAATTATACGCAAACCCAATTTTTTTTGCGATTGTGGTTAAATCAGCTCCTACACTTTGCTGACCGCCTTTATTTTTATCAAGCGGGATATTCAGACAGAATCTCCCATCATCTTTGAGCCAGTCATAACAGCAGCTCATCCATTTTTCACTGAATTCTTTGTACTCTTCGTAGCTCAACTGATCATCGTTTGAATTATACTTGATATCAACATTATAGGGCGGCGAAGTAACAACAAAATCAATAGACCCGGGTTTGATTAGTTTGGTTTGGAAGACACTATCGTTGATAATGAGAATTTTATCATCCTGAAAAAAGATCTCTTTTTCGCTCAATATTTACCCTCATCAGGATATTGGATATCCAAACTAATTTAGTTATCAGTATGAGAACCGTGAAAGTGTTTTTTTTGCATTAAATAAACAAAAAAAATATCACAGCCTTTTTTATAGCCGGATTGGAATACACTCTTATGCGATTGTTAACGTTAACACTATGCCTGATCGTGATACTTGCAGTAAGCTTGTGCGGATGCACGAGCCCATCTCCAGCTG
>Ga0247842_10005795_pt1 | contig 14361 bp, 8 predicted proteins | sample LaCruzMarch2015__3_FD_192411 | JGI IMG/M metagenome (GOLD analysis project Ga0247842, IMG submission 192411) | Freshwater microbial communities from meromictic Lake La Cruz, Castile-La Mancha, Spain - LaCruzMarch2015_19m | ecosystem: Environmental > Aquatic > Freshwater > Lake | place: Spain...
CGTTCCAGATGGTAAACAGCAGGCATTTTGAGCCAACGATTGATGGGTGGGTGATCCCTGATTCCCCGGATACCCTGTACCGTCTCCACCGCGAGAACCCGGTTCCGCTCATCATCGGATCCAACGCAGACGACGGGGTTACGCTCTCGGCAGATGCGAACATGACGGTGCCGGGATACACCAAATTCATCCAGAACCGGCTCGGGAAGGATGCCGGGGCGGTTCTCGCACGGTATCCTGCCAATTCAAGTGCAGAAGTACAGGTCCGGCTCGCGCAGATCATGACTACCTATGACTTTGTTGACGCTGCGAAGTTTGTCGCGGGATCGATGGCAGACCTGAACCAGAGTACGTACCTGTACCGGTACTCCTATGTCCTGCCCGGGCAACCGTATGGGGCGTTCCACGGCAGTGAACTGTTCCTTTTGTTCAGGCTGCCGGTTCCACAGGATCCGGAGACGACCCGGGTCGGAGATAGAATGATCGATCTCTGGACACGGTTCGCAAAGACGGGCGATCCGAATGGGGGGATGAATGTGAACTGGTCACGATACAACCGGTCGACCCGCCAGTATCTCGATATCAATGGTACCATGACGATGTTGAGCGGGGATTAACCCGCACTTTTTTTCACATCCGAAAGTTGGGCTCGCGGGAAACTCATGTTTTTGCCGGGAGGGGTGTTGGGTCTTCGTTCCGACAGTGATGCCCCCCGGTATAGGCGGGGTAAAACTAGCGGAATGCCCGGGATTCTACGGGAAGGAACAATGTGCGGCGGTGACGGAAGATGGCGGACAGGGGTAAATACAAAACATTAACACACGGAACGTCATATTCAAAAACAGTGCTCTGGGGGTATCCAGATGACAGGGGATGGATCGATGCAAACATGGAAAGTAACCGGGTATGTGCTGGTATGCTGCCTTGTCCTCATTGGATGTGCTTTTTTGGCAGGGTGCACCGGAAAAGGACCGGGTGCCGGGAGTATGAATGTGTCCAGCGTAGTGACAACAGACGCCGGCTCTGTTTCAGGACACTCCCAGAACGGACTCCATATCTACCGTGGCATTCCGTTCGCGGCTCCACCAATCGGGGACCTGCGATGGAGACCTCCCGCGCCAGTACAACCCTGGAACGGCACGAGGGACGCAAAGGTATTCTCAGCGACATGTTTCCAGCCACCCTCAGCAGGAATATCTCCGCCAAACATGAGCGAGGACTGCCTGTATCTCAATGTCTGGACCCCTGCCCGAAGTGCTGGCGAAAAACTACCGGTCATGGTCTTTTTCTATGGGGGGGCTTTCGCGCAGGTAGCTCCGATCGACTATATTGAGCTCTATAATGGGACCACCCTTGCACAGAAAGGAGTCATTGTCGTCACGACCAACTATCGCATGGGCGCACTTGGGTTCCTTGCCCATCCCGGACTTTCGAACGAGTCCCCGCACAACAGCTCGGGCAATTACGGCATCCTGGACCAGGTGGCAGCCCTGAAGTGGGTGCAGCGCAACATCAACTCGTTCGGCGGTGACCCGTCCCGGGTGACCATATTCGGGCAGTCCGCAGGAGGAGAGAGTGTCCTCATCCATCTGGTCAGCCCGGAGAGCAAGGGGCTCTACCAGCAGGCAATTGTTGAGAGCGGACCGTTCTGGGCGAACGGACCGACCATTGATAATGTTCACTCAAAAACCGATGCCGAACAGTTCGGGGTAACGTATGCAAACAGCCTCGGATATTCAGGGCAGGATACCATTCGCCAGATGCGAAACGTGAGCCCCGAAGCGCTGATCAATGCAACACCCTGGCCTTCAACCTCGTGGGAGCGCACCCATACCCTCCACTTCGAGCCAACAATTGACGGCTGGACACTCCCGGACTCCGTGGACGCCCTGTTCGCCCTTCACCGAGAAAACCCGGTGCCCCTGATGATCGGGACGAACGCCAATGACGGGACCACGCTTTCCGCGGACGCAAACATGACCGTACCGGAGTACAGGACATTCATCCGGGGCTATTTCGGCAAGGATGCGGATGCGGTGCTCGCACAATATCCTGCCAATTCGACCCAGGAAGTCCAGCTCCGGCTGGCACAGATAATGACGCACTATGACTTTTCGGACGCTGCGAGGTTTGCAGCGGGATCGATGTCTGACCTGAACGCGAGCACATACCTGTACCGGTACTCCTATATCCTGCCCGGACAACCCAATGGGGCTTTCCACGGCAGCGAGACCCTCTTATTGTTCGGGTTGCCGGTGAAAGCGGATCCGTTGGTTGCAGAAAACGTCGTGAACCTCTGGACGGGATTCGCGAAGACAGGGAATCCGAGTGGCGGGATGAATGTGAGCTGGTCGAAATACACCCGGGCGGGTAGTCAGTATCTCGATATCAATGATACCCTGACGGTGAAGAGTTTCTCATCACTCACGACATCCACCGGGTCCGGAACCTGGAAATTCGTGGTATTTGGGGATTCCCCCGACCCCGCAAAGAACACAACAACCGGTGTCAGCCCGGAATTCAGCCCGATTGCGAGCGCAGTCGCAGAAGAAAATCCGGACCTTGTTCTGTATGCCGGTGATCTGGTCAACGGATGGATGTTATCCAATGAATCCCCGGTGCAGGGAAATTATCAGGCTCAGTTCGGAAACTGGATGCGGGCAGCTTCCCCCATCCATAATTATACCACGGGCACCGGTATCCCCATATATGTCATCCGGGGAAATCATGAGGCTGCCCTTGATAACGCCGAGGCTCCCCTCACTGACACCTATCTCACCACCGTTGCATCCGGCATGCCGGTGAACGGACCGCCCGGAGAAGAGAAGTTGACGTATTCGTTCACGCATAATGGTGCAAAATTCATTGCCACCGATGATTATATCGCCCACAACGGGATCAAGGAGACCGTGAACCAGAGCTGGGTCAATCAACAGCTCACGCAGGACACCCGACCATTTATGTTTGTCTTCGGGCATTCCCCGGTATACCATGTCGAACACGATTTGGCAGACTACCTCTTCAGCCTCGAAGTGCATCCCAAAGAAGCGGGTGCGTTCTGGGAAAGCATGGTGAACAACAATGTTTCTGCGTATTTCTGCGGGCATACCCACATGTATGTGCGTGGCGAATCACAAGGTCTCCAGCAGATTATCAGCGGGAACGGCGGGGCAGAAATGTCGGCTTTCAACACAACGCTTGTCGATCCGGTTCTTAAGCTGGAATACCCGCAGAAGTCCATTGCCCAGCAGGATCAGCAAGTCGGGTACCTCGTCATAACCGTTCATGAAGACCTCGGAACCTATGACGGGATCCAGAAAAAGTATAACCAGACAACCCGATCTTGGGAGACCGGGGATACATTTACCCTCAATGCGGGGTGAAACAGTCAGGATTACCTGACCGGGGGTCATGGGAGACCGACAAACCCCGGACACTTTTCTCTTTTTAGAGACGGTCATGACTGATGGGGTTCTGACCTGAGTTGTAGCCTTGTTCACAGAATTCCAGTACCAGTTTTTAGGGGAAACGCATGAATTGCCCATTTCGGTCGTTCGCGATACAACAGGCTTCGGACGTGTGCGGATAGAATATTTCCGGACAGAGACCGGAATGAGAGACACGTCGGAGGATACAGGGGTATCGGGAGATCCGGGATACAGAAACACGTCATCGTCCCGGAGACGCCATGCTGGGATTTTGTTGGGCGAAAGAGATCTGTTGAGTTGACGAAAGATTGCCGGTCAAGGGTAAATCCAAAACATTAACACACGGGAAACTCATATTCAAAAACAGTTCTCTGGGAGTATCCAGGTGACAGGGAGCGCCAGGGTTCACCGGAGTGCTGCCCATAGTTCCGGGAACTTGGCTCGTGTGTCTTTGCGGGACTGGGGATGGATCGATGCAAACAGGGAAAGTGACCGGGTATGTGCTGATACTCTGCCTTGTGCTCATTGGATGTGCTTTTTTGGCAGGGTGCACCCGGAAAGGACCGGATGCCGGGAGTATGAATGAGTCCAGCGTCGTGACAACAGATGTGGGATCCGTTTCAGGACTGTCCATAGATGGACTCCGGGTGTACCTGGGCATCCCGTACGCCGCTCCTCCGACCGGTGACCTGCGATGGCGACCTCCTGCACCGGTACAACCCTGGAACAGCACCAAAGTGGCAACGCGGTTTTCTGCCGCATGTCCCCAGCCGGCGACTGCGGATCCCTCTTCAGGAGACATTCCCGCGAATATGAGCGAGGACTGCCTGTACCTCAATGTCTGGACACCCGCCCGCAATGCCGATGAGAAACTCCCGGTCATGGTATTCATCCACGGTGGGGCATTCGGGCAGGGTTCCGGGTCCTCCCCGATGTATAACGGGACTGCCCTGGCAAAGAGAGGCGTCGTCGTGGTGACGCTGAACTACCGGCTGGGCGCGCTCGGCTTTTTCACCCATCCCGACTTGGCGAACGAGTCTTTGCACCACACATCGGGCAACTACGGGCTTCTCGACCAGCGCGCCGCGTTCGTATGGGTCCAGCGGAACATCGGGGCGTTTGGCGGAGACCCGTCCCAGGTGACCCTCTTCGGGGAGTCAGCCGGGGCTTCAAGCATCCTTGTGCACCTCGTGAGCCCGGAGAGCACTGGACTCTACCGGCAGGCGATCATCCAGAGCGGACCGCTGTGGACGAACGGGACCACGGTGAAGATCGTAGCTTCACGAGAGGATGCCGAACGGTGGGGGCTGGAGTATGCGCAGCTGCTTGGGTATGGAGGTCCGGATGCCATACGACAGATGCGGACGGTGAATGTTCAGGATCTCGTCAATGCAACTCCCTGGCAGTCATCCTCGTTCTGGCTTACGTACCTGCTGAAGTTCAAGCCGACGATTGACGGGTGGCTGATCCCCGATTCCCCGGATACGTTGTTTTATCTCCACCGCCAGAACCCGGTGCCCCTCATCATCGGCACGAACAGCGATGAAGGTACCCTGCTTGCCGCGAACGCGAACATGACCGTGCCGGAATATGAACGATTCATCCGGGCGCGGTTCGGAAACGAGGCTGATGCGGTTCTCGCACGGTATCCTGCCAGTTCGACCGAAGAGGTCCAGTATCGCCTTGAGCGGATCATGACGGATTACGATTTCACGGATGCCGCAAAGTGGGTTGCCGGTTCGATGGCGGACATCAACCAGAGCACGTACCTGTACCGGTTCACCTATGCGATGCCCGGACAACCCATGGGAGTCTTCCATGGCAGTGAACTCTTCTTTGTGTTCAGACCTCCTACGATGAAACCGGATCCGGTGAGCGGTTCTGTGTCGGATACCATGATGGATCTCTGGGTCAGGTTCGCGAAGACCGGGGATCCAAACGGCGGGATGTATGTGAGATGGTCGAAATACACCCGGTCGGGTAGCCAATATCTCGATATCAATGATACTCTGACCGTGATGAGCGGTTATTAGACTATTTTTATAATACCTCCAGATAGCAACAACCGGACAGGAAAAATTCCGAGCCACAGGTGTGTCGAATCTTATTCCGCCGCTCCCGAAGAAGATTATCCCGCCATTACCATGCCTGCCGGCGAGACAGTCAGATGTGCTGGTGCCGTGTAGCTCAAAGTAGGAAACATATATCAGTGTATTTCACTTACTTTGGATGAATCTAATTTGAAAAATATTCGGGGTATGGTTGTTACTCATGAAGGTACATGTTGGTGGTAGTAGGTTTTTTTATATTTGTGTCATTGTCGCGTTATGTGCGCTTATTGTAATTCTGCCGGTATCGGCAGACAATTGGGAAAATGAAACCGGTGTAGTGAATGGAACAGTGGGATCGGATACGATTATGGTCACTTCCCCGGTAGTAACTCCGGTTGCGGGCTTTACCGGCACTCCTTTATCCGGCACAGCACCATTATCCGTCGCGTTCACAGACACCTCCACAAACATCCCCACGGGATGGGCATGGTATTTCGGTGACGAGAATTACACGACACTTTGGACTCAGGTAAATGCAAGTTCCGGGTGGTCGTTCCGATACGGTCATTCCTGCGTTGCGATGCCGGATGGCAGGATCGTCGTAATGGGCGGTTTTAACAATGTCACCGGCTTAATAAACGACGTATGGCAATCGACCGATAACGGCGAAACTTGGATGCAGGTGAACGCAAGTGCCGGGTGGTCGGCTCGATACGGTCATTCCGGTGTGGTTCTGGCAGATGGCAATATCCTTGTGATGGGCGGTTTTGTTGGCGCATCACAAGGCACATCACTCCCACCCCCGAAATTATCGGTCTCGTACGGATTCGCTGATGGCAGCTCCATCACAAATGATGTCTGGCGGTCGACAGATAACGGCATAACATGGACACTGGTGAATGCGAGTGCCGGGTGGTCGGCACGGTCATACCAGAGAACCGTTGTGATGCCGGATGGCAGTATCGTGCTTTTAGGCGGGGCTGATACCAACGGCATAAAGAACGACGTCTGGCAGTCTACCGATAACGGCACGATATGGACGGAAGTTACCGGGAGTGCCGGGTGGTCGGCTCGATCGTATCCCAGCAGTGTCGTGATGCCGGATGGCAGTATCGTGCTGGCAGGTGGCGAGGACATCACGGGCGTAAAAAATGACGTGTGGCGGTCGACAGATAGTGGCGCAACTTGGACGCAGGTGAACGCAAGTGCCGGGTGGGCGCCACGATATGGTCATTCCAGCGTGGCGATGCCGGATGGCAGCATCGTGCTCTTGGGCGGTTTTGACGGTTTAGTGTCCTATATGAATGACGTATGGCAGTCGACGGATAACGGCGCAACTTGGACGCAGGTGAACGCAAGTGCCGGGTGGTCGGCGCGGTACTGCCACAGCAGCCTCGCGATGCCGGACGGCAGCATCATGCTATTAGGCGGCGCGAATGACGGCGCCCTGACTAACGACGTGTGGCGCATCGTACCCACCGGATCATCGGCACAGAACCCGTTGCATACCTATGCCACACCGGGGTTCTATACGGTAGCGCAGCAGGTATACAATCACGAGGGATACAACAGCACCCGGAAAGCACGATATATTCATGTAACGATATCGCCATCGGCACCAGTCGCCAACTTCGCGGGAACGCCAACCTACGGTTATTCACCGCTGACCGTCCAGTTCACGGATAGCTCAACAGGGATTCCGACATCATGGAACTGGTCGTTCGGTGACGGGGGTTACAGTTCCGGACAGAACCCGGTATACACGTATGCCGGCACCGGCAGATTTACCGTTTCGCTGACTGTAACGAATTCAGCTGGGTCGACGACAAAGACAGTTGCCGGTTACATCACGGGGACGAATTATTCTGTGCCGTCATCATCAACTACCGGCATCTTCCGTTCTGGAAACGTCTTTTTGGCGTCAAACAACACGAACGGCGGAGATACAGTCAATGCCTTTAACTTTGGTCAGGCTGGCGATGTTCCGGTAGCCGGTGACTGGTCGGGAAGTGGCAGCACCATAATCGGGATTTTCCGCAATGGTAACTTCTTCCTTGCATCCAGTAACACTCCCGAAGGGGGAATAGTCAATGCATTTACATTTGGTCAGGCTGGCGATGTCCCGGTAGCCGGTCACTGGTCCGGGCGTGGCACTGACATAGTCGGTATCTTCCGCAGCGGCACATTTTATCTCGCGTCCAGCAACTCTCCCGGTGGAGGAACAGTCAATGCCTTTAGTTTTGGCCAGGCTGACGATATACCGGTAGCCGGTGACTGGACCGGAAGTGGTAACACCACAGTCGGAGTCTTCCGCGGCGGCAACTTCTTCCTTGCGTCCAGCAATTCTCCCGGTGGCGGAACGGTCACTGCCTTTAACTTTGGACAAGCGGGAGATACACCCGTGATCGGGGATTGGAACGGCGATGGTAAGACGGAAGTAGGAATCTTCCGCAATGGAACGGTCTTCCTCGCCTCCAGTAACACTCAAGGTGGCGGAACGGTCACGGTCTTTACGTATGGTATGGCAGGAGACAGACCCGTGGCAGGCAGATGGACGCTCGAAGGTTATCCGATAGATACCCCGGTTTTTACAACCGTTGACCGCACAATTGTCAATGCCTCATTGCCTTCAACTGTGCTCTATCCATACCAGGTTTCCAACTATACAGAGTATGGTTACGGCAAATGGAAGTTCGGCCCGGGGTTGCCTTATGAGCGGAGACAGGATATTCTGCGGCCCGGATACAACAATACATCCGTCGTAAGTACGGCAAGACTTCTGAATTACTTTACCATAACTGATATCCATATCACTGACGAAGAAAGTCCTGTGTCCGCAATCTTTTTGGGTTACAAGACTACTGAACCGGCTGCCTCTTCGGCATATTCACCGGTTATGATGCTGACAACCCAGAACTTCGATGCAGCCGTCCAGACAATAAACGCCCTTCACCAGCAAAAACCGTTTGATTTCGGTATCTCTATTGGCGATGCAGACAACAGCGATCAGTACAATGAGCTGCGGTGGTACATCGATGTCCTTGACGGCAAACCGATCAACCCGGATTCCGGTGTCAAGGATGATCCCGTACCGGGACCCTACAATGATTACCAGGACCAGTTCAAGGCGGCAGGGCTTAATTCAACAATCCCATGGTTCCAGACGCTCGGCAACCACGATCACTTCTATACCGGTTTTTTGTCTCCGAATGATTATTTCCGGAATACCCTGATTGGCACGAATATCATCAACCTGGGATATGTATTCACAAATTCACTCGGCATGGATAGCCGTGGTTATTATATGGGATCTCTTGACGGCAGAACACCGTACGGGGACGTTATTGGCGTAGGAACAACCGGATCATTTACCAGTCCTCCGCAGGTACTCGCATCCGATCCAAACCGCCGTTCAATTACCGTGTCGCAATGGATGGCGGAATTCTTCAATACAACGTCAAGCCCACAGGGACATGGATTCAACCAGTCCAATGTAGATACGGGATTCGCCTGTTATTCTTTCGACCCGAAGGCGGACATTCCTATCAGGGTGATCGTCCTTGACGATACGCAGGCGGATACCGATCCCATCAATCCCGAAAGCCTCGGAATGGGGCATGCTACGCTGGACATGGAACGCTACAAATGGCTGGTAAGAGAACTTGACAGAGGTCAGGATGAACACAAGCTCATGATCATCTCCGCGCACATACCGATAGGGGTTAATCCGCCTGGCGCTGATGGGGGCTGGAGCCTGATCGCACCAGTAACCGAAGCACAGCTGATTGCAAAACTTCACACCTATCCGAATCTCCTTCTCTGGATATCGGGACACCGGCACGTAAACCAGATCACCCCCTTCAATTCAACCGATCCCATCAACTATCCTGAAGGCGGGTTCTGGGAGGTCGAAACATCATCATTACGGGATCTCCCTCAGGAGTTCCGCACGTTTGAGATCGTCCGCAACAGCGACAACACGGTTTCAATCATTACAACTGACGTTGATCCGGCGATCAGAGCCGGGACGCCTGCTGCCCAGTCGCGTTATTATGGTGTTGCGGCTCAGCAGATATTCTCAAATCCCCTCAGTCCACCTGAAGGTTCAGGCAATGCAATACTGGTCAAGGAATTAAGTCCTGAAATGCAGGTTATCATACAGAACTACGGAACACCGGTCTAGGGAATAATTTTTTTTAAACTACTCGCTATTTTTTTTACTGAATACAAATTTAGTGATGCTGCGAAGTTTGCAGCAGGATCGATGGCAGACATTCTCCCGGACACGTACCTGTACCGGTTCTCCTATGATCTGCCCGGGCAACCGTTGGGGACATTCTATAGCAACGAGTTCTTCATGGGGTTCAGGCAACCCGGTCCGTTTACGGATCCCACGAGCGGCACAGTCTCCGAAACCACGATGGGGCTCCGGGTCAGGTTCGCGAAGACCGGGGATCCAAACGGCGGGATGAATGTGAGCTGGTCGAAATACACCCGGGATGAGGGGAGTTACCTGGATATCGGGGAAGTCCCGGTGATGAAGAGCGGGTATTGAATTGCACTTTTTTATGAGTCCGAACGAGATCGTGAAGGGATTATTTTCGTGCCAGGATTGTATTACTGGTATAGTCCGGCTGACGTGAAGCGGTTCCTGTGACCGTTTCAACCAACCTTCACCGGGATATAAGAGCCCCAGCCATTCCAGAACACCCCCATACAAGCAAATAAAAATGCGGCACTCTCTTGTACCCAGCAGGATAAATGGGTACGTATGGAAACTACAAGTCGGGGAACAGATAAGGCGGGCATTAATCTCCTGATCCTATCCATCTCACTTGCCTCATTCATGTCGGCACTTGACGGGACGATCGTCAATATTGCACTGCCGACCATTTCAAAGGGGTTCGATATCTCTTCGAGTACAGTAAGCTGGGTAGCGACCATCTACCTGTTGGTGATGGCGGGCTGTGTCTTGATCTTTGGAAAATTATCGGATGGCATCGGGTTTAAGAAAGTCTTCCTGGCTGGATTTGTGATCTTTACCCTGGGATCGTTTTCCTGCGGTCTCCTGCCCGACCTCTTATCTTCTTTTCCCGTGCTCATCGGTTCACGCGCATTCCAGGCGGTGGGTGGTGCAATGATAACGGCAATTGCACCGGCGATGATCACCGCGTACATACCCATGGCACAGAAAGGAAAAGCCATGGGTATTATCATGACGGTCGCCGCACTCGGGACTGCCATTGGACCGACCATCGGAGGAGTGCTCACCCAGTTCCTCTCCTGGCACTGGATCTTTTTTATCAACGTGCCGGTGGGAATTATCGCGCTCTTCTTAGGTACAAAAGTTATACCGGCAACCATGCCCCACGACAAGCCTGCAGGCTTTGACAAAGCCGGTGCATTGTTGATCTTCACCGGTCTTGCAGCCCTCCTCTTTGCGGTCTCTGAAGGGCAGACACTGGGATGGAATTCCCCGGCAATCATTGGCGCCCTTGCACTTGCCATTATCACACTTGGCTATTTTGTGTGGCACGAACTCAAGGCGGCAGATCCGTTGCTGGAGCTCCGCCTTTTCAAGAACCGGAATTTCCTCTTCACCAACCTGATCATGTCATTGGTCTTTTTCAGTTTCGCCGGAATCAATTACCTGCTCCCATTCTATCTCCAGTACGTCAAAGGTTACGGGACCTCAGATTCCGGGCTGATCCTGACTGCGCTCTCGGTTGCCATGATGGTTGCCGGACTTGTTTCCGGGCTGTTATATAACCGGGTTGGCGGCAGGGTGCTTTGCATTGCTGCGGGGATCTTCCTTGTTGCCGGTTATTATATGATGACGCTCCTCCGGGTTGATACCTCAATAGGATTTGTGGTGCTCTGCCTGATCGTGCTCGGTTTTAGTCTTGGGCTGATGATCACACCGGCATCGAATATGATCATGAACTCGGTTGCAAAGAGATACCAAGGCATGGTCTCCAGCCTCACGAGCCTTGAGCGGTTCGCCCCCTTGACACTTGGGATTGCCTTTGCAAACCTGGTATTTATCCAGGGTATCACAGCAATTGCCGGAAACCGGGGGATCACAGAAAGCGCACCGGCAAACATCAAACTGGATCTGATGACTGCGGGTTTTGACCTTGCCTTCTTCTTCTCGCTTGTTGTTGCGATTATCATCCTCATCCTTTCCCTGTTTGCACGGCAGGAAGTGCACCCGGACTACCAGTCAGGCAAAGACGATGTGGGAAAGACGGAAATAATTTAAAAATTTTATTTTTTGAAATAAAAATAAGCAGGACAGTTCAGCATTGTCCCCATTGCCATTCCCCGCATGCGTTTCCATGAAGGTTATCCGTTGGAAACTCCCACTTTATCGGTAAGAGTATCATTTATCTTTGGCATTGACACAATAGAATGATATCCCGTTTTAGATGCGGTTTATCAATTTCGAGGATTTCCCATGAAAAAGATGCAGATATCCATCCTGGCAATCGTGATTTCCGCCTGCCTGATTTTCACAGCAGGGTGTACAAGCACCGCCAACTCCTGCCCACCAGCAGTCCCGGCAGTTCAGCAGTACCCGGTTGTTTCGTTTAATGCGACACCGGTCCAGTACGCGCAGGTGAACGGGGTTACACTGGGATACCGTGAATTCGGATCCGGGGAACCACTCCTGATGGTGCAGGGATTCGGTGCCACCATCGATCACTGGAACGAGACCTTCATTGGTATCCTTTCCTCGAAATACCATGTCTATACCTACGACCACCGGGGGATGGGGTACAGCAGTGACAATAACTCGACCCCTACGATCTCCCAGTACGCAGAGGATGCGTTTCTCCTGATGCCTGCTCTTGGCTATGACAGCATGCATGTATACGGGGTCTCCATGGGTTCCACGGTCTCCCAGCAGCTGGTGATCGATCACCCCGAACGTGTACGAAAACTGATCCTGGATTCGGTAACGTACAGCATCCGGCTTCCCCAGACAAAACTACTGCTCGCAAGCATTGAAGAGGCGGGTATCGATCCCACCAAGCCTGAAGGTGTCCACAAAGAGGCACAGGCAAACCTCGCGTGGAACGGATCATGGGACGGTCTTTCCGGAATCCATAAGGATGTCATGCTTGTTGTGGGTACCGCAGACGTATTGACCCCTGAACCGGTGACCGTCCAGATAGCAGGGCAGATCAAGGGATCCTGGCTCGTGCGGTTCAAGGGACTCCCACATGATGGCTCACTTTATGCGCCGGTGGAATACGGGGAGAACGCCCTCAATTTCCTCGGCATGAATGAATCCCCGTTGAAAAAATAACTTTTTTCCGGATACTCCGGCGGGGTTTTGAGGACACCTTCGTTTTTCGGGTATGTCGTCATTAGACAGGGGTCATACGCAACCATAGGGAAAAATGAGAGCGTCGATCTTCTGTATCCGTGCAGCACTAACCACAAAAGACAGTTTTGTGTCAAAAAGAACGAGGCGGAGTTGTTGGTTCACGGTCGCGGTCCCCTGCGGGGATCTATCGGCAGAAGGTACGTATTGAGAGGTGGGATCTGTTTTGGATAGTAAAAAACACTCGATTCTCCGTTCCGGATTCCAAGGGGTATGCCATGGAAAAATGATCAGATCAGTTCAGGGCAGTGCATGGCTGGTCGTTGCCACTTCTTCAATCCACGACCACCAATGTTTTCTGAATATATTTGGGTTGCCGGGACAGTTTCAGGGGATAATTTGAGATGAACAGTTCGCTTCCCTTCTTTGCAGATGCCTGCTTGTAATTATTCATCCCATACTGCAACTCCCATTCGTAGATGTACGCAAAGGTGTATAGTTCGCGGATCTCCACGGAATCATCATACGTCAACAACCATTTGTGCGGGCATCGTCTCATATTCTGTGCGAACCGTTCATGATCGAACGAGACGTGTAAATACCCGTTCTTGCCGTAGAGTCGGGATTTTCGTTGCCGGAAATACGGAGGATCAAGGAAAATAAAAACATCGCTTCCTGCTTCAAAGAGCAACTTCTCGTAATCTCCGTGGGTAATGAGGACATGCTGTAAAAGGCTGGAGAGTTGTTTCAACCGGACAATGGACGAATCTGTGAACCGTCGTTCAAACGCATTCTGGGAATATCCCCCCGAATCGACGGTACCAGAAAACGTGATCCGGTTCAGGATGAAAAACCGTACTGCCCGTTCGAGGTCGTTTCCCTCCCAGCCATCCACCGTGTACTTCACGAACAGTGTTCTGCCGTCAGGTTCCTCTCGTTTGATGCGCGTGATTTCATCGATGAGTGCGTCACGCTCCTCCTTTAGCATCTTCCAGTAGCAATACAGATCATAATTCAGGTCATTGATCCTGAAGAGTACGTCATCGCCAACTCTCTGTTTGAGGGCGATAAAGACTGAGCCCCCGCCGACGAACGGTTCCCGGTACTCATAAAAATCAAGGGAGATGTGCGGGAGAATCCGGTCTATCGCCCGTGTCTTCCCCCCCGGATATCGAAGTGCTCCTTTCATGATTGACTTCTCACGGCGGGCATTAAAAAACCAGAATGTTGGTTAGTCATGAATGATCTGTCCATTCAATTGAATCTCAAACCTGTTCTCGCGTGCTTCAACTTTCAATTTATCGAAAATCTGGCGATCGGCAGTGTGAAGGGTGTGTATGTCGAACGGTTCTTGTGTGGTAAGTTTCAGGATGGCAACCGGTTCATAGGATTGATTGCCGGCAGTTACATTCTCCAGATTGGTAAATGCCGAATAACAGAGCGGGATTACTCCCGCCCCGTCTTCTCGGAACCGGACTTGAAATTTTCACTTCATCCGGCTCGAGCCACTACTACCCTTTCGGGTGTCAGCTAAGAATAGATGTAGAATTCA
>Ga0247842_10005797_pt1 | contig 14357 bp, 21 predicted proteins | sample LaCruzMarch2015__3_FD_192411 | JGI IMG/M metagenome (GOLD analysis project Ga0247842, IMG submission 192411) | Freshwater microbial communities from meromictic Lake La Cruz, Castile-La Mancha, Spain - LaCruzMarch2015_19m | ecosystem: Environmental > Aquatic > Freshwater > Lake | place: Spain...
TACATTAACCGCGCCATCAGCCCGAAGGTCCCGTCCATGGTCTCGCACAGCCGCCGGACCTCCTCCTGCGTCAGCACCACCGGCAATCGCTGCGCGTGCTTGGTCCGTGAAAAGCGCACATTCTCCAGCGGGCGTTCCAGGACATGCTTGAATAAAAAGGCCACCGCGTTATAGGCCAGACCCTGCGTCTTCGCCGCGACCGACCGCTCCACCGCCAAGTGGGACAGGAACCGCTGCACGTCCTCAACGCTCAGCCGCTCGGCCGGTGTATCGCCACAGAACGTCAGGAACCGTTGACACCAATCCACATAGGCCTGCTCGGTGCGGATGGAATACTGCATCGCCCGAATGGTCCGGGCCAGGGTCTTGAGGAGTGGGAAGCGTTCGGTCGCGCGGGCAAACGCGGGACCCGCCGCCGGCGGGCTTGAGCGCGCGACGGTCGGATGGTCGCTGTCGAGCGGGCGCCCCCCGGTCTTCTACCAGTCCCAGTCGATAGTCTTGCCGGCAGGGCAGTGGGCCAGATCGACGAACAGCAGCTGCAACGCGTCGACCAGTTGCCGGAACTGCCAATCGGCAAGTTGCGCTTGGGCCGCGACCTCCTGCAGGTACCCGGTGAGTTCCTCCGCCGTCACCTGCAACAGCGACACGGGACGCCGCGCCTTCAGGAACCCTTCAACGCGACGGACATACCACGGGCGCATCTGCTCCGGTACGCCGCGGTGGGCCAGGAGATCCAGATAACGGTCCCAGTTGGAGGGGGAACCGTCCTCGCGGCGGGGGTTGGGGATGGTGGACATCATGTGGCGGTCGTGTCGGTCTTGGACAGAATTCAGTCTAGTTCGGTAGTGGCCCGTTCCAGTCTAGTTCATTAGCGGCCCGCGCCAGCCTAGCTCACGAGCGGCCCGTGGCGGTCGCGTACCCCAAGTCTAGTCCGGATGCAGGGTCGGATAGCAAGCGCCCGGCGGAGGTTTGCCTGGAATCTAGCGTTTTGTCTCTGGTATTTGCGGAAACTATGATCCAGATCACAAAACGGCCCTTGCAAGACAGCAGCGAGACGCAGAAAGTACACATCGAAAGGCGATGGGCTGGGCCTGGACCGGCAGCCGATGTGCAACACCGAGCGGCTGGGGGACCTCGGCAGGGCGCGGATGGGGCACTAGCGGTGAGGCGATGTGCCTGGGCGGTCGGCGGGATTCAGTCTAGAACCCGAGTGGCCCGTGGCGGGCAAGCATGTCGCCGGCCCGTGCCAACCTAGAACACGTTAGCTTTTTCGCGGAATCCAAATGTTGATGAACGAAATAGACGAAATCAAAGAAAGATTCATGCAAGTTGAGCTTGAGCAAAAGCGGAGCTTCATCGATTCATTGACAGCATTGTTTGAGGAGAAAGAACTTGAATGGGGGAATCGATACGACAACGCGGCTGTGGAAGAAAAGCTGGCTCTATTAAACGGCAGCATGGAGCTCAGGCAGCTTATCTACGCACTTAAAGGTCAAGCTTTACTGACTAGTAGAAAGCCATATGATGAAGGTAATGCTGTTTGGCTTGCTTTAAGTAGATATTTTGATGCAATTGAAAGCTAACATGGCAAATCCAGCCAACGCGCAAGAGACGCGCCCAGCGGATTTGCGGCGTTAGCTTCCTGACTCACACGCAACTGAGACTCCCGGTTTGAAACGTGTTGTCTACATCGAAACATCCGTAATCAGCTATCTGACATCGCGGCCCAGTCGGGACGTTGTGATAGCTGGTCGCCAAGCAATCTCTCAAGATTGGTGGCAGTATGAAAGACAACGTTTTGAACTACGAAGTTCCGCGCTTGTGGAAGCAGTTCCGGTGACAGTTTACTCAATTGGCTCGGCCATGAATAAAAGCCTAACTTACGTCTCAAAAGCGAGCGCGCGCCACAGGCGTCGTGCTAATTCGCAAGATCATCAGTGGCGCGCGCCGCTTTAGGCTGCACGTTAGCCTCTCAAAGCAAAAGTGATGATCAAACTCCAAGACGTCATAAGAATTGAGAATCTCACCCACCACAAGTTACACCTTGCTTGTCGCAACGAAGACTGGGTTAATCCCCTTGATGAATATGTGGCTAGTTACGAAAACTGGCTTGGCTGGAATGAATGGAGAAAATATGGCGGCAGAAACGATTGGACAAGAGATTACGTTTTCTCCTTGATGGAATTTTATCCCCGACAAGACGCTTGGTTGTTTGGCGGTGTATTTAGAGTTATTGAACGTCACGAAGATCACTACGTATTGGAAGAAATCGAAGATTACAAAAAATTTGTCGGGAGATTGGTTCTTTCCTTTCACAGATACCAAGGAATGAGGGGGAGAGCATACTATCTCGAAAATTATTACGACGAATTTGAAGTCGTTGAGATCCTTCCGGCTTCTTATAGCGGAGAGGTTTTTCCAGGGTATGAGAATGTTTGCCACGACTTTCATGTATTAGAGTCAATTTTTAAATTAGAGCGTTCAGACTGGAAGGCTGCATTATCTAGCGTTAAGGGAGTCTATTTGATTGCTGATCGAAACAACGGGAAAACCTACATCGGCTCAGCCTATGGTGGGTCTGGCATTTGGTCAAGATGGGCCTGTTACATAGGTACAGGACATGGGTGGAACGACGAACTTACGAAGCTCATTAACGACAAGCAGATCAAGTACGCCCGGGAAAATTTTCGCCTTTCTATACTCGAAATAATGGCTATGTCGACACCTGACGATGCGGTTATTTTAAGAGAGTCGCATTGGAAGAATGCTTTACTGTCGAGAGAGCATGGTTACAACAAGAACTAAGGCTAACAAGCGGCCTCAATAGCGAGCGCGCGCAACGGGCTTTGTGCTAACTCGCAGCGTCATTAGTGGCGCGCGCCGCTTTAGGCCGGTCGCTAGGCTCCAGAACGGCCAGCACACAGCCCAGAACAGACAGAATGCGCTCGATACCTGAACGCCATTAAACCCCGCGTGGCCTTGATCCCATGATTTGTTGCTCGTTGTTGCCATTTCTTGGCGTTTTCTGCCCGCGGCGGCCAGGGAAAAAAGAATAATGAATACGTTTTCAACCTACTTTGCTCGCACCCTGCCGCGGCAGCCAATGACATCAATAGCTAAGCTGCGGCCAACAAGAAGCATCAATAAGGCATCTGCGGCCCCCGCGGAGCGCAGACAACCAAAGAACAATAGAAGAGGAAGGGAAGGAGGATACCTTGTTACCTATCGCTGCAATACAAATAATCGAGCATACTGTTATAAGCATGGCATCATTATCTTCCGCCCTGGCCCTTTGTTCTGGAAACGACTACCCAAATCTACCAGCATGGATTCTTCCCTACCGTGTTTACCTGCTGCCCTGACACTGCTGACCCTGACCCCAATGAAGAATAGCCTAGCAATGGGCTCAAAGCGAGCCCCGCCACAACCCTTTTCGCCGTCCTGCTACTGTTGTGGTGGGCGGGGCCGCTTAGCCCAAACGTTAGGAGAGCAAAGGAGGAATGATGGACCTTACAGAAAAAGATGCAGCCATTGCTTATGCAAGAGCGTGGAACAGATTGGATTGTTCTGACTTTCTCGAACTACTCGATGAGAATGCTCATTACGCTTCCCAATGGGTATTTGAAGAACTAGAAGGCAAGTCAGCAATATCAGACTATCTGATCGGCAAAATGAAAACTGTAAAAAATGCCGGCTCAAAGGTATGCGCTGAACTCGGCAATACCCGCTCAGGGTTTGCAGGTAGAGATTGCGTATTTCTGGCCCAAGGGAAAAAAGAAGAGATCCAGGCGGCTGTCTTATTCGAAATTGCAAACAATAGAATATATAGGTATGACCTTTGTATTCCGGAGTTATTGAATGTTGAACGTACTGGCGTCTATCCTATCTAATTAGAAATCACCTAAAAATACGCTCCAGACGACCGCTAATCCGGTTCGCTGTTTCGCTTAGATTTCATGAAAAAGAGGCGATTGGTAAAAGGCTACGGTTTCTTCCCAACCTACTGTACAGACGGTAAAGAAGATGATCAAAAATTGCCTAACCTTTGGCTCAAAAGCGAGCGCGCGCCACGGGCGTCGTGCTAACTCTCAGCGTCATAAGGGGCGCGCGCCGCTTTAGCCTGCACGTTATCGAGCCGAGCGAAGCTTGGCGTCTCTTGCGGGGTGCGAGTCCCCGTCGGGTAAGGGCTAGCGACCCGCCCGTATCGAGTGTTGATCCCATTGCGGAGTGGGGTAACCCGCGAACAACAGTATGGGGTAAGCGTACACAGAGAATCTTGTGGGCCGTAGGGGAAATCGCGTTCCCTGAAGTGCTGGTACAGCTTCGAAATAGCTAATGCGGATGCCGACAGTTTTAACGTGCTGGAAGGCTATATGATATGAAGTGCTCGTGTCACCGCGAGAGCACCGATGTCCGCCGGAGTCCTCAGGCCATGGCATGTAAGAAGAGAGACGTTCGAGAACTCGGGAAGCCCCGCAGGCTCCTGGATGAAGTGAGATGATTACACCCTCAGTGTTGGGACACGATAGGGTGATGAGCCCGGAAACAGCGTGGGCACGAGTAGAGTCGTCGAGCGAGGAACAACCAGGTAGGCGGTTCGCCGCCGTATACCAGCGAGGTGTCTTATCGGGCATAGTAGTCGGGGGTTGGGAAAGCCAGCCACATGGCGAAGGACCCGACGGAAGTACGCAGCCCACACAGGAAACTCGTGCTGGACATGCAGGATCTGGTAAACGCGAGCCAACCTCACTGAGGGCGATAACAACTGGGCCTTGTAACGGGTAACTGTGAAGGTTCGCGCGAATGTGAGTACAACCGAGGAACCGGATGCGGGAAAACTGCACGTCCGGGATTGCGCCGGAGGCGCCGGGTAACCGGCGTTCCTACGGCGGACGCCATAACACACCAACTTGCCATGGATAAGGGGCGGAAAAGCATATGAACAGCAATAGCACAACCGATGTGATCGAGAAAAAGACATCCAACGCATTAATTGAAAATGCCACGCCGAACTTTAATGTGTATTTGATATCTTTCGCTACTGGTGGCGTTGGCGGTGTGCTGGCTATGGGCGCTATATTGGGAGGCGCAAATAAGATATTCAAAGGTCTCTGGGTCGGCGGAACAACGTATTTGACAAAAGAGAAAATTATATTTGAGCCGAACAAATTGAATAAAATGTTTCAATCAAACATTGATCAGATTCAAATACCTCATTCTGACATAAACTCCGTCACAAGAGAGTTCGGATTAATAACCGGCATTATCCGTATAGATACAAAAAATGGAATATTGAAACTGCGCTGCTATGGTTCTTCCGAATTTATGGAAAAAATTGTTAGGGTGATGGGGTAAGTTGCCAGGCTTTGGGTATTTCCCGGGCAAGAGGGCAAGGCTCGATTTCTTTGCCAGGGAAATGAAAAAGAGCCTAGTCTTTGAAAAACAATGCGAGCGCGTGCCGCTTTAGCTTAACCCTTGGTTTCCATCTGCAAAACCTCTTTTTCATACGCTTTCATATCTCGGATATGCTTGATGAGGACAACGCCATCACTTGGTAACGCAATGTGCTCACTGTCGGGCTTAATTTTAGAACTCACAATCTCCAAAAGAGCCGAAAGCGAAATTTTCTTTTCCTTCATGAAAGCAATAACCTTCATTGCTTCTACTGCGCAAGAATCGTTCATTTTTGTTTTCTCCGGGGGTTAAGAACATGCGGTATGAATTGTATCTAATTGAGGCGACTGACGATAATCATAAAGAAACGAAAATCTCCGAGAGTGACGACCTAGAAGCATTAAAAGGGGAAGGGCAGGAAATGGCATCAATAATGAATCCTGACGCATTGGGTTGGACGTACCTAAAAACAGAAAACCCATGGAGATATTTTTTGCATGTTTCAGAGTCTGCCCAACTAATCATTACTCGAATCTAGCCTAACCTTCGCCTAAACCCGAGCGCGCGCCATCGGGGGTCGTGCGGTTTGCAGGCTCCGTGCGGGCGCGCGCCGGGTTAGGCTGCACGTTGGGCAACAACACAGGAATCTCATGAGCATCGCGGACAAGGCTATCGAGACGGTAACAAAGAACGTCAGTCTTTCGATTCAGCTTAAGGATGCGGAAGCGAAGATAGCTATTTTGCAGCAAGAGAATAGCGATCTTAAACTTAGCCTTCGCCAAGTAGAAGATAAGGCACAGTCTCTCGAAAACAAAATTGTTGAACTCCAAAGTAACCCCCTTCTATTTGATGATAAAACAGGAACGTTTCTTAGTTCCTACGATGGCTTGCGCTACTGCGCAAAATGCAAAGCCTCTGGCTCGCTGTCACCGATGACCAACTGCGAACATGGCTGGAAGTGCCCGGTTTGCAACTCCTACGCTGCTGATCCGAAGCGCCCAGAACCTCCGTTCTGTCAACCAACAAGAACCAGAACCTGGAGGTAGCAAGAAAAGAGCCTAACCTTTGCCTTAAAAGTGAGCCCCGCCACGGGCCTTTTCTCCGGTCTGCAAGTCCGTGCCAGGCGGGCCGCTTTATGCCGGACGCTAGCCACGAGCCCAGTATCGAGCCTTGCGGCGCGAACGGTAATGGGCGTGTCGATGCGTAGGCACGACAGCAGGCGAGGTGTAAAGGTAACGGGTGGAGCCGACCTTGAAGGTGTTGAGCCGCGAAAATTTTAGTGGGTGAGTGCCGACGGCGTTGACCCTCCGGCAGGCAACAACCGGTACCGCGTCTCGGCGAGCGGTCCTGGTACTCCCCGGGGTCCGAGGCCATGTCGAGCCTGACATTGAGAATATGCGGTACCGAGGCGGTCCGCGTCTCGGTCCGCTGGAGGCGGGCACCCGTGAACAAGCGAAAAAGGCGAGGACACGGCCGGCGGGGCGCGGAAGTCGGAGCCACCTAGAGTAGTGTCGATTCCCGGTCATGCGGGGGCAGCGTTGCGGGTGGCGGTTTGAGACAGCGTGCGGATGATACACGGCCCTACACCGAGAGGACTCTGTCCGTGACAACTTATGACAGCTCGCTTCACTCGGTCGGCGTGCCGGTGCCCTTGGGGCAAGCACGTAAGCGTCTGGCGCTCCGAGGAAGCGGGCGCCGGGCGTCGATGAGTATTTGCGCCCATCCTATCGGGAATGACTCAAACAGGGAGCCGGATGGTGTAACACTCGGCCTTGATCATCGTTCCGGCCAGCATCGGCAGGAATGAGGTCTTACGGGGCAGTCTCGAACTACACAACGAGCGCGAACCCAAGACATTTAGACAGGATTAACAAGATTTACAAGATGTTATCAGTTTTCAATCTTGTAAATCTTGTTAATCCTGTCAAGAAATTTTGGAACTGGTCAGGGTCGCGGCCGGAGGCATGATCAAGGCCTAACACTCCAAGTCTAGTTCTGCGAGGAGCCGGGAACGAGTCGTCGTATGGCTGAGATACGGTGGCACCGCCGGGAAACCAGGCGGCAAACGGAGAACACAAACTTCAGCCTTAGCGGCGGCAAGACCCCGGCTTACTCTCCGTACCATTTGAAGTGTAGGGCCGGGGTCAAGTCTTACAATTAAGCAGCCGCGTCAAGGGTTGCGAGTGCACCGCGCGGGACAGGGTCGGTTCTCGCATCTTTGCATCGATTTCCGGACGACGCGTATTATTGCGATACCTGACCCCGTTGACGTTGCATTCAAAAAGCCACAGACAAGGAGCCACACACATGATCAAGAAAAATGGGCCGCAAAAATTTACCGGAAGCTCAATCTCAGAATGCATACGCGAAAAACAGAATACCGATATGCGCCGATTGGCCGAAGCTTTTGGAAAAGCCAGTTGGAAATTTTTGGTTTTAATGATGTTTTGTTCTTCAATTTCGACCGCGGCAGAATTCAATATTTTTCAGCTGAAACCTGAATTCGGACTTGGTATTACGATCTACATTTCCGGCCAGCTCCAACCAGGCGACTTTGATCGGTTCATCAAAACTTCAATCATGACGCTCGAACGGATCGAACAGCACAAAGACCAGAGCCAAGGGGTGTTGGTTGTAATCGATTCGAACGGAGGCGACATCCAAGAGGCCATGAAGATAGGTAGGGCGATTCGCGCGATGAGAATGGATACGCGCATTGGCAATAAGAGTATATTTCCGATTAAGGGAAATGAGGCTAAATGCGTTAGCGCATGTTTTTTTGTTCTTGTTGCTGGTTCAAATCGGAGTGGTCCTTACGAATCTGAAGAATCACAACCAGGCGACACTACAAATTTCGTGCGAGAAATTTTGGCGGTCCATCGGCCGTATTTCGAGGCAAGCTATTTTGCTAGTCTCAGTGCAGATGCTGCTGCGGCTAAGTACGCTCAATTGATTGACGAGAGCAACCGATATCTATCTGAAATGGGTGTGTCAAATGCCCTCGTTTCCAAAATATTTTCCGTGCCTTCATCGCAAGTCTTGGAGGTTTCGGCAGAAGAATTCAAACGTGACGTCGGCAATATGCCTTACGTCGAAGAGTGGATTATCGCAAGTTGCGGGGAAGATTTGACAGGCAAGGAGATGAAGGATCTTTTGGCCTATTTTTTCGATAAGAGTGATGGCAGGACACCTGGAATTTCCGATGGTTATGCGAGTTATTTGGAAAACAAAGAAAAAAAGTATAAGAGTTGTTACAAAAGTACTTGGTCAACAGAGCAGAACAAAGCGATGCGCAAATATCTTCGGTAACAAAGAGGGGAAAAGGGGTCACCATTTAGCTGACCCCAGTCAATAGGACGATTAAGATTCTCGTGCCCGGACACGCTTTTAATCATGCCGCGAAGCACTGTCTTGTCACCGCCAACGCGCCGTCGGTTCTCATAAAGGAAAAGGGGTCAGTGCGGCCTGGCAAGGCCGCGTGTTCTAGCGGGTGAAAGTCCCGCCTGGGTCATCGTGAGCCGCGAGCCCAGTATCGAGCCTTGCGGCGTAGCCGGTAACGGACGCGTCGATGCTGCGGCTGATACGCAGGCGAGGTGCAAAGGTCACGGGTGATGCCGACCCTGAAGGTGTTGAGCCCCGAAAGTTTTGGTTCGTGAGTGCCGACGGTTTTGTCCCGCCGGTAGGCAACGAGGCGCTGCGCAATGGCGAGCGGCGCCGGTACTCCCCGGGGTCCGAGGCCGTGTCGAGCCTGACATTGAGAATACGCGGTCACCAGGGAGATCCAAGTGTCGGTCCGTGCGAGTCGGGCACCCATGAACAAGTGTAAGAGCGAGGACATGGGCAGCGGTGCTTGGAAGTCGGAGCCATCCATCGTAGCGTCGATGCCGGGTAATGCCGGGGCAGCCTTGCGGGTGGCGGTTTGAGACAATGCGCGATTGATACGCGGCCCGACGCCGAGAGGACTCTGCCCGCGACCACTAAACTCAAGCATTTCACACGGATAGCAAAGCATTGCGCGCTACGCTGGACGCACGGCGCACGGCGCACGGCGTCGATGGGGCGATGTGGCCCTGTTCGTCCATGGATGACTCAAACTGGGAGCCGGATGGTGTCACACTCCAAGTCCGGTTCTGCGAGGAGCCGGGAACGAATCGCTGTATGGCAGAGATAGTGTGGCACCGCCGGGAAACCAGGCGGCAACAGAGAGCACCAACGTCTGTCTAACCAGCGGTGAGAACTCGGCTTACTCTCCGACCACGGTTTTCTGATTACAGAGATAGGTCGAGTTGGTTCGCGTCGGGCGGTTGTTTCTTCGGTCGGCCGGATTTTCCTGGCCATGTGCGCCGACCGAGCACCGTTGCGATCTGTCGCTGGAAACGAGGACTGCCGAGAACGAAGCCGCCGTTGGTCGCATCCCGGAGCGCCACAAGGGCATCCTCCGGTATTCGATCCGCGAACAAATCTCGATAAGCGGAGCGTCGCGCTTCCTGGGTCTTGGCTAATGCGAGGTAAAGCGGGTGCGCCGCGACGATGGGATCGGCTTCGCCCAGGGCGTTGCAGCGGTAGCTCGACCACGGATATTCTCCAGGAGCGCGCACCATATTCGCCCGCACGGGATTCAGCTTGATGTAGCGTTGGCATGCGAAAAGGTAACCGTCGGCTTCGATGACGGACGAGCGGAATCGACCTTCGAAGAGCGTTCCGCTGCGGCGGTAGGTGCGGTTGATGTGCTGCACGGCCTTGATCATCGTTCCGGCCGGGTGGACAAGTGCTAGCGCAGTCCACCGAACCCCGCGCCGCCGCTGGTGGACTGCGCTGCGCTTGTCCACCCTACGATGTCCCGTGGCCGGAACCGTGATCAAGGCCGCCGCCCCTGGGACTGCGCACGAACGCCGACACCCAGCGGTTTCGGCCCGGTCACTGCGCGTCAGCGGGCTCCTTCCGGCCCCAACCGGCCGTTCCCCAACCACTCAAACGCCATAGACAGGGTGTCACTCCTGACTTAGACTTCGGCGATGCCCACGTCCAACCACGCGTTCAACGCGGCGCTCGAAAGGCCAGCGGCGACGGCACGGTCCGTGCCCTGATGACGGCGTCGGTGTTGCTGCGAGCGCTGGGCAGGGCGCCGGTTAACGCTATACGTTCAAGAAGATTCAAATTAGCCTATCGTCTTTGAATCAAATATTTCAGGACAAAGGCAGTGATTATGGAAGCAATCGCGGCCTGGCAGCGGGAGTGTCCGCTGCTTATCGGTATTGGGAGCGAAAAGATCCGGTTATCGATCACGCCATTGCGTATACGTTCACGGACAGGAACGGCGAGTTGCCTTGGGACAAGTAACGAGGGGGAAAATGGGTCAAAGCCATTTTCTTTCATCATACACATGCGAACTAAGAGAAGAAGCGTGCCATGACTAGCTTACTTGAGAAAGCCTTTGACGTCGCCTCAAAGCTCCCTACCTTAGAGCAAAATATTCTTGCCAGAACACTTCTTGACGAAATCGAATCAGAAAGAAAATGGGATGAACTTTTTTCTGAATCGGAGGATGTTTTGGCCCAGATGGCTGCCGAGGCTTTGCGGGAGGAAGCGCAAGGTAAGACAACAGAACTAGACCCTAATAAGCTGTGATATCAAGAGCCACCGAAAAATTCTGGAAATGCTTTCGAGCATTGCCAAGAGATATTCAAGACAAAGCGAAAGATGCCTATACTTTATTTCGTGACGATCCGTGGTATCCAAGTTTGAACTTCAAAAGAGTCCATTCAAGCCTTCCAGTGTACTCCGTGCGTATCACGAAAGATTACAGAGCAGTCGGAACTTTGAACGGTGAGAAAATCGTATGGTTCTGGGCGGGAACTCATGCGGAATATAACGGCTTACTGAAGCAATTGAAAAAAGCCTAACGAGGCCTTGATCACGGTTCCGGCCACGGGACATTGTAGGGTGGACAAGCGCAGCGCAGTCCACCAGCGGCGGCGCGGGGTTCGGTGGACTGCGCTAGCGCTTGTCCACCCTACGGCCGGAACGATGATCAAGGCCACTAACGAGAAGGATGAGTCGTGCGAGCAGAGCGCGCCACGACTTATCCTTGTTGTTGGACGAGCCCGGTAGGTTGGCGCGGCGCCTGTAATACGAATTACGGTGACAGTTTACTAAATACATTAAATACGTTAGTCTCTTGGCATGGCACGCTTACCTCGGATCGTTATCCCCGGCCTACCCCACTGGCAAAGGTTGCCCCCATTCTCGAACGGTATGGGAACTTTGCCGCCCTCCTTGGTCAAGGTACCGCAGATGAAACGGAAGAGTCTGCGGCAATCGGAAACAACGGGGCGACTACTGGGCAGCGCAGAATGGATGGAAGTGCTTGAAAAAATGAAAGGCACCGTACTGAAACCTCAGAAGCGAGGACCCAAGAAACGGGATAGCAACGATAGATAATGTTATTCAGTAAACTGAAGGTTCTCACGACACGCGAAGCGACGTGCAAAGCTTTACGGCATCCCTGAAGCCACTGTCGAGCAGATACTAGGAAATGCAAATCTTGCCGATGGCGAGAACGAGATAATTGACATCGCTCCGGGCTTTAAGTTCCCACTGAAGATTGTCGCAGTCCTTGAAGATGAAGTTGTTACAGTAGTCACAAACTACCCACCGAAGAAGAGAGCTAAAAAGTGAAAGTTCACTACGACGATGAAGTAGATGCTTTGTATTTAAGTCTTGGCGACCAGGAACCGGACGGGGTTATCGAAATTGCTGAAGGAGTCAATCTCGATACGACAGAAGACGGAAAAATCACTGGCATAGAGATACTTAAGGCATCGACGAGGTTTAACATTAATACTATCTTGTCGTACACTCTTGAATTGGACAAGAGCATATTGACAACAAAGGCAGCCTAACAAGCCGCCTAAAAAGCGAGCGCGCGCCACAGGCGTCGTGCTAATTGGCAAGTCCATCAGGGGCCTTGAGGGACGAGCGTCTCGCCCGTCTGGGGGGCGGGACGCCCGCCCCCCGAGGGCGCGGGCCGGGCGGGATTATGATCATGGCCCTTGAGCGCCTTGATTATACCGGCGTGCACGGGGTGCACAAAGCCCATGGCGAGCAGGACCAGGCCGACGTGGTGTTCGTGGGCGGCAACGCGGGCCGCGATAACTTGCTGTTTAGCCGATTTCCGAGGCGTTATTGACACACGACACCACCCCATTTGGCACGGTTGCGAAGTCGGCCAGGCCGCCGCGCAGCGCCGCGCCGTCCGCTTCGACGCCGCGAATCAGTACCTGCATCACCTCGCCGATTGCCGCGGCAGCCGGACGCGGGTCCACCAGGATCGGGAGATAATTCGGGGTGTAACCGAACAGGTCCCCAGGGTGTCCCAGGCGGGACGGCCCCTCGCGTAAGACCTGGCTGGTCAGGCCCGCCTGTGACAGCAGCAGCCGGTGCCGCAGTCCATCGGCGAGATCCTTGAGTTCACGACAGCGCTGCCGCTTGGTGTCGGCATCCACCTGGTCCGGCAGCGCGGCGGCGCGGGTTCCGGCCCGCGGCGAGTAGGCAAAGCCATGAACCTGACCGAACGCCATGGCCGCGACGAATGCCAGGGTTTCTTGCCACTCGGCCTCGGTCTCCCCAGGGAAGCCGGCGATGATATCGGTGGTGAGGTTGAGTCCGGGTACCGCGGCCCGGCCGCGTGCGGCCAGGCGGTCGAACTCACCGGTCTTGCAGCGCCTGGCCATGCGCCGTAAGACCGTGTCGGCGCCGCTTTGCATCGGCAGGTGGAGATGGGGCAACAGCCGCGGGTTGGCGAACAGGTCCCAAAAATCGTCCGGCAGGTCCCAGGGTTCCAGCGATCCCAGACGGATGCGCGGGATCCTGGTCTGGTCGAGCACCGCGCGCAGCAGGTCGCTCAAGTTCGACCCGATCTCGCCTCCGTATCCGCCTAAGTGGACGCCGGTGAACAGCACCTCCCGCACCCCGCTCGCCTGCGCCCGCCGCACTGCCGCGATGATCTCCGGCACGGGGCGGCTGCGTTCCTCACCCCGTGCTTGGGTGGTCACGCAGAAGGTGCAGGCATAGCGGCAGCCGTCCTGGACCTTGATGAAGGCGCGTTGACGGCCGCGGTCGGACCAGGCATTGGCCGTCTCACTGGTTGCGCTGCCGCGGGCAAGCGGCAGTATCGGCAGGTCCAGGGCGGCGGCAGCGATCTCTACCAACCGGTCTTTCGATTGGTTGTCCACCAGCAGGTCCACCCCCGCCTCTCCCGCCAGGGCTTGCGCTTCCAGGGATGCCAGGCAGCCGCTTACCACCAGGTGGGCGGCCGGGTTGGCGCGGTGCGCGCGGCGCACCAGTTGGCGGGATTTGCGGGTCGCCTCCTGGGTCACGGCGCAGGTGTTGATGATGATCAGATCCGCCGGCTCATCGTCCCCCGCGAGCGCGAATCCGCGCGCGCGCAGGGTGTCGGCCCAGGCTTCCAGTTCGGCTTCGTTGAGTCGGCAGCCAAGTGACTGCAACAGAACCCGCGGGCGGCCAGGCATCAGCGTGCTGCCTAGCGCCAACCGCGCTGAAATCCGGCGATGGAGCGCCGGGGAATGCGGAGCAGAATGGTCCCGTCAGAGGCACTCCGGGTCATGCGTGCGGCATCCGCATCGGGGGGGAGCGCCAGGCGCCGGCTCATGGATCCCTGCGCGACGCTGTAACTGCGCCGATACCCGCGCCCGTCAGCCATGCTTTCTTCCTGGAGCGCGCGGGCGTCGGTATGCAGGGCGATGATCAGGTTGCGGCCCGCCAGGTTGATCCGGACCTCTTCGGGCTTCGCGTTGCCGATGCCGATGTGCACCAGATAGGCATCCGCGGTTGCCTCGCGCATGATGCGCAGTCCGCGGGTTACCGTGGCCCGATTCGGCGGGGGGGAGGTCACGGGCGGCAGGCGCGGCGCACCCGTGTTCGGCTCGGCGGGGGCGGGGGCG
>Ga0247842_10005798_pt1 | contig 14355 bp, 15 predicted proteins | sample LaCruzMarch2015__3_FD_192411 | JGI IMG/M metagenome (GOLD analysis project Ga0247842, IMG submission 192411) | Freshwater microbial communities from meromictic Lake La Cruz, Castile-La Mancha, Spain - LaCruzMarch2015_19m | ecosystem: Environmental > Aquatic > Freshwater > Lake | place: Spain...
TCTGCTCAGGCTAAAATGCTGCTTGGTGGCTATAAGCCGTTCTTCCTGATTGTGGCAGTACTGGCAATACTCGGCATAATAGTTGCCCATATGCTGATGAAGCCACCCGTCAAGAAAACCGCATAGCGAAACTGCTCTATTCTCTTTTTTTTCAGCTTACTGGTTTAAAAATATTTTTTGCTGAGCCCTTAAGCCAGGTCCTAATTCAAGGGTATTCCGAAAGCTTGGTCTGCGCCACCATGCACTTCTCGCCCGGTATCTCTACAGGATACAGTCCTGTGAGACAGCCCATGCAAAGGTCCTCTTTAGGTATGCCAACAGCCTCCACCAGGCCATTGAGGCTCACGTAGCCCAGGGAGTCGGCGTTGATCACCGCTTCCACTCCGGCCACGGTCTTGTAGGCGGCAATCAGCTCCTCGCGACTCGCCATGTCGATGCCCAGATAGCAGGGCGCCATGATGGGCGGGCTGCCTATGCGCACATGCACCTTTTCGGCCCCCGCCTTCCTGACCATGTCCACAATCCTTCTGCTGGTGGTGCCGCGCACGATGGAGTCGTCCACCAGGACCAGCTTATGCCCCTCGATGTTGGGCCGGATGGTATTCATCTTCAGGCGGACAGCCGTCTCTCGCATGCTCTGATCGGGCATGATGAAGGTGCGGCCGATGTAGCGGTTCTTCATCAGGCACTCCCGGTAGCTGATTCCTGAGTACTGATGGTAGCCCACCGCCAAGGTAATTCCTGAGTCGGGAATGGGTGTGACCGTGTCGGCGCAGGCCGGATGCTCGCGGGCCAGATTGGCTCCGATGTTCACCCGCACCTCATAAATCAGGCGGCCATCCATGATGCTGTCCGGCCGGGCGAAGTAAATGTACTCGAATATGCAGTGCGCCTGATGGGGGAGATGGGCCAGTTGATATGACTTCATCTCGCCGTGCCGGATGGTCACCAGCTCGCCAGGCATTACATCGCGGATAAGCCGTCCATTCAGAGTATCTATGGCGGCACTCTCGGAAGCCACCATCAAACCGGAATCGATCTCGCCTATGCACAAGGGCTTGATGCCGAGAGGATCGCGCACAGCGAGGACCGTGTCCCCCCAGAGAAAGACGAGCGAGTAGGAGCCCACGATTCTGCGCATCAGAGCACGCACTGCTTCCTGCAGATCATAGCGCAGAAGCTCTTTTACAAAAAGGTGAGCAATAACCTCGGTGTCCGAGGTAGAATAGAATATGCCGCCTGCCTGCTCCAGTTGCTCCCGGAGCTGACAGGAATTTACCAGATTACCATTATGGGCTACGGCAATGGCCCCATCTTTGAATTTCACCAGCAGAGGCTGGCTGTTTTCTATGCACGATCGACCGGATGTGGGATATCGGACATGACCGATACCCACCTGGCCGCGCAGCAACGCGATTTGGGCATCGTCGAAGACCTCGGAGACAAGGCCCATGCCCCGATGGGTGCGTATGGCCTTGCCGTCATGCACCGAAATGCCGGCTGCCTCCTGTCCCCGGTGCTGCAGGGCATAGAGGGCATAGTAAATGGACTTAGCTACATTATTGCCCGTCTCATTGAAGGAAATGCCGACAACGCCGCAGGCATCGTGCAACTTTATTCCTCTAGTAATCAGCCTTTCTCATCCACTTGTGACTTCCCATTCGCAGCTTGGCTGAATTACCAAAGCCGCAGTGAACGCATACTTTTCTCTTGAAATTGAACGATATGCTGCCACAGCGTCGGCATCGGATATGCGAACTCTTGTGGCGCTTGCCCATAGAAGGAGTACCTTTCGTCATCTAGAACACCTCAAGGTGAAATATATACTACGTTATCTCCTCGCACGATTACAGTTCCAATCTCGCGTGCGACCGCCCCTTCTGCTACTTCCTCAGTTTTCTCGAGCACCAGGTTCATGTGTATATCATAACCTTGCAGCTCTCCACGAAAGACCCTTCCGTCCTTTAGCTTGACTATGACAGGCCCATTCAGTGATTCATTCAGAATATCAAGCGGTCTCTGACCCATTAACCTCTCTCCAGCGATGATAACCGCAAAAGGCTTCAAATTCCAGACGTGCTCGTTGCATATTTAAACCTATCGGGATATCTGTTGTTCATGAAGATAAAATCCAGGCATCACCTCAAGGGAAGCGACGCTCGGAAGGTAATCGCACAGATTGAGCCCTTCCTGGACGACCCATCTCGCCTGCGCCGTTCATCGCTGGAGATGGCGATAAGCGACGAGGGAGTAGATCTCATCTTCGTAGATGGCCGGCCTTTGATGATGATTGTGGAAGAGCAGCCCTTCTTCACTGTGCTCGGAGCCATTGAACTTACGCCGACGAAGAGGCTGGTAGTAGTAGATGCGGGCGCGGTGCGTTTTGTGGTGAATGGAGCGGACATCATGAAGCCGGGCATAGTCTCTGCCGATCTGGAGATAGCTGTAGGCGACCTGGTGGTAATCGTAGAGGAGAGGCATAAAAAGCCTCTGGCCATAGGCCGGGCCCTGGTAGCCGGAACGGATATGAAGGGCGAAGGAAAGGCGGTCAAGTCGCTGCACCACGTGGGCGATGCGATCTGGAATGAGCTGGTGGAATGAGATGGAAGATATTGGTGAGATGATCGGCAAGGGATTTGGCGTCTGGAGGAGCAACTTAAACCTGTGTATTCCCTTCCTGCTCAGCATCTTTGTCTCCATGCTGATCCTCGTGCCCTTTCTGATGGCCTTCGTTATGACCTTCCTGCCCATGGAGAGCATGAATGCTACAACGCTGCAAAGTGTTGAGGATATGCAAGAGCTGTTGGCTCAGATGCAAGGGTCTTTGAGCAGCCTGGAGACGGACAAGATCCTGCTAATCGCAGCACTATTCTTCGCGCTGGTGGTGCTCTTATCCTTAGTTGATGCATTCTTTACGGCGGGAGCCATCGGCATGGCCAGGCAGGCTCTGGAGAAAGGAAAATCAGACACTGGTGCCATGTGGTCTGCCGGAAAGAGGCATTTCTTTAATATGTTCCTGGCAACCCTGCTAACAGGACTCTTAATCCTGGCCGGCTTGATCTTCCTTCTGCCCGCCCTGGCGCAGTGGTCCCAGCTTTCAGAGGCGGATCCCCGGGCGATGGGCCTGCTGGCAGTGAGCCTGCTCCTGCTCATTTTTTATGCCCTGGCTCTGTCGGTGATCCTGGTCGCGATGCCTTATGCCCTGGTAGTGGAGGGCCTGGGGCCTGTGCAGGCCATCTTGGCGGCCACAAAATTCTTCAGATATAACAAGTTTGATGTGGTGGTTTTATGGCTGGTGGTAGCAGCTTTGTCCCTGGGCCTGCAGATGATCGGCGGCGCTTTTTCCACGGGCGAGGGGGCAGGAGGCGGGCCCCTCTCCGCGATCACTGGGATCGTGAACCTGCTGGTTTTAGCGCCGCTATCCAATATCTGGTGGACAAGGCTATATATGAATAGAAAGGGAATGCTAAGAGTCGACGAGGTGTTGGATCCGTGGTGAATTTTGCAAATTTAAGTTATACAGATCTTATTTTGCGCTTCAGGCAGTATACACTGATGCAACAGGCAATCGTTGCCGGTCTGATTGTGCTCCTGATATACATCCCCTATTCCTACTTTTTGCTGCAACTAAACATCGTAGAATCGATCAGCATGGCGATATACTCAGCCATCCTCTTCATTGTAGTGTACTATTTCACATCATCAATTATTACGAAGAAGAGCAAGCATTTGGCAAAGCAATCTGTGGGGCCGAAGAAGGGGCTTCGCAATAAGTGAAGCGCTGTGAACTCCTCCCATGCCCTGAAGGGCCGGGCTTCCCGGCTGCTTCTTCGTTTTTGCGCCGTCATAGCCTTCTGGCATCGGGCCCTGGTTTTGCGGGAATTTTCGGTTTTCTGCTTCATTGGCCCAAACTCACATCAGATCAACGATCTTCGTCCTTCGCGATACTACGAGCCAAAAGGTTCCATCTCCCTAAAGTATAAGTCTGCTGTCGCACACAATACTCTGCGAGGAATTGAAGAATGGAGCTAAAGATCGTAGATATAAGAATTCCTGCGGGAGCGAATCTGATTTTAGGGCAGAGCCACTTCATCAAAACTGCCGAAGATATCTATGAGGTCATGGCGGGCACGGTCCCGGCAGCGAAGTATGCGGTCGCCTTCTCCGAGGCCAGCGGCGAATGCCTGGTGCGTACAGAGGGCAACGATGAAGGCCTCATCGAAGCGGCCAGACAAAACTCGCTCTCCCTGGCCTGCGGCCATACCTTTGTGGTGCTGATGAAGGGAGCTTTTCCCATCAACGTCTTGAACGCCATCAAGGCCGTGCAGGAGGTCTGCGGCATCTTCTGCGCCACAGCCAATCCCCTGCAGGTGGTCGTGGCCGAGACGGAGCAAGGGCGGGGAATTATGGGAGTCATCGATGGCTTTTCGCCCTGTGGCGCGGAGAGCACCGCTCAGGTCGAAGAGAGGCGCAAATTGCTGCGGAGGTTTGGATATAAACTTTGATCTGGTTGTAAAAAACGGCCGGGTTTTCACCGCCAGAGGCCAGATGAGCATAGACATCTGGATCAAGGAGGGACGGGTTGCGGCTTTAGGCGGCGCGCACCGGGCCGAGGAGAGAATCGACGCTAAAGGCATGCTGATCCTGCCCGGAGCCATAGATGCTCATGTGCACTTTCGCGATCCTGGGCCCAATTACAAAGAGGACTTTGCCAGCGGCTCGGCGGCTGCTGCCGCTGGGGGCGTGACCACGATAATCGACCAGCCCAACACCATTCCACGTACACTGGATGCCCGCTCTTTTGCAGAGAAGCTGGATATAGCCCGGCATCGCTCTCTGGTGGACTTCTGCCTCAATGGGGGGCCTGGAAATATCGAGGAGCTGGCGGCGGCCGGGGCGACGGCCATAGGCGAGATCTTTTCCTATGAGCATAGCGATGAAACGCTTCAGAAAATCCTTGCAGAAGCGGGGCGGGCGGGAATGCTGGCCAGCCTTCATGCCGAGGACGGATTGATCATAAAAGAAAAGACCGCGCCACTCCTGGGCCGGCATGATCCCGAGGTTTACTCGCAGGCGCGGCCTGCACAGGCCGAGGCGGTGGCCATAGAGAAAGCCCTGGCCTGGTCGGATCGTCTGCACATCTGCCATCTCAGCTCGGCCCAGGGGCTGGAAAGGGTAGCTTCGGCAAAGATGGGCGGAAAAAAGGTGACAAGCGAGGTGGCGCCCCATCATCTTTTCTTAAATGTCAAGGACTACAAAAAACAGGGCTCCTACCTGAAGATGAACCCGCCCCTGCGAAGCCAGAAGGATAGCGATGCCCTCTGGCAGGGCCTGCGCACCGGCACCATCGATATTCTGGCCTCGGATCATGCGCCGCACCTGCCCGAGGAGAAGAGAGAGGACATCTGGGAAGCGCCTGCAGGAGTGCCGGGCGTGGAAACCATGCTGCCTTTGCTGCTCTTTGCTGTGAAAAGAAATCTGCTCTCCCTGGAGAGGCTGGTGGACGCGATAGCTACAAGGCCGGCTTGCATCTTTGGCCTGACCGGCAAGGGCTCCATAGAGATGGGCAAGGACGCCGATCTTGTGATTGTCGACCCCAAGTCAATCTCGAAAATAAATGCCGATCGGCTGCACAGCCGGGCGGAGTGGACGCCCTTTCAGGGAATAGATGCCATCTTTCCCCAAATGACAATAGTTCGGGGCAATGCAGTCTACGATGGAGATTTCCCATTTTCTGCAGGCTATGGCCGCTTTTTGGGAAGGCCGAGTATAAAGCAAAAGGTTTTATGATGGCAACGACAAATATTTTGAGCATGAAATCAGATTCCTCAGGGAGCAGCGATCTGGAACGTGTGATCGGCAGGGCGGCCGTTGAGGCTGCCAGGATGTCCAGCCAGGCCAGCCAGGCGGCCAAGAAGATTCTGGGAGATGTGGCCAGCGAGATTTCCGAGACGAAGAGCTACGATCTTGTTCCCATTGACCTCATAGAGACGGACGATGAGCTGATCGCCCTGGTGGCCCTGCCAGGAGCCAACAAGGAGAAGATCGATCTGCGGGTGACGGAGGACAGCCTCTACGTCGATGCCAAGGCAACAGTTCGAGAAGGAAAATATCTGCGCCAGGAGATGGGCACAATGGGCCGCAAGCGAGAGATCAAGCTGCCCATAGAGATCAAGCAAGAGCAGGTAAAAGCCAGCTTCAAGGACGGTATCTTAGAGGTGCATCTTCCCAAGCTCGTTGTCGTAAACGCGCAGAGGGTGCAGGTAGATTAGATGAGATGGATGCTTTCCGTAATGCTGCTGGTTGCTTTTTGCATGGCTGCCAATATGGCTGCTGCAAACACAGTTGACGCTGCAGCCAAGGACAGATTAGCTCAGAACTTCACTGAGCATTCCTGGATATTCGTCAACGGCTACATGGAAGAGTCGAGAGTCCTGCAGACCCAGGCCGGTTTTAACGGCCAGAAGATTGCTCTGGGCACGAGTGGAAGCGGAATGGCTACCAGAACCATAGACTCAGAGGTCTACCGGGACTCGAATATGGACGAGGCATCTCTCACCATCTCTGCCAATTATGATTATCGGCCCTACACTCCCCCCCTCACCCAAAGCGACCTTAGAAATGCTCTGTGCGCCAAGAATTACGAGGTGGGCTCGGTCATGTCTGAGACCTACAACATCGACAAAGATCTCATAAAGGATACCAAGATCTACCAGAACGACAGCTTCTCCGTTTATGAAATCAGCTCAGAGATCCAGGGGACGGCCAGGATCGGCCAACGGGTGCAGAAGAATGCCAATACGGTGCCGTCCTTTATAATGGGCGGGACATACATGGGATACGCCCAGATCAGGTCGGAAACGATTGTGGGAAATACCTCCGTTTTGACTTTACCCTGCCCGTGAAGAGGACGATTGGGCCGATTTCGTCCCGATAATCGTCCTCTGAGAAGGGATCATGCCCAGAGTATGAAAAACCCGTAGGTCATATAAGGCTGATATGGTAAATTTCACGTCTCTGCGGTTAATATTTGTGGCTGAATAATGAAACCCTGGGGTTTACCGAATCAAACTGCGTGCGGCCACCCCACCCTAAAGGGATGGGGTATGCTTCGGGCCGCACGCACGCCCGGTTAGCTGGAGATCAGAAATCATCGAGCCTTCTTTGTCCAGATTCCTTTGATCTGCAAAATTGCGACTCTGCTTTTGGTTTCTCCTGAGATTCCTTAATATAGTGCTTTATTGTGTCAGCAGTCACATTTCCAACGGATCGAAAGAATTTGCCACTTGACCACAAGCTTCCGCCCCAATATCTTTTTTTCAATTCGGGATGAAGCTTGAACATTCTATATGAACTGCCTCCTTTCAAAAATTGAACGACTCTTGATAGAGAAGAGCTCGGGTGGAATTCCAGGAACAAGTGAACATGATCGTCTACAATTTCCATTGCATGAATTTTATAGCCTTGATCCATGCAAATATTGGTGAGAATTAGCTCGCAATCCTTTTTAACTCGCTTATCATAGAATATCTTGTATCGATACTTTGGCACCAGTACGATGTGGTAGGTAATTTGACCATAGCCATGGCTAAAACTGCGCAATTCCAACGCATATCACATCCTAGCCATAGGTGGGTGGCACCACCTGTGGCTAAAGTGCCAAATACGATTTCATTTTAAAAGAAGCAACGGTTGATCGATATGATTTAGCGCAAAAAGCAGCGAGGGTTCACTTCATCCCCAACCTGAAGGTTGGGGTATTCGTGACCCTCCGCACTCCCGATGTAATAAAACCGCAGAGTCGCAGAGCGCACGGAGGACGAACGGAGACGACTCTCAACCCGGATTGGGGACCATTACCTCGGCACCGGACCGTCTTTAAATCACGGCCGCACTGTGAGCCGCTGCTACTGCCGCTCGCATCTCTCCCAGGCCCGGAGAATAGTGCAGGTGGCCTTTGCAGCGGCAATCCGTACAGCCGAAGCCAGGCACGGGCACGAGCCGCTTTCCCATAGCGGTCGCGATGCGACACTCCAGATCCCGGGTGGTTTTGCTGATGAATACCTCCAGGAAGCCGGCATGGGGCAGGAGATAGTCGATGTGCCAGCGTCGAGTTTTATTGATGCCAATCGATACCAGGATGTGGCGATCCACGCGCTTGAGGCCGCCAGACCCTCGCGCCGAGCCGGTGTAAGAATAGAACCCCCTGGCAAAGTCCATAACGCCCAGGGACCCGACCGTTATCTGCTCTGCCTGCGGCAAGGAAAGGATGAGGGTATAAATTCCCGGCTCATTTTTCTGCGGCTGCATGACAAATGCTCAGGATGGCGGCTATTTGAGCTTGATGCTTTATAGAGGAATTATACGAGGGGCATATTAAAGCAAGTCTTTTCTAGGATGAAGGAGCAAAGTGGATTGGAGTGAATTAAGTGAAGTTATTATTAGCAGCAACTTTAGTGCTGATGCTGTCGGCCATGGCGATTGCTGTGCCGGATAGCAAGCAGCTTGGACCGTATTCGGTTTTATTTGATATGAATACCGATTTGCAGTATAAATTGATGGCCATGGAGCCAATTTCCGCGCAATCTGCCACAATTTACAATATGCAGATATTTACCGACAACACAACCAAGGCAATATTAACCATTAGTGAGTATGCCAACCCGATAGATTCGACTCTCGGCGTGTATAAACAGATAGCCGTCATGAACATGGCCCTCAATTACTTCAACACCACCAGTGTTGATGATAAAATCATAGATGGAAAGGAAGGCTTCCTAATCAGCGGAGTGCCATTCCCAGAATACACAATTGCTCCGGCCGACGCCAGGCTCTTCAACGCCCTCTACTGGATGGACAGCCGGGACTGCGAATGCGGACCGGTATCAGTGGGCACAACCAGCGTGGACATAACTTCATCCTACCCGCAATCAGTCACGGAGAGCTTGCTTTCCAGCCTGCAAATTGTGAAGAGCGGGGTCGCGTCTTCGGCGCAAGGCCAGCAGTTGCCACCAGAACAGTAACAGCGATCTGTTGAAAATACAATAATATGCAGGGTGAAGGCCTGAATATAGGCTCTCCCATTTTTTCCTAGGGAAACGAATTTATCTATCATGCACTATTTATGATGAGGTCTATGTTGCAAAGCGGATTGGCCAAGCTGGCATGGAATGTTCATGATGAGATTAGAAAGAAATGGGCGGAAAATCACAGTATTTCGATAGTATTCCGAAGTGAAACTGCGGCGGCACACCCGCTCAGCAAGCTGCGGGGTATTGCGCTTAAAAAAAATAAAAAGAATCGGGATTTAAGCGCGAGATTTATTTGAATAAATCAATAAATATAGTTATGTTCTATGTGCATGCAATAATGAAATTGTTCCTGGTGGCATAAAAATACAGGCATAAGATGCGAAATGCTAGATCAATTATGCATATATAATGGCGGACGTTATGGACTGCTTAATGGGTAAAATCGCCAGGACTTTAGAAATAAAGGGTTCGAGCGGTTATTGCTATGATCTGCAAGACCGCATTACCTTAAAAAACAAATATATATATCATTTTATCCTCATGCTTTTTTTTGCTTTTGTTGGACTAGGGACCGCGATCGATATTCCTTACGTTTTCGGCGATAATTTCCCAGATCCTAGTGGCCTATCATCCATTCAGATTGAAGAGATTAGTGCCTCTACACCCCAACTTACTGGAATTCCAGTCGTATCGGTCCAAGATTATAATGAAACCATAAGTTACTCGGAAGTTGGGGGTGGCAGTTCAGCCACAAACGGCACGCCTTCACAGGTACGTGATTTGAATAATGTGTTTAATTCAAGGGTAGAGCCGGAAAATGATGATGTAAGATCTCTGGCCCTTATATTGGCATCAAATCATCCTGGAGAGCGCACTATTGATCAGATTTCAGGTATTTATGAGTATCTAAAAACAGGTAGCGATTCGGAAAAGGGATGGAAATACGTTTCAGATCCACGAGGTGATTTATTCCAATATGCAAGTTTCACTCTTAATGTGGGAAAGAAAGCTGGATGCGTAGGCATAGGTGATTGTGATGATTTCGCGATTTTAATGTCTGCATTAATAGAAGCCATCGGTGGGACTACAAGAGTAATATTGGCCTACAATAACTCAATAGGATCTGGGCATGCTTATACTGAAGTCTATCTGGGGGATATGGATGAACAAAATAATCGTGTGCTAGATATAATCAACTGGATCAAAAAAATATATCAAATTAATGATGTTTATACACATATAGATACCGAAACAAAAGACGTTTGGCTTAACTTGGACTGGTCCGCTAATAATCCAGGAGGACCTTTTTTTAAAGGAGATGTACATACCGTAATTTTAATAAGAGATGTATTTAAAAAAACTAAAATAAATTTGCCGATTATTGATTTGCAAGAAGAAACTAAACCTAAACAAGCGATCCAAACCACTTCCGCCCGAACATCGACAGAGATGCCTGAGATTGGACCATCTGTGGATCAAAAAAATCAGCTACTTGGCCCATACTCGATATCGTTTAATATAGATGCCAATTATGAGCTTCAGCCTTCGCAGCCGATTGAGACTGAATCCGCGAAAATATATCAGATGCGTCTATTGACCGACAATTCCACCTTTGCTGTAATCGAAATAACCGAGTATCTCGAGCCAAACGATGCCACTTTGCAGGTCCACAAGAGCATGGTGCCTATGAAAATGATGCTGGGAAAAGCCCTCAACGCCACCACTATTGAGGACAAGACGATCGATGGAAAGGAAGGCTTTATTGTCACAAGTGTGCCTTTTGAGGCGAATGTTGAGGCTCCGAGCAGGGTCTATCGAGCCATGTACTGGCTGGACAGCCAGTACTGCGAATGCGGACCGGTATCTATAGGCAAGATCAGTGTCATCATTACATCAACTTACCCTCAACATTTAACCGAGGACCTGCTTAGTAGCCTGCATGTAGAGAAGTACCAAGCGACTCCTGCAGATGCTAAGTCTTACCAATATATGCCCTCTGCAAATAAAATTCAAACCAGTTCCACTCAATCATCTACAGACACATATAAGAACGGACTATATATGGTTCCAGATAGCCAGCAGCTCGGCCCTTACTTGATATCCTTTGGTATGAATGCCAATTATCAAGCTCAGATTGCCCAGCCCATTGAAACGGAGACTGCCAACGCCTACCAGATGCGTTTATTCATCGACAATTCCACTTTTGCCGTAATCGGCATAACAGAATATGCCCAGCCGACAGATGCTACTCTGCAGGTTCATAAGAGCCTGATGGCGATGAATATGATGATCCGTGAGGGCCTCAATGCCACTAATGTCGAAGATCGGACAATTGACGGAATGGAAGGCTTTATGGTTACAAGCGCGCCTTTCGAGGCGATAGCTGGAGCTCCTGGCATAGTCTATCGGGCCATGTACTGGCTGGACAGCCAGGACTGCGAATGCGGACCGGTATCTGTAGGCAAGACCAGCGTCGTAATCACCTCCACATATCCCCTGGATGTCACGGAGAGCTTGCTTTCCAGCCTGCAAATTGTGAAGGGCGAGGCTGCGGCCCCGGATCAGGGCAGCCAGGTTCTGCCTCCGACTTAAGTAATTCGCAGTAGGAAACCGAAAAAAACAACAGCGGAAAAATGCCTGAAAAGGCTTTCCGTATTTTTTGTTTTTTGCATGAATTAAAGATTTATATCTATTGCGCGTCTAAGATGTTTGCATCTTTTCAGTTAGGCTGCTGAAGAGAAATCGAGGTGGACTTGAATGATTAAACCTATGAAGCTGTTTACGATTCTCATATTTTCCATCCTGGCTGCATTTATCATGACCCAGGCAGGTCTATGCGAGTGCTACGGTCTTCCCTCTCCGGGTGAGGGGGAAGAGCGCATCTTTGCTCAAAGCGCATGCGCAGGTGTCAGCAATGACCCACCCAACCCGACCGTCTTTACCATTGACATGCAAAGGACCATTACCAAACTCGGCACATATCACTATGCCTCCGGCGGTACGCCTGGAACAATTGGGCTGAGGGACGAGCAGGGCAAGACCTACGGCCCCTGGCAGGCCGGGGGAGAGCCGGGCCAGGGTGGCGTTCCCAATGCCTACTGGATAGTCCAATTGTCACCGAGTGTGGATTTGCCCGCCGGGACCTATACGATTATCGACTCAAGCCCATCGACCTGGTCCTACACCTACGAGAGCAATGACTGCGGACTTGCCACGGTTATCGGTCTTAAGGGTGGCAGCGGCGGCAGCGATAAAGGAAAGTCTGCCCCCTGTGCAGGAGATGGAGCGGACTATTCACCCAGAAGTCCAACCGACCTTTACACAGCCGGACCGGGACTGGCCCCGGGCATGTACAATATCTGGTACGGCAAAAGAACCGGCACCCAGATAGGAACGCCGGATAAATGGAATCAACTGGGGCAAAAGGAGCTTCTTGACGGCAAGTTCTACGTCTTTGATGTGGTTGCTGCCAGTCTGGGCGAGGCCACACCCCAGACCATCAACCCCATGCTCACCAATCCTGCCCCCGGCAGGTCCTTGGTCTGGCTGAAACTCAGCTCAGAGGATGCTTACGTGGTCTGCTTTGACGGACCTCTGGGCAGCGGCTTGCAACTGGCCGGTGCCTGGAAGATGTCCGGGCATCAGGAAGGCTTTAACGATTGGAAGGCGGACCTGAATTTAAAGAAGGACGGCACCCTGGAATGGACGGAGACGGAGGGGGCCAATGTGGGGGCCAACCGACAGGGAACCTGGCAGTTCGACGGAACGGTACTTACCTTGATGTGGGTATCGCCGAACGGGGGTGCGACCTTCTGGGTATCGCGGTCTGTGGCGGAAAATTCCATATCTTCCGGCACTTACACAGAGGAGAGTGCTCCGGGAGGGACCTGGTCGGCCATGAGGGTGACGGGGGGATTGTGACCACTCCCACGAATAAATTCGCAAGCATCTACGGTCTTTCAACCGAGGGAATGTGATCCCATTCCCAATTATTTTGAGTGGTTTTGTGCGCGCTGCTTGAGTCTTTTCAACTGCTGGCAGCAAACCAGACGAGTCAATATAGATCTGGGAATATATAGAGCTATGCCGTGGAACGAAAGTAATCAAGGCGGGGCACGATTCATCCCGCCTCTGAAGAGGCAGGGATTCTCTGCCCCTGCACCCCGTCATTCCTAAAACGGTTGCCGCAGGAGTAAAAGTTAGTGTATTGTTAAGCGTCAGAGCTAATGGGCCAAAAAGCGTTTCGATTATTCCGGAGCGAACGAGTGATATGGATGTCGTTGAAACCACAAACGTGCAGGTTATTGAAGCTTTTATTTGGATATCTATATTAACTATGATAGTCAGTAGAGAAATTTATAATATAGCAATAATGATAAATCCAGATAGGCAAATAGCACGATTCACCCAGATGAGGTGGTGTAATGTATTTGTCGAATCCTCTCCGGATTTTCTTAGTGATATAATTAAGACTAAATTCGAAGTATATGGCAGTCAGGCCCTTGACCCGCATGTTAATCGGGAGAGATTCCGGGACAATTTATGGGCTTAACCGATGACCAATGAAGGCGGTGTTGCTACGAGCCACAATGATGAGGAGAATGTCCTGCATGATATAAGATGAAATCGTTTATTTCTTCAAATAATATAATCATCTCAAATCATGCCGGTGCAAGGATGTTCGAACGAGGCGTATCATCCGAGGACCTGATATCCTTAATAACGAACGGAGAGATAATAGAGGAATATCACGATGATTATCGGTGCCCCGCTATGCTGATGCTGGGGCAGACAAGAGGAATACCGCATCATATAGTTGTGGCAATCTGCAAAGATCGACTGATAATCGTAACAGTATATCTGCCAAATGAAGATGAATGGATCAATAGTAGGCGGAGGAAATAAAATGGAGCCTGGTGAATGCCTTCTATGCAAGAGCAAAATGCGAGAAGGAATAACGGAATTTGTCGCTAGAGTTGCTGGGCAGGTAGTAGTAATCAAGAACATCCCGGGATTTGTTTGTCCGAACTGCGATGAGGCTTATTACTCCATAGATACTCAGAGAAAAATCGATCGCATCATGAAAGCTTTTCATGAAGGGAGATTGCTTGCCAAGCCACTCGCGGCAGGCGAGGTTGATCTGAAAGCACTGGAAGCCTGTCAGCCTGTGGCATATGCTGCAATCGAGGATCTTTGAGTTCCCATTACAGACCCCCCTAAAAAATCGTCATTAATTATAGGATCTGAACCGCTCCCATAAGAGCAGAGAAAATGGGAATAACTCCCAACCTATCCGGAGCAATGGCAAAAAGACGTTCTCCCT
>Ga0247842_10005800_pt1 | contig 14349 bp, 16 predicted proteins | sample LaCruzMarch2015__3_FD_192411 | JGI IMG/M metagenome (GOLD analysis project Ga0247842, IMG submission 192411) | Freshwater microbial communities from meromictic Lake La Cruz, Castile-La Mancha, Spain - LaCruzMarch2015_19m | ecosystem: Environmental > Aquatic > Freshwater > Lake | place: Spain...
CACCTTTGACCTCTCAGTGAAGAATCCCAACGGCGGCGAGGAAATTACACATCGCAGCCCGGAGGATATCATGGACGAGATTGCCGCGCTGGATGCCGAGAGTGCTGAGGTGTTGGCGAATATCAGGGGGCTGCTGTGAAAGAGGGTTGGCAGACAAAGACGCTGGGCGATTTGTTCGACATCACGTCCAGCAAGAGAGTGTTCGAGGCTGACTGGAAGACGGAGGGAGTGCCATTTTACCGAGCGAGGGAAATCGTCAAACTTGCCAGACATGGCTTCGTTGAAAACGAGCTGTTCATCTCGGAAGAAATGTTCGACCGATACTCAACCAAGTATGGCATTCCCGCAGTGGGTGACATCATGGTTACTGGCGTCGGAACGCTCGGCATCTGTTACGTCGTGAAGAAAGACGACAGATTCTATTTCAAAGACGGGAACATTATCTGGCTGAAGAAGAAGACTGAAGCGGATTCCTGCTTTGTCGAATACGCTTTTCAGTCTGATTACCTGCGAAGCCAGATTGACAATTCCGTTGGGGCGACGGTTGGAACATATACGATTATCAAGGCGAAGAGCACCCTCATTCCCGTCCCTCCGCTCTCCGAACAGAAGCGGATTGTCGGCATTCTTGACGAAGCGTTTGAGGGCATCGCCACCGCCAAAGCCAACGCCGAAAAGAACCTCCAAAATGCCCGTGCCCTCTTTGAAAGCCACCTGCAATCCGTCTTCACCCAGCGCGGTAAAGGGTGGGTGGAGAAAACCATTGGGCAATGTTTCAAAGTAAGAAGCGGAGACTTCCTCCCCGCCAAGGTGATGATTGAAACTGGCGACATAGATGTCTATGGCGGTAACGGAATAGCAGGGAAACACAACGCCAAAAACTTGTCAGGTGAAAACATTGTAATCGGTCGAGTTGGTGCCAAATGCGGTAACGTCAGGCATGTGGTCGGTGATTTGTGGTTGACGGATAACGCATTTTACATATCGGAATTTTATTGTGAGTTTGACCTTGCGTTCATGGAACGACTCCTCACTCTCAAAAATCTACGCAACAATGCACGCCAAGCTGCACAGCCTGTAATCTCCTACACTACAATAAAGGATGTTGTACTTGAGTTTCCAGTTTCCAAGGCGGTACAGAAGGAAATCGCTGGCATGTTCGACGCACTTGAGATCGAAACCCAACGCCTCGAATCCATTTACCAGCAGAAGCTGACCGCGCTGGAGGCATTGAAAAAGTCACTGCTGAACCAAGCCTTCACGGGAGAACTTTAGGACTGCGCCATGAACGAAGCCGAAACCAGAGCTGAACACATTGACCCCGCCCTGAAAGCGGCGGGCTGGGGCGTTGTCGAAGGCAGCCGCATCCGTCGTGAGTATCTCATCACGCCGGGCCGTATCGAAGGTCTCGGACGGCGTGGCAAGCCACTCATCGCCGACTATGTTCTGGTCTATCGCAACTCCAAGCTGGCAGTGATCGAAGCCAAAGCGTGGGATGAAGAGCTGACCGAGGGCGTGGGGCAGGCAAAGAACTACGCTGGTAAGATGGCCGTGCGCTTTACCTATTCCACAAACGGTCAGAGCATCTACGGCATCGACATGGAGACTGGCAAGGAAGGCGAATTGCCGCGCTACCCCACGCCTGACGAACTCTGGAGCCTGACCTTTGATGAAAAGAACGCTTGGCGTGACCGCTTCGCCGCTATACCTTTCGAGGACAAGGGAGGTTCGCATCCCAGCCGCTACTATCAGGACATCGCCGTTGAGCGGGTGATGGAGGCCATTGCTGAGAATCGTCCAAAGATTCTGATCACCCTTGCTACTGGCACGGGCAAGACATTTATCGCTTTCCAGATCGCTTGGAAACTATTTCATAGCCGATGGAACCTGAGCCGTGAGCCGTCCCGCCGACCTCGTATTCTCTTTCTCGCTGACCGCAACATTCTCGCAAATCAAGCCTACAACGCCTTCTCCGCCTTTCCCGAGGACGCGATGGTGCGAATTGAGCCGGATTCCATTCGGCAAAAAGGTAGAGTGCCCACAAACGGCAGCATTTTTTTCACCATCTTCCAGACCTTTATGAGTGGTCCGCCGAAGGACGGCAAGCCGTCGCCCTATTTTGGCGAATACCCACCAGACTTCTTTGACTTCATTGTCATTGACGAGTGCCATCGAGGCGGCGCGAACGACGAGAGCAACTGGCGCGGCATTCTGGACTACTTTGCCCCTGCCGTGCAGATGGGCATGACCGCTACACCCAAGCGCAAGGATAACGTGGACACATACGCTTACTTTGGTGAGCCGGTCTACATTTACTCGCTCAAGGAGGGCATCAACGACGGCTTCCTGACCCCCTTTAAGGTAAAGCAGATTTCCACGACGCTCGACGAGTACGTTTACACACCCGACGACACGGTTGTAGAGGGTGAAATCGAAACCGGGAAGCGATACATGGAAACCGACTTCAACAAGATCATCGAGATCAAGCAACGGGAAACCCACCGCGTGAAGCTGTTCATGGAGCAAATCAACCAGAACGAAAAGGCTCTCGTATTCTGTGCCACTCAGGATCATGCGCTGGCCGTCCGCGACCTCATCAACCAGACTAAGACGAGCAATGACCCGAACTATTGCCAGCGGGTCACAGCCAACGACGGCAAAGTAGGCGACCAGCACTTGCGAGCCTTTCAGGACAACGAGAAGACCATCCCAACAATCTTGACCACATCGCAGAAACTCGCTACCGGCGTGGACGCTCGCAATATCCGTAACATCGTTCTCATGCGCCCGATTAACTCCATCATCGAGTTCAAGCAGATCATCGGGCGCGGCACTCGGCTCTACGACGGGAAAGACTACTTCACGATCTACGATTTCGTGAAGGCGCACCATCATTTCAGCGATCCGGAATGGGATGGGGAACCAATCGAGTCCGAACCACAGGAACCCGGACTGACACCATCGTCCCCGCGTTCATCAGAAGAAGTGAGCGAGTTGAAAGCGGAATACCCGAAACGGCAAAAGATCAAGGTGAAACTTGCAGACGGCAAGGAACGGACCATTCAGCACATGATGGTAACGAGTTTCTGGCATCCTGACGGCACACCCATGTCGGCCCAGCAGTTCATGGAGATGCTCTTTGGAAAGTTGCCGGAGTTCTTCAAGAACGAAGAGGATCTTCGTGCCTTATGGAGTGCGCCGGACACTCGGAAGAAGTTACTGGAAGGACTTGCCGAGAAGGGCTTCGGCAGGGATCAACTCGCCGAAATGCAGAAGATCATCGATGCGGAGAAGAGCGACATGTTCGACGTGCTGGCTCACATCGCCTATGCCATGCCGCCGCTCACCCGCGAAGAACGTGCTACTAAGGCCAAAGTGATTATCAGCACTCACTTCAACAGCAAGCAGCAGGTTTTCCTCGATTTTGTGTTATCCCACTATGTCAGCGTCGGCGTGGAAGAACTCGACCAGAGCAAACTTAACCCGCTGCTGCATCTGAAATATCACGATTCGATTGCCGATGCCGTGGTTGATCTGGGACGACCGGAGGAGATTGGAAAGGTATTCGTGGGCTTCCAGAAGTACCTGTATCTGCAACAGGCCGTCGCATGACATACGGCAAGAAGAAAGGGCTAATCGGGTAGCCGGGGGTATCCCCCAGCCCCCACACCACCCGGTATGCGAGAGGCCACCCCGGTAACTATTGTGGATTTTATTCCGATCCAGATAAACAACATTAGGCATCAGCAGAAAAGGGGGAGCATGATCTACTATCTCTATGAGAATTGGCAGGCGGGTCCCCATAAGGCAGTGCTACATGCTGGCTCTTGTGCATTCTGCCGAAATGGTCATGGTCTGAATGGCGGCTCAGACCCGAAGCACAGTAAGTGGCACGGCCCGTTTAACTTGTTAAGCGACGCACGTGCGGCTCAGAATGGTATGCCCGTTAACATCCGGAAAGAGCATCGTTGCGTAAGTAACGAAGGAAAGTAACGGGCTACGACTTTATGCGGCCTGAGCGCAAAGGAGATACGGTATGAGCGACCCTTTTCTTATAAAAGTGCGCGTTTCCAAGGCTGACGATGCCATGCGGAACTCTCTACGGGCCGCACTTCAGCACAACAAAACCTACGCGACCGGTACAACGACCACCGAGCGGGAGGCGTTCCGCCGTGCTTGGGCTGTGCTCATCGTCGAAGCCGCCAAGAAATACAAGCAACCGGTAACGGACGAGGAACATTGCCACACGATCTCCAAGATTGTTCAGACGCTTTCCGAGCGTTTCAGTCGAATTCTCATAGGAGGACGACTCCGTTTTGGAACATCGCAGAAGGCATTCAACCTTTATCTGAAGTTTCTGTGGTGCCTCGGCAGTTTGCCTAAACCACCTCACTGCCCGATTGATCGCATTGTGTTACGAACCGCTGGCTTAGCTGGCTCGTGGACACAGTCCAACTGCGCGACTGAATATATGAAATGGGTGAACGCCCTCCGCAGATATGTCGCACCAACAACCCTCGCCGATTGGGAATATGCACAATGGAATCGAAATGCTTAATTGGGGTAGCCAGGGTATCTCTCCCCCAGCCCCCACATCAAACGGAATGGGGGCCACCACGGTAGGTGTTTGGGGTTTTGTTCCGATCCACATAAACAATGTTGGCACCAACAAGTGAGCAAGAAATCAGAAGAACAGATGTTCGAGGAACTCGTGGCCGGGGGATCGGCGGCTGACGTCGAGGAATTCCTTAGTTTCGAGCTTGGCACTTTCGATCACATTCCCCACTATGCACGAGCGGAGGCGCTTGGTGCTCTCCTCCATGTTCGAGAGATGGAGAAGAACCACGTGTTTCGACCAGGATTGTACTATGCGGTCCTCTCGGACTTGTGCCGGGCAACAGAAGCCTCCCTTGTTTTGGGTAACGACATCAGCAAGAAGCGCATCGAGACCTTTATCCTTACATGTGTGGATGCACTTGGCCACATCGAGACGACCAACTACCACATCTTCCTCCGCGAAATCGGAGATGCTGTCTTGCTGCTGTTCTCGTCATTCGGTGATGCGTATCAATGGTGGACGACTATGCACTCCTGGCTGGCCGGTCGTGACAGCATGTGGACGAAGGAGATTGACCTCAAACGTGCGGAACGCAGGCAGTTCAAGTTAGAATGCAAGACTATCATTCATGCGGGCGAGATAGACTACTCAGGAGGCAATGTTCCCGTGTCCGCGGCCTTGAATCAGATCTTCAAGGTGGAAAAAATGTTCAAGCCATATGAGTTGGGACTTACGCAGTCGGCGCTCGCCTGCGCCAAGCCCATCATCCGATCCCTGAAGTTACGACCATCCCTTCGATGTAATGTAACTCTTCCAGGGGACAGGGAGTCAATGGGCGTCTATGTGATCGACAACTACCAGAGAATCCTGCACGCCCACTGGCGACGGGTTAAGAAGATTGTTGAGGAGTGAATGCGCACAATCGGGTAGCCGGGGTTTTTCTCCAGCCCCCATACCACACAGAATGCGGGCTTTCACCGATAGGTATAAAGCAGACCATCTTGAAGAAAGGGATCATCCGATATTCAAGACATTGATAGTGAGGTCAATATGCCAATCTCTGATGTAAACGGGGTAACGCTCAATTATCGGTTTGACGGACCTCCGAGGGGAGAGGTTATCATATTCTCACATTCCCTGGCCTCAGACCTCACGATGTGGGATGATCAGATACCACCATTAGCAAAAGCGGGTTGTCGGATTTTACGCTATGACAGCCGTGGGCATGGGCGATCCTCAGTACCATCTGGTCCTTATACCATTGAGATGCTTACCTCGGATGTAGTGGGACTGATGGATTATCTTGGCTTAAATCAGGTTCATTTCTGTGGTATTTCTTTGGGAGGAATGGTTGGCCAAATGCTGGGAGCCCTCCATGGAAATAGACTTCTCTCTCTAACCCTTTGCAATACTTTATCCCATATAGCACAGCCGAAAGAAATGGATGAACACATTGCATTGGTGGTCAACATGGGAATATCATGGGTGGCGATCGTGACAGGAACCCAATGGTTTACTGAAATCGGCGAAGAACTCCCGGTTGCGTTTGAACGTACAAGAGATAGAATTTACGGAACCTTTGAAGAAGGATATATCGGTAGTGCTCTTGCCATTCGGGATATGGATCTACGAGAAATCATAAAAGATATTTCTGTGAGGACTCTCATCATTGTGGGTGAGAAAGATCAGGAAACGCCCGTGTCGGTAGCTGAGTACATTCACGAGAAAATTCAATCATCAGTGTTGGAGGTCATCCCCAATGCTGGGCACTTTGTTAATGTGCAACAGACAAGTATCTTTAACGATATCCTGTTGGAATTTTTGTCTGGCAGAACTGTGAGCGGTGGTCTGGGTTCTTAGGACGGGAGGCAGGGTTTATATGCGGGGGCTGTAGACAATTCTCTGTAAAGGTTTGCAACGAGAGATGACAAGTAATTCCGTTCCGTTACCAATTGTTTTGAAGGAATTCATTGAGTCTGTGCAATGGACTTTCGCCGAAACCATGCCCGAATGGCCTCACGAGTATATCGTTCGAGGCCAAGTTGACGAGAATCTCTTTATGATGGTGGTTCAACACATACGGTCGCAAGGCTATGAGAGCAAGTTTTATCAGACGAGTTTCACCTATTATGATTATCGCGGGATGGTTTACTGGACGATGGGCGAACCGCTTGGGGAAACGACCATCATTAACCGATGCAGGAAAGAGGACTCTTATGAGAGCCGTCGGCTGAAGGGTACGTTGCCGAAGTCGAAAGATATTGATACATAATCGGATAGTTGGGGGGCTCCCGGCCAGTTCACAGGAAATGAGCTGAAAAAGAGAATGGATGATTAATAATATGAATATGATACCAATCCGGATTAACCTGCTCGTTTTGACCATTATTGCGGTTATGTTTATCGGATCTCCATGCATAGGAGCTGACAAAGCAGACCCTGCCGATCCGGTAAGCAGAATCATGGTGATTTATCTCTCCGATAATCGGGGTAAACTGAAAGCAGTATTCGATAATGTCCATGATTTGGTTGAAGTCACGCTACCGAATGGCAGACAGATCAACCTGCCCAGAGGCATTTCTGCATCGGGTGCGCGTTTCACCGACGGGAAAGAGACCTTTTGGGAACATCATGGGGAGGGCTCCTACTGGGCAGGCGAGGAACTGATTTTTCGTGGTAATGCGGAATAAGGGGAACACGGTCCGCTACATGAAACTGCATGAGCAGTATGTTTAGGTTATGAGGATTGCCGGATTATGAAAGACCCGGAGATTTCAAAAAAAGATTGAAGATGCGGTAAAGGTGTTGGTGAGTCGGTGAAAAGAGCCATTTTAAGACGTCGGGTGTATCAAGGAGGAAACTAAAATGAAGGTTATTGCGTTTAACGGCAGCCCCAGAAAAGATTGGAATACGGCCACAATATCTCAGTAAGGAGGAAAACTATGTTTCGACTCATTGGTTTGTTTGCGCTGTTTCCGATTACGATAACCCTGACCATCAGTTTTTTCGTACTGTTTGCGCGTGAAAAAACGGCGAGCAAAAAGCTTCGGTCGTTTGCCGGAGTCGTGGCGGTGATGCTGTGGCTGTGCGCGGCTTTGGCGCTTATTGGAGGAATTGTGGTCCTTTCCACGGGTCGTGGTCCGTGGATGATGCACGGCTATGGCCGTGGGGTGATGGCTCCCTGTCCGGGTTGGGGGACACCGGCTCCTCCGGTCCCCATGCAGGCAGCGCCGGCGAAGTAGGCAGAGCCCGAGATTAGACTGCAGCCCGGCGCCGATGACCAAGAAACCATGTCGCCTCAACGCAATCTGGTGTAATTATATCAGCAGATCCAGATAATATTGGCCGTCACAGCACCATGAACCCCAATGAGGTGATGTATGGTGATCATAGACCCCGTGTCTCAAAAGGAATGCGGGATTTTGTGTTTTACGAGGAATCGGGAGAAACCGTTTGAGGGAATGAGGATGACAGGGGAGGTTGACCATGATCTGCCCGAAATGCGGCACTGAAAATGGAGATTCATCTATCAAGTGCGTCAAGTGTTGGCGGCCCCTCCAGCCCACGGAAAAGGGTCCATGGCTGGGTTCAAAACCGAAACTGCCGGATCAGACCCCCTCGAATAAATTGCCACCGGTTCGGGTCAGGCGAATCATTTCAATACTCCTGATGATGGGGGTTCTTTTTTCAGTCATTGTTCCCTTCCTAATCGAAAATATTGGCAAGATACAGGACATTAAGGAAAAAGTGAGGCGGGAGGCAATCCGTCCAACCCCGTTGCCAAAGGAAAAGATGACGACACCTACTGTCACGAACAGGAAGGAGAGTAAGGACACCCTCGGTGTCATACCCTCTCTCAATGCGAAGGTGACGAACCTGCGCTTTTATGAGAGCGGATACCAGCCGACCGACATGAATGAGAGGGTCTATGCCAGCCAGTTCCGGAGGGATCGGAGCCGATACATCAACTGGGAACTCCGCCTGGAGCATCCCAAGCGCGAAAGACGCGTCGATTTCCGGATAGACGTAACTTGGTATAGGCCGGACGGATCCGTTCTCGCTAAGCAGAACGTACAAGCGCATTTAGAGGAATCCTGGATCAATTCATTCTGGTATCACAGTTGGGGATGGGAGGAACCGTTTCACTGGCTCCAGGGGAAGTACCGGGTTGAACTTTCCATCGACGGATCAAAGATTGCGGTCGGTTCGTTTACGATCATATGAACGGGGGGCTCCAATCCGCACCGTTCGGAATGCGGGACGCCACACCGGTGTGATTCAATCTACTTCTCCCGTCGAAACGACCACCCTGCAACCAGGCCTGGCAGCTCTTACAAGCGCCGCGGCATAGTCAAGGTCACAGGCCCCAAACTCGTCGCTGCCTCCCCAGATCCGTATCGACCCATCCGCCTCGAAGCGCAGGTAAGCACCCCCCATCTCTTCCACCCGCACGTCCGTAAGTCCGATACTGATCATCTCCGCGCGGGTGTTCCGGAGAATCTCCCTGTGCCACAAATCCCCCGAACGAAGCGCCACCATGCGGGTCTCTCCCCTGATAATCAAAACGAGCAGAATCTTTCCCCGATACCCGTCCGGTAGAACAACTTCGGGAATCATCTCTTTGAGGTCTTGCTTTTCAGATTCCATCTTTCTCATCTCGATACTGGGTCACTACTCCACCGCGCCGCTCTTCTTTAGAAGAGCTGCAAGCGACTCGGCCAGCCTACGGTATCCCGTGGCATTTGGATGGATATAATCAGACTTGAGGGAACCATCGGATAACACTTTGGACACGGCCTCCTCTTCAAATGGGATCTTCATTTCCGCGGCTATCTCTCGATAAAATTGTGGCGGCGACAAGGACAGACCCGGAGACGGCACTGCGATGATAACGACGGCGACTCCCCGCTCCCGCGCTAAAAGAATCATTGCCCGTAAATTGTTGGCGGTTTGCTGCCGATCCAAACGACGGAGCAGGTCATTACCTCCATGGCAAAGGATCATGAGTGCAGGCTTCTCTCTCTCAAGCACCTCCGGCAGGCGAGATAACCCTTCACCTGTTACCTCTCCCGGAACCCCGGAATTAACCACCCGCCGACCGACAAGACGCTCCAGGATCGCCGGATAGCTTTCTGTAGGTGCGGCCCCGGTTCCGAAGGTAAGGCTGTCACCAAATGCGAGAATGGCTGCATCACTGGCAAGACGGGGCAACTTGGCGCCGGAAGAGCAAGCCATCAGAAAGGCACTGGTAACGATGGTCAGCAGAAGGGAAACCAGCAACTTTTTTCTTTTCGTGATCATGCCATTGTCACCATAAGGTGAATAAAACGCCGCTTCATGCCGCGGCACTCAAGTACAATATCATCACGTCAGAATTATTGCGATTGGGAACTGCCAGAGAAAGCGGATTGACTCCAGGTCCTTAGATTTCGATCCCGACCGCTTACCCTGATCCGGATAATCCGCCTCAAAGTGACCCCGGGGCGGCATCCATCAAAGTCTTACGCCGTCACTGCTGGCTAAAACATCCCCCTCGTCGGACGTTGCGCCGCAAGAAACCGCTCGTTGAATTTCTTCTTCTGCTCTTACCGGTAGTTCTCATAGGCAAGGGATGTGGCAATACCCTTTCTGAATTCAGGAAAAGAATGGGTATCGGAGGGGGAATGAAACAATCCGTGTTCAGTCACGATTTTTCATTTCTCTTATTTTTAAAAACATATATAATCCCAAAACATCATGGATGGTAAATTTTGTGATCTTTCAGGACGCGAACATGGATTTCTCCAAGAAACAGGTTCCCGTGACCACGAAAAAGATCCTCATCGTGGATGACGAGGAAGATTTCTGCTATTTCGTCAAGCTCAATCTGGAAGCGACGAAGCATTTTGAAGTCCTGACCGCATATGACGGCCCGGAAGGGATCGAAATGGCGATCCGCTGTCATCCAGACCTGATTCTGCTGGACATCATCATGCCGAAAATGATGGGCACCGAGGTGGCCGAAGCGTTGCGCAGCAATAAAGCCACCAAGGACATTCCCATCCTTTTTGTGACCGCCATCCTCAAGCGGGAGGAAGTGGGCGGGAAGGGAGGCAAGTTCGGGGGGAATATTTTCCTCTTCAAGCCCGTCAAGCTGGATGAACTGATCCACGAAATCGGGGCCAGGATCAGGTAGCAAGGAAAGGCCCATGACGACACCAGCGACGAGTTGAAAACTCCTATATAAGCCAATTAACAGTAAATCTTGACCACAATAAATGTTGATGGTTCCTTAGCAAATTTGAAGGCGCGGATCGAAGCACCACCAGCAGTCACATAGCTGCCTCACGGGTCAGCATCGCCCATTTGCTCAATACCTTCTCCTCGGCGGCCACTGCGCCAAGATAGAGGTGGTCTGGGTTCCGGCGATTGATAAATACCGCACTACAGGAATTATCTTTATTAAGACGATGTCTGCATCGTCCAGAAAGAGATAGGTCGATTTCAGCCCACCATTGTGCAGCGCCAGAGCAAAAATAGGGGTGTTTCTGGAAGGAGATTCACGCCGAGATGATGCTGAAACAGAAGCGTGATAATTTGCATAAACGGTTTGTAAAATGACAGACATGTCTGATAACGACTATTCCCTCCTGGACCGTCCTGAAATCCTTATGGGGCTTTTTCATCCAAGGCCCGAATATGGGTCGATTGAAAGGGTTGCAAACACAATCGACGTGTTGATCCCACTGGAGAGCAACATCCTGGTGGCCGGTCGTTTCCATATGACAAAGAAATCGGCTCCGAATATCCTTTTCTTTCACGGAAACGGTGAAATCGCAAGTGACTATGATGAGTTGGGGCCTATTTACAATCGCATGGGCATGAATTTCCTGGTGGTGGATTACAGGGGCTACGGCAGATCGACCGGAAGGCCCACGGTCTCAACCATGATGAAGGACTGCCATGCCATCTTTGAGTTCACAAAAGGATGGCTGGAAGAAAACGGATACGGAGGGGCTTTTATCGTGATGGGCCGATCACTGGGCAGTGCCTCGGCGCTGGAACTGATAAGCCTCCACAAAGAATTGATAAACGGTCTGGTTCTGGAGAGCAGTTTTGCACATACCGGCCCGTTTCTGGAGTTGCTTGGTATAAACACTTCAGAGATTGGCTTCAGAGAGGAAAAAGGTTTCAGAAACCTTGAAAAGATCCAGACCTGGAACAAGGCGACCCTGATTATCCATGCCGAGTATGACCATATTTTCCCTTTTTCAGAAGGACAGGCACTCTACGATGCCTGTTCATCACCATATAAAACGCTTCTTAAAATTCCGGGTGCAAACCATAATGATATATTTATGAGAGGATTAGAGCCGTATATGAAGGCAATCAAAGCCCTCCCTAATTCTCAAGGAGGATAACAGGTATCATTTAGCCGAAGAACAGGGGCTCTTGAAGCACAGTATCGGAGTGGCTGAAACCCTTCTGCGTTTCCGGGAAACACTATTTAGTGGCAGGTCAGATGTCTAAAGTTATTCATTCTGAATCTCTGAATACAGGTGTCGCCGTGAAAAAGATCATCTTTGTTTTCTCGATTCTTCTGCTTATGGCTTGCTGTTTGGGAGGCTGTTCCAATTCTTCTGGCTCAAATTTATCCCCTGTGGCCGAGTATGAAGGGGGGGCACTGTTTAAGGCTGGTCCTGTTAATGTCCTGCGCCTCTATGGGACTCATTATCAGATGGGCAGGCAGTACGGAATGCTTCTGAAAAACGAACTGAACGCCCTTTATGATCTGGCTACAGCGAAGTTCAAAGGTGTTGGTTATACGAATCTTCGCATGCAGCAGATAGCGAATGCCTATTATGCGAATTTCCCCCAGAAGTACAGAGATGTGATCGCTGGAATGGCTGAGACCTCGGGATTGGGTCTTGAAAAACAGATCTTGGTGAACGGGATTGAGATCATTCCGAAAATCAAAAGCATTGTTCCTCACTGCACGGGTCTGGTTGCCTGGGGTGACTATACCGGTGGTGCTCCCCTGATCTTCGGTCGCAATAACGATGATCATCCCTTCTTCAGGAATTTTGGGGGATACACGGTAATAGCGGTTTTCAATCCAACGGATGGAGGCATCCCGACAGCCATTGTCAACTACGCCGGCGTAATTTACGCCCCCACAGGGCTGAACCGGTACGGCATCTTCATGGAAATCAACAGCGGAAACTCTCCGGGAGGCTTCAGGGTGGATCGGACTCCCACGGTCGTTTCCATGTTCGAGGTCCTTCAGAGCTGCTCGACCCAAGCCCAGGTGAATGATGCCTTTCAGAACATAGCGGTGGATATTTCCTCGATCATCAATGTGGCCGATCCGAGCAGCGCCTACAGCTTTGAGTGTTCCCTGAGTGCCATTAAACGCAGGTCTGCCGATCAGGAAGGACTGCTCGTTTCGACCAACCATTTCATCGATCCTTCCTGGGGATTGACGCCTCCGGAACCAGATAGCGCCAACGGCTGGACGGTGGCGCGAAGGAACAATGGAATCGCCTGGGCCGAATCAGGCAAGGGGCATTTGCGCGCGGAGCAAGTGAGGGACATTTTATCCAAAGAGATCACATCTGAGGGCGGTCTTTTTAGTGAGTCCACCATTTATCAGGTTGTGGCTGTCCCTCAGCAACTCACACTTTGGCTTAGAGCCCCGGATCATTTCGACTGGCAGGAGATTGACTTGATGGAACTGTTTAACTGAAAGCCTCTTAAGAGAATGGGCCACGGCAGGTCTATGATGAGCGCCACTAGGGCCGTCACATATTGCTTCATCATAAACATTTCAATGCGTAATCTTCAAGGCATGTTGTCATCACGCGTTGTTGACTTGTAGATACAACAGTCCGGCTTTATTCACATATTGTCAATATCATTCCCATTGATAACAAATACTAATGTTCAGGGCGGCTGATCCGACCAGATCACTGAATGCGGTGTGAAATGTGAAAGGCTGAAGTGTGTATTTTCCGTTCGAGTAGAATGCGCCTGTGCTTCCTGCTATCAGTAAAACGTTGCCCTTGAAAATAATACTTGATTTCAAACCGGAATTAACAGATCAGTAGATGAATATCGCCCTTGATGGTCAGGATTTTAAACACAATCCAAAGGAGATGAAAATGGATTCATCAGATGGTAGGAAAATCCCCAGTCTGACCGCCCCAAAAGGGTCCTGCGATACACATATACATTTTTACAACGCCACATTCTATTCAGCCCCCACGGCGCTCATGACGCCACCCGATGCCTGGGTAGACGACTACCGGTTGCTTCAAAAGCGACTGAATCTGGAGCGTGTGGTGATCGTCCAGCCGACCACCTATGGCACTGATAACTCTTGTCAGCTGGCGGCGATGAAGGTATTCGGAGAAAATGCCCGGGGGGTAATGGTGGCAGACACTTCGACCAGCGACGCTGAGTTGGACCGTCTGACCCGACTGGGTGTCCGGGGCGCGCGATTTCATATGCTCCCCGGAGGCGCCGTACCCTGGGATATTCTGGAAGAGATGGCCGCGCGGGCGCACAATTTCGGCTGGCACATTCAGCTCCAAATGAACGGAAGGGAATTTCCCGAGCGGGAGGCGATGCTTAAACGCCTGCCGGGCATGCTGGTGGTGGATCATGTGGGACGGTTCATGGGACCGGTGCCAACCGATGATGCGGCTTTTAAGGTGCTGTTGCGGTTTCTGGAAACCGGCCGGTGCTGGGTCAAGCTTTCGGCTCCATATGAATCTTCAGTATCAGGAGCCCCGAATTGGGCGGATGTCGCT
>Ga0247842_10005813_pt1 | contig 14321 bp, 15 predicted proteins | sample LaCruzMarch2015__3_FD_192411 | JGI IMG/M metagenome (GOLD analysis project Ga0247842, IMG submission 192411) | Freshwater microbial communities from meromictic Lake La Cruz, Castile-La Mancha, Spain - LaCruzMarch2015_19m | ecosystem: Environmental > Aquatic > Freshwater > Lake | place: Spain...
TGGCTTCCGCACGGAAAACGCTCGCGAAGTCGCTCTTTATCATGCTCTTGGAAAATTACCGGAACCCAGTTTCACCCACAGTTTTTTTTAGACAGGCAAAAAAGATAAGGTTCTCCAACCGTCTCCCGCGCGTGCGCGTGCGCGAGGTTGACCCCACCTTTATGATGCTCTCCACAATGAAAAAGAAACCCGCCCCACCAAAGAAGAACGGCAGGCCGTCCACTTTCACCCCCGCGCTTGCTGCTGAAATCTGCAAGCGCATCGCCACAGGCGAACCGCTGCGGACGATCTGCCAAGACCCTCGAATCCCTTGCCGTCAAACCGTCATCGCCTGGACGGATCGGGACGCCGCTTTCCGGGAAAGCTATCTCCGCGCCCGCGAGCATGGCGCGGATGCCATCGCGGACGATTGCCTGCGCATTGCGGACGATCTCACAGAGGAACCGCAATCAAGGCGCGTGCGCGTAGAAACCCGCTTGAAACTTCTCTCCAAGTGGATGCCGAAACGCTACGGCGAGCGGATGGAACTCGAATCCACAGGCCAGCAAACGGTCCGCATTGTGATCGGCGGCAACGCCTGCTGATTGTCCTGACTGACACCCCGGCGCGGATGGCAAGAAATGGCAAGGCTGGCCTTTGCTGGTTGTAAAGAAATGTCAAGGTTGCCAGCCGGGGGCGTTGGCATTACGGTTTCAACTGCGCCCGGTGAGGCCGGGGGATGCACTACGGACGAAGGGTCCGCATCGCCCCCGGATTGTTCTAGCTGGGCGTCCGCCCCTATTGGATTTTCAACACCCTTCCGGCCATCTGGGCTTGTTGCTTGATGAGGTGATAAACGCCCTTTGCCTTGGATCCTCCAGAGATCGGCATCGTCCCGAACGAAACGACCTCGAACCCGTATCCTTCCGATGGTGTCCCATCATGGAGAACCCCGCGCATGGGGATCGCGGTTGCGTTGACCGTGTGCGTGTCCAAAGCAAATCGGATGTAACCCGAGCTTGTCAGACTTGATTCCGGGCCGGGGTTCACATAGTCGGGAGAAAAGTTCGCCAAGATCGAAGATTCAACGATCTCTTTCGCTTGCTTCCGGCTGATCGCGTAGCCGGTCTTTTCATTCGCAATCGTGGATTGCGTGCTTGAGCAGGCGGAGAGAGCGGACAGGGAGAGGGCGAGGATTGCCGGGAGGATTCTCATGCTGGCACTTGTATCGCACGCGCGGAGGTTTTACCATTGGATTGTCCGGCAGGCCCTGCGGAACGCTCTGATGCGGCACCGTCCGCAGGCTCCACCGCCCTTGTGGCGTCACCTTCCGGCAAATTCTATTCCGACCGCATCAACGGAATAGAGCCCCTTTACCCCGGCGCGGATTGTCGCCCCCGCCCTTTCGGCACGGCGGCCCTGCCCTTGATCCGCATGGCCTTGATCGGCACGGGGATATTCTTCGGGTTGCGCTTGCTGTCCTTTTCCAGCCTCGCCCACCGCTTTTCCGGCGTGGTGTGGTAGGGGGCGGGGAATTCCATGTGGCAAGGCGAGATACAAAGAGCCAAACGGGAGGGCGGTCATTTCCTCATTCCAGAGCCGGAAAGCTCTGCCTCATCTGACCTTCATGATGTTCCGCTTGGCAAAGGCAATATCCCCCCGTCCGGGCTTGCCGTCAACGATTGGCTGCGCAATGATACCCTTGGCTCCAATAAGCTGCGCCGGAAGGCTCACCCGACTTGTCGGCACTGGCACCGGTCTTGAACGCGGTTTGTTGGGGCTCTTTCGCTTCTGTGCTCGGGCTTGACGATGTTCAGAAACTACGCAAGATTGCCTTGGCCAGTTGAGGCTGGGATTTGTCCTTCAATGGACTGCCCGGGTGTAACTTCAACTGGCTCTTTTGCCCGCTCCCAAAACGGAACGACTAAATGTAGGTCCGGTTTGCGTATCCCCGGAGTCTGCACAAACCTGCTCCGGGGAGCCGGGCATTAATTCTTTCCCTTCCGGCAGAAAAACCGCGCACAGGATGCTCGTCGGGGAGTTCGTGGTAAGTAGAGGGCAAGCGACCAAAAGCCCCACGAATCCGAAAGGCCACCCCTCCCGACCGGCGACCACCTCATCCTCGACTATGTTTCGTGGCAAGTTCGTGGCAAGTTCGTGGCAAGTGCCCGGAAATTCACTTGCCCTCTGCTTGCCAGATAGGAGGCTCTTTTATGCGTTTTCGTGCATTTCGGTGCGCAACCGCCCTAGAGGGCATAAAGGCCCGTAAAGCCTGTATTCATGCGGGATCCCTAGGTAAAAAGAGGCATGGGTTGGGTGGGACTCGAACCCACAACCAACGCCTTAAAAGGGCGCTGCTCTACCATTGAGCTACCAACCCGAAGGGGATAAAACCTTATCGCGATTTCAAGAGGACGCAATCTTGAATGTCGGCTTTTTCGCCGCCACAGGCACACGGGCCCGCTGTAGCACAGATTAATTGTGCGGCCGCACAATTAATCTGAAATTTGCTTGCCCTGGTTTTTTGATGCCCCGGTGTCATTTTGACTTGAGGCAACACTCCCCGCCCTCGAACATTCCGTGCAGGCCAAACGTCTGCGGAGGATTCCTTGCCGAGCGCGTTGCGGAGACTCCGGGGAGGGAGGTTGATTGCGTGATTCTGAGAAGTCGGCGCTGACGGAGCTCCAGTATTTCCATCACGTCTGCTGCGATTCCGGGGAAGCCGGGTCCGGTTCCGTCCGGGCTCCGGCTTGGTCAATCGGTTTGTCCGGGCTGGAGGAACGGATTTCTAATGGTCAGCGAGCCAATCGGCTGCCCGTGCTGCAGATCTTCGGAGAAAAGGACGGTGGCACACCCGGCCATGGCGGAGGCAACAACCAGACTGTCGTAATATCGGAACCCATAGCGGGCGTGGACGGCAATGGCTTTTTTCAAAATGACCTCGCTGGGAAGAATCCTGCAATGGGGCCAAAGCTTGAGGGCGATATAATCTGACAGGTCATCGGGCTTGAGGGGGACCTTAAACCGGTGCAAGGCTACGGAAGAAAATTCTTGGATGACCTGCCAACTCACGAACCAGTCGGAACCGGCAAGAAGTTGCTTTGCCTTCGTCTGCTTCGCGGGGGAGTCGGAATCGAAGCAATAGACCAGAATATTGGTGTCCAAAAATACTTCAGCGGACATTCATCTCCCCCCTGGAAAACTTTCCCCCGGAGCGTGCGTAGCCGATGCGCAGCTCGAGTGCTTCCAGGCGACTCTCGGATTCCCTCTGCTTCACAAGCTCGGACAGCCACTGGCGGAAAAGAGAATTGAGCGTGGATTTTTGCAGGCGCGCCCACTCCCTCGCCTGCTCGATCAATTCTTCATCAGCGCTGAGCGTGATATTCTTCATTAGCACTATTCTCGTGCGCACGAACCTCGTGTCAAATACAAACGCCTAGCGCCTGACTTTCCTACGCTCAATTCCGGTTGAGTGTGTCAAATGCGTCGGGGAGATGCTCGCTGCCGGCCCGACGGAATTAATCCGGATTCGGATTTTGCCCGCGAATAAAGCGAATGAACGCGAATAAAATGAGGAGGATAGGAAGACGTCAGCCGGAAAATTGTGGTCTGCTCTGACCAGCTGCAAGTGCATCCCATTCGCGGGGATTCGCATGATTCGCGGGCCTCTTCAGCAGTTTTCGGGATTAATCCGCAGGCGGCGATCGCTTGTGACGAGCCGGCACAAGCCACTGGTCGGCCCGCTGGCGAGCTGCTAACGTTCCGTCCATGCAAGTAACCAAAGTGAAATACGCCCTCTGGGCGGCCGACTGGCGGCGTTGCGTCCAATTTTATCGCGACCTGTTTTCCGGAGAGGTGACCATGGAATCTGAGGTCTGGAGCGAGGTCGTGATTGCCGGGGCCACGATCGGGATCCACGGGGGAGGCGAGGGCAAGCGGACGTGGACCGGCCTCACGTTTCAAGTCGATGACCTCCGTGGTGGCATCGATCGATTGAAGGCCTGCGGCGGGAGCCTGGCGCACGAACCGGTCGATACGGCCGAGGACCCGCTGCACCTGGCCATGTGCGTCGACCCCGACGGGAACGAATTCATGATGACGCAGAAGCGCCGATGAAATGTTTCCGCGCTTTCAGCGACGCGGAGGCCCTGAGTCCGAAAACGGCGGTAGCTCGGGCTTAGTGCTCCGCCTATGAACAAGCAGGAAATCGTCGCCAGCCTTCTTGACCGGCTCCGGGAGGAGTTTGAGGCACGGAGCCGTGCCTCAAAAGCGACAAGGCAGGGAGGGAACGACGCCGAGAGCAAGGCTGAAGGAAAATACGACACTCTGGCGATTGAGGAAAACTACCTTGCCGACGGCCTCGCCAGGAAGGCGCATGCCGCCGCCGAGGCGGTCGCGGAAATCGAGAAGATGCCGCTTCGCCAATTTGTCGAGGGCGATGCGATAGATCCCGGGGCGCTGGTCGAGATCGAATTTTCCGGCGCGAGGGAATGGTTTTTTCTCGCTCCCACCGGCGGTGGAACCGAGGTCCCGTATGGAGGGACAACCGTGACGGTGGTTACGCCCGAATCCCCGCTGGGGTCACAGTTGATCGGGGCACGCGTCGGCGACCGAACGAGCGCGCCGGCCGCACGAATTATCCGGGTGGTATAATCCCGAAAAACGCTTTTTAACCACGGAGTTCTCGGAGAACACAGAGGGAAATCAAAAAAACAAGCCGCACATGTTTATCCCGCCCATGTGACCGTTCCTTCCTCATATCTCCGTGTCCTCCGTGGTTAGTAATCGCCGGATCTGGGATAATTCCCCTGCCCGCAAATGTGAAGCGCCTGCCGGCTTCCCTACTGGGCCCGGGGGATTCGGAAGCTGCCGATGTTATCGAGGATCCCAAAGACCGACAGCAGCCAGACGACGACGCCGATGACGACCACGGCGTTGAGGATACTTTTGATTTTGTGGTCCATGGGGATGTAGTTGTTCACCAGCCAGAGCAGGACGCCGATGACAATGAGGGAGGATGGGAGCGCAGCCCTTTGAGGGGGTTGCCTCAAAGACAAGCTTGCGCGCGCTGTCGATTTGGGAGACGCTGTGTTTGTGTTCCCCGCACTCGCCGAGTTCATCGGTACGGCGTTGCTCATCATCCTGGGCGACGGCGTGGTCGCGAACGTTTTGTTGGCGCGCAGCAAGGCTCAGAATGGCGGTTGGATTGTGATTACGGCTGGCTGGGCGCTCGGGGTTTTTGTCGCGGTGTTTGCCGTCGGCCGTGTGAGCGGCGCGCACCTGAACCCGGCCGTCTCGGTTGCGATGGCGATGGCCGGAAATTTCCCTTGGGCGTCCGTGCCGACATACATCCTGGCTCAGGTCCTGGGTGCGATTGTGGGGGCGGCGATCGTCTGGGTCGCATTCCTTCCACATTGGAAGATTACCGACGATCCGGCGGCGAAGCTCGCGGTTTTTTGCACGGCGCCAGCGGTCCGCTGCGCCCCCGCCAACGTCGCCTGCGAAATCATCGGGACGTTTGTCCTCCTGTTCGGGATTTTCTGCATGAAGGGTGCGACCGGGCAGCCGCACGGGGAGGCGGTTTACGCGATCGACCTTGGCGCGCTCGGGGCCCTGCCGGTTGCGCTTCTGGTTTTTGCGATCGGTCTTTCGCTCGGCGGTCCAACCGGGTACGCGATCAACCCCGCGCGCGACTTCGGCCCGCGGCTCGCGCACGCGATCCTTCCGATCACCGGAAAAGGAACGAGCGACTGGTCGTACGCATGGGTCCCGGTCGTCGGACCCCTTTTAGGCGGATCGCTCGCGGCTGTCGCCTACGTTGCACTTGGAAAATTTTAACCTCGCATGAAATACGTACTAGCACTCGACCAGGGGACGACGAGCTCGCGCGCGATCGTCTATGATGCCGGCCTTCGCGCGTGCGCGGCGGCGCAGAAGGAATTCACCCAGCACTTCCCGCAGCCCGGCTGGGTCGAGCACGATGCCGGCGAGATTTGGGAGTCCGTGCTCACCACGGCGCGCGAGGCGATCGCGAAGGCCGGGGTGGCCGCTGGGGACATCGCCTCGATCGGGATCACGAACCAGCGGGAGACGATCATCGTCTGGGACCGCAAGTCCGGGGACCCGGTCCACCGTGCGATCGTCTGGCAGGACCGCCGGACCGGCGAATACATGAGCGCCTTGCGCGAAGGGGGCAAGGAGACCTTCGTCCAGCAGCGCACCGGGCTCCTTCTGGACCCGTATTTTTCTGCGAGCAAGCTGCACTGGATTCTCCGCTCTGTCCCCGACGGGCACGCCCGCGCCGCGGCCGGCGAGCTGGCGGCCGGAACGGTCGATAGCTGGCTGATCTATAAGCTCACCGGCCAGCACGTCACCGACGTGACCAATGCCTCGCGCACGATGCTCATGAACATCCGGACCGGGGCATGGGACCCCGACCTCCTCGCGCTTTTTGACATTCCGTCCGCGATCCTGCCGAAGATCATGCCGAGCAGCGGGACGCTCGGGCTGGCGACGCCATTTGGCGGCGAGATCCCGGTCGGCAGCGCGATCGGCGACCAGCAGTCCGCGCTCTTCGGCCAGCTCTGCACGAAGCCGGGCCTCGTCAAATGCACCTATGGCACCGGGTGTTTCCTGCTGGCATTTACCGGGGTTGATGCCATCTCAAGCTCGAACCGCCTGCTCACGACCGTCGCCTGGAAGATCGGCGATGCCCCGACCCAGTACGCCTTGGAGGGCAGCGTGTTCATGGGTGGGGCGGCGATCCAGTGGCTTCGCGATGGGCTCGGGATTATCAAGTCGGCGCCGGAGGTCAACGACCTGGCCGCCCAGGTGGCCGACAGCGGCGGCGTCGTCCTGGTGCCCGCGTTCACGGGCCTCGGCGCGCCGTATTGGGATCCGACCGCACGAGGCACGATCCTCGGGCTTTCGCGCGGGTCCACAGCAGCACATATCGCTCGCGCCACGCTCGAGGGGATCGGGTTCCAGGTCGCCGACCTGATCGGGGCCATGGAAAAGGATTCCGGCCGGAAGCTTTCCATCCTGCGCGTCGATGGCGGGGCGTGCGCGAGCGACCTCCTTATGCAGACCCAGGCCGATCTCCTCGGGCTCACGGTCGAGCGTCCAAAAAACATCGAGACGACCGCGCTCGGGGCGGCGATGCTGGCCGGGCTCGGGACCGGGCTCTGGCCGGATGTCGATTCGCTCGACCAGATCCGCGAGGTCGACCGAAAATTTGCCCCCACCATCACTCACAAGGACCGGCGATCGCGCACGCGGGTCTGGAAAAAAGCGGTCAAGCGCGCACAAAAGTGGGAATTATGAAACGAGAACAACTGATCAAGCAGGTCGAAGAGACCGCAAGCTGGGACATCATCATCGTCGGGGGCGGGGCGACCGGCCTGGGCGTCGCCGTGGACGCCGCCACGCGGGGGTTCAAGACGCTTCTGCTGGAGGCCGAGGATTTTGCCAAGGGCACCTCCAGCCGCAGCACGAAGCTCGTGCACGGCGGGGTCCGCTACCTCGAGCAAGGCGACATCCCGCTCGTCCTCGAGGCGCTGCGCGAGCGCGGGCTCATGCACCAGAATGCCCCGCACCTCGTCCACCACCTCTCGTTCCTCATCCCGCGCTACCAGTGGTGGGAAGGACCATTTTTCGGGATCGGCATGAAGGTTTACGATGCGCTCGCCGGCAAGCTCAACCTCGCCCCGTCGCGGATCGTCTCGCGCGAGGAAACGATCTCCCGAATTCCAAATATCGAGCAGGACAACCTCCTCGGGGGCGTGGAATATTTTGACGGGCAATTCGATGATGCCCGGCTCGCGATCTCGCTTGCCCAGACCGCCGTCCACCACGGGGCCTGCGTGCTCAACTACTCCCGCGTCACCGGGATCCGGAAATCCGAGGGGCTCACCGATGGTGTCGAGTTCCTCGATGTCGAAACCGGGCGGACGTATTCCGCGCGCGGGCGGGTTGTGATCAATGCGACCGGAGTTTTCAGCGATTCGATCCGGCTTCTGGACGATCCCGCCGCGGCGCGAGCCGTGCAGCCAAGCCAGGGGGTTCATCTGGTGTTCGACCGCTCGTTCCTGCAAGGGGACTCGGCGATCATGGTCCCGCATACCGATGACGGCCGCGTGCTTTTCGTGATCCCATGGCACGGGAAGGTGCTCGTCGGCACAACCGATACCCCGATGGACGACGCCGAAATCGAACCCCGTGCGACCCGCGACGAGGTCGGATTCATCCTGCGCAATGCCGCCCGCTACCTCGCCCGCGATCCGAAGGAGGAGGACGTCCTTGCGGTCTTTGCCGGGCAGCGTCCGCTCGTGCGGCCCCCGGGCAAAGATGGCGGCTCGACGAAAGCGATCTCGCGGAACCACGAGATCCTGGTCTCCGACTCCGGGCTGGTGACGGTCGTCGGCGGGAAGTGGACGACCTACCGGAAGATGGCCGAGGACACGCTCGACCAGGCGATCACGCTCGGCGGGCTCGATGACAGGCCGTGCGTGACGACGAACCTGCAAATCCACGGCTGGCGGAGCCCGAACGCAGACCCGCTGCCGGCGGGGCTCGATGTCTATGGAAGCGACGCAGACAAGGTGGCAAACCTGATGCACGGCGACCCCGCGCTGGCCGAAGCCATCCACCCGAAGCTGCCCTACACGTTTGCGACCGTTGCATGGGCAGCCCGGCACGAGCAGGCGCGGACGTTGGAAGATGTCCTCTCCCGCCGCACCCGCGCACTCGTCCTCGACGCCCAAGCCGCGATTGAAGCCGCCCCGTCCGTCGCCAGCCTCCTTGCCCGCGAGCTCGATCAGAACCCCGCCTGGGCAGAGAGCCAAGTCCGCGAGTTCGTCAAGCTGGCCAAGGGATACCTTCTGCAAAACCAGTAAGGCGGCCGGCTCAGCGAGGTGTGGCGAAGTTCCAGAGGGCCTGCCACTCTTGATCTGAGAGGGCAAAAGCGGCATCGTTGTGGCCGGCCTCGCTGACCGACCAGAGCCGCTTCGGGCCTTTGAGGGATTCAAGCAGCCGGCGCGCTCCCGAGGGCGGGGTCGTCTGGTCCTGCCCCCCGATCACGATGGCGACAGGTTTTGAAAACCGTGCCAGCGCGCGAACCGAGTCGTACCGATCGGTGAGCAGCAGGGGGACGGGCAGGTAGGGGTAGTGGTGCCAGGCCGCATTCGTCATGGAATCAAACGGGGTGATCAGGATAAGCGAGCGGACTTTTTCCTCGCGCAGTGCCGCAACCTGAGCGGCCACGCCAGTGCCGAGCGACTCGCCAATCACAACGGCCGGCGAGGTTAGCGCATCGAGCCCGGCCGCCGCCGCTGCCGTCAGGCCCGCCTGGGTTGGGGTCCCGGGAGCGGATCCGTACCCCGGGTAATCGACGATGTGAATTCTTCCGGCTGCGCCGGCACAGCGGAGCCTGGAAATCAGGTCGCCGCGGTTGAGCGCATGGCCGGCATTCCCATGCAGGAGCATGATCGGAGCCGCCGGGTCGCCGTCACGGGTCATCCAGCCAAGCGGCCGGCCGGAGGCATCCCGCCAGCGCTCCAGATTTTGCGAGGCTGCCACGGCGGAAAATTCCTCTTCGGAAGCGGACGCCGGATGGTAGAGCATCTCGCGCTGGCGCAGGAAGACGTACAGGCAGAGCGCCAGGTAAAACAGCGCGGCCAAAAGGAGGCCCTTCCAGAGAATCATCGCACTCATCCCCGCTGTCTTACGCAGAAAAGCAGGCGCGGGCATATGAAGATTTTCATTAGGTCCGGGCTAAGCGGACTTTGCGCGTGGCCCTTCTTGGCATAGGGGTAGACGTTGATGAAAATCTACAAGGCTCCCTGGAGCAGGTCGCTGGTGGTAACATCGGTCCTGGCAACACTGCTGATCTTTGGGCTTGTCTGGGGGATCTCCTTTTTGCCCTTGCCGAAGAGCGGACGCGAAGTCGTGCTGCTGCTGAACTGGCTGCCTGTGGTGCTCGTGCCGGCCTGCGCGCTTTTCACGATCTGGGCTGAGATTTTGTCAGAAACCTCCGGCAAAGCCGGAGGCTTGTGATGGAAGCCGCTCAAAGCGGCTTGTTTTCTGTGAGAGCTCCTTTGTCTCCAATGCGTGTCTCCTCGGCCAACTCCTGTGGCATGGGCATCTTGCCCATGCCACAGAACATCTTCGACGCAGCATTTTCGTCTCAAATGCCCCCTCGTTTCCATGCAATCCCATTTCGCGGGAGGTCGCGTGATCAGCGGGCCTCTTCCGCTGTTTTCGGATTTAGCGGCCCGAAGCGGAGCCTGTCGGCCAGCGCGGAGAACCGTCCGGCAGCGCGGTCGTTGCGGATCGCGGTGGCGAGGGCCTTTTTCTGTCCGACAAGGACGACGAGCTGCTTGCCACGCGTCACGCCGGTGTAGGCGAGGTTTCGCTGGAGGAGCAAAAAGTGCTGCATGGCGAGCGGGATCACGACCGCCGGGAACTCGGAGCCCTGGCTTTTATGGATCGTGATCGCGTAGGCGAGGACGACCTCGTCGAGATCGTTAAAATCGTAGGCGACCTCGCGGCCGTCAAACGCGATCGTCGCCTCGCGCTCGGCCTCGTCGAGGCGGACGATCCGCCCGATGTCGCCATTGAAGACCTCCTTGTCGTAGTTGTTCCGGGTCTGGATGACTTTGTCCCGCAGGCGGAATGGGGTGCCGAAGCGCTCGACGGCCGGCTCGCCCGGGCGCGGCGGGTTCAGGCATTCCTGGAGGACGGCGTTCATCTGGCGGGTTCCGAGCGCCCCGCGGTTCATCGGGCAGAGGACCTGGATATCGCGGACCGGGTCGCAGCCGAGCTTTTTTGGGATCCGGGTCCTGATCAGGTTTGCGATGGCCGCTTGGATTTCGTCCGGCTCGTCGCGCTCGATAAAAAAGAAGTCCGAGGTCGCCTCGCTCGACGTCTCCGGCTGGTCACCGGCATTGATCCGGTGGGCATTCGTGATGATCCGGCTGCCGGCCGCCTGGCGGAAGATTTCGGTGAGCCGGACCACCGGCACCGCGCCGCTGCGGATGATGTCGCCGAGAACCATGCCCGGGCCGACGCTCGGAAGCTGGTCGACATCGCCGACGAGGAGGAGGTGAGCGCGGTCCGGAAGAGCCCGAAGGAGCTTGTGCATGAGCGGCACATCCAGCATCGAGGTCTCATCGACGACGAGCAGGTCGCAGGCCAGCGGGTTCTGCGGGCCGCGCACGAACCCGCCCGACGGCTGGAATTCCAGCAACCGGTGGATCGTCTTCGCCTCGAGCCCGGTCGTCTCGGCGAGGCGCTTGGCCGCGCGGCCGGTCGGGGCGCAGAGGAGGCATTGGATATTTTTTGCGCGCAGGATCAGGAGGATCGCGTTGACCAGAGTGGTCTTTCCAACGCCGGGACCGCCGGTGATCACGAGCGCTCGTGACGAGATTGCCATGCGAAGGGCATCCATCTGGCTGGCGGCGAGTTCTTTCCCAGTCTTCTTCTGGACCCATTCCGCCGCCTTTTCCAGGTCGATGGCCGGGTACGCGGAGGGTAGCGCGGCCAGCGCGAGGAGCCTGGCTGCAATCCCGGACTCCGCCTTCAGGATGGCAGGCAGGTATACGAACCCCCGGTCATTCACCGCATCGCCATCGAGCAGGAGGCGCGCCAACGCTTCCTCCACAAGATCGGAATTTACGCTGAGCAGGGCGGTTGTTTTTTCGACGAGCTCCTCCCTCGGAAGCGCGCAGTGGCCGGCGTCCATCGCCTCGACCAATCCGTGGAGGAGCCCGGCGCGCGCGCGGATGATCGAGTCCGCCGGGATCCCCAGCTTCGCGGCGATCACATCTGCCGTTTTGAACCCGATCCCTGGGATGTCCTTCGCCAGCGCATAAGGGTTGGCCCGAACGGTCTCGATCGCCTCCTCGCCGTAGGTTTTGTAAATCCGGACCGCGCGGCTCGTGCTCACGCCGTGGGAGTGCAGGAAGACCATGATCTCGCGGATCACCTTCTGTTCCGCCCAGGCTGATTTGATTTTGATCCGCCGCTCGCGGCCGATGCCGGCGACTTCCTCGAGGCGGGCGGAAAACTGGTCGATGATCGTGAAGACGCCCTCATCGAATTTTTCGACAAGCTTTTTGGCATACACCGGGCCGATCCCCTTGATGAGCCCGCTTCCGAGATATTTTTCAATCCCCTCCCGCGAGGTGGGCGGGCTGGTCTTGAGGAAGCTGGCCTGGAGTTGCAGCCCGTGATCGCGGTCGTGCACCCAGACCCCCTGCGCGGTGACCCACTCGCCGGCCGAGACATCCGGAACGCTCCCGACCACGGTCACCAGATCCCGCTTCGCCTTCACGCGCAGTACCGAGAACCCGGTCTCGTCGTTGTGGTAGGTCACCCGCTCGACCATTCCGGTCACCCCGTCCTGCGGTTTCGGATCCTGGTTCGGACGGGAGTTCACGCGGAGAAGAATCTGAGTCGGCAGTCGGGCATGCGGCTACGACTGCGAAAATGCTTCCCGCCACGCCCGGGCGGTATTCAGATGGACCGCGACAACTTTCGAAGTATCCGGAGTATATCCGCCGGCGAGGACCCACGCGATGGGGATGCGAAATTGTTTAGCGAACGCGAAGACGAGCCGGTCGCGCTCGAGGAGGTCGTCGTGGGTGAGGTTGAGCGGCGAATACGGGTCGTCCTTGAGCGGGTCGGCGCCCGCCTGGTAGAGGAGGATGTCCGGCGGAGTTCCTTCCAAGAGCCAGGGGAGGTTGGCCGCAAGTTTTTCCAGCATCATCGCGCGGTCGGATTTTTCGGTCGGGGCCAAGGCGACCGAGAGGTGGTTCGGACCATCCTGGTGGTGCCTGGCTGAGACGTCGCGGTGCGGCTTGTTATCCCAGTAGTCATTGCCGTAGAGCGAGAGGCATCGCATCCAGGGACGGGCTGCCGCGAGCTGGGCGGTCCCGTTTCCGTAGTGGAGATCGAGGTCCAGGACGGCCCCGGTGCGAATCAGGCCTTCGGCGCGGAGAGCCTCAAGCGTGATGACGAGCCCGTTAAACGTGCAGAAGCCCTCGCCGTGGTCGAAGCAGGCGTGGTGGAATCCGCTGGCCAGCGCTCCCGAGGTCCCGTGGTGGAGCGCATGCCGCCCGGCGGCGAGGAGCCCTCCGCTTGTCAGGAGCGTGCTGGGAAACAGCTCTGGCGACCACGGGAACTTCTGGGATTCGGCGAGGTCCCGGGGGTGGCCGGTCCGGACGGCACCAATGTATTCCGGCGTGTGAACCCGGAGCAGGTCGGCCTCCGAAATCGGAGGCGGGCTCTGGATCGCGACGTCCGGGAGCTCGCGGCGGATCGCGTCCGCCACAAGCGCGAACTTCGAGATCGGCATGATGTGATCGCCCAAGGGGGCCGCAAACCCGGGATCGTGGAAAAGTGTCATGTGGTCGGGGGGATCAGCCGGATCGGTTCCTCTGGTGGGGGATAGGACTCCAATGATTTGTGGACGACCTCCATGTCCTGCGTCCGGAATCCGGCCCCGTACATCTTGTAAAGTGAGGCCGCGATCCGGCGGACCTCCGCGCCCGAAATGACATCTTCCGCCTCCCGGCCAACCCGGCGGACGATGAGCCCGAGCGGGATCGGCTGCGGGCCGCCGGTGCCGTCGATCTCGTGGTGCGCGCGAAAATCCGGCTGAAGGTACCCGACGCGTGCGGGGTCAACTTTTTTGTAGCCGGCTTTTTCGTAGGCGGTAAGCCGGACGAGCGTCGCCGGGTCCAAGCGATCCGGGTGTTCCATTTCCCCGACCAGGGTGATCGGTTCGTCCGGCGAACGGCGCTGGGCGGCGAGGGCATTACGGGCGGTGGTAACCGGGAGCGCACGCATCCAGGCGGCGAGGCCAGTCCGCCGCCATTCCGGGGCCACGAGGTTGTGAGAAAGGTGCACGACGGTGCCAGACTCTCCCTCGAGGACGATCGCGGTGTGGTCGCGCACCGCGGCAAACCGTCCGCCGCTTGTCACGAGCATCATCCGGTACCGCATGGCACACCCGGCTTCGATCCGGGCAGGATCCCAGCGCATGCGAAATGCAAGCACATCGGCCTGCTCGATCTCGCCGATCGCCCCGAATTCCGCCCACAGAGCACCGAACGCGACGTCAAAATGCGGATCGTCGGTACGCCCGATCCGGTGGAGATCGACCGCCGACCAGTCGCGCTGCAGGCACTTCTGGTCGCCCGGTGCCAGGTCGCACGGGTTCATCCAAGGCTGAAGGCTCATCAAGAGATTTTTGCACGGACCGGAGTTCCCGGCTACCGGAATGTTGATTGGCATGGCAAATCCCGGGCGCATCCCGAAAGCATCACTTCTCAAAGGAGGAG
>Ga0247842_10005814_pt1 | contig 14316 bp, 12 predicted proteins | sample LaCruzMarch2015__3_FD_192411 | JGI IMG/M metagenome (GOLD analysis project Ga0247842, IMG submission 192411) | Freshwater microbial communities from meromictic Lake La Cruz, Castile-La Mancha, Spain - LaCruzMarch2015_19m | ecosystem: Environmental > Aquatic > Freshwater > Lake | place: Spain...
GAAATCATGGTGGAGGCGGCGGGAGTCGAACCTTTTGTTAAGCGATGACAAACAGTGACAAACAATGATGAACTATGAGGTATGGTGACAATATAATTTGCTTTTTCATCCCTACCCTTCCTGTTCAGAATGTCACTAAACGTCACTGTTTGTCATCAGATATCATCAAGTTTTGGGCACAATTTTGGGCACAATTTCCTGTGTCAACTTTTTTTAGTCAACGGCGGTGATTAACTGACGCGTTGGTGTCGCAGACTTCAACCCGTACTGCTCGGCCAAAAAAGCATGTGTGGTTGTTGACGCCACCTACAAACACACAACTTTCAATTGGTATTTGGAGCGTAGATTACCATTTGGATTGTGGTATCCGAGATCGCTAATGAGCCAAGTAAAGAGTTGCCCCCGTCTTTTTCTTGTTGAGCGAATGCTGAACATTAAGGATTGGATAAAAAACGAATAAGTTTATAAATAGAAATGATCTTCCCCCCTTTAAACCATGGACATTATTGTCTCTTGACGCCCTCCTCTAATGGGTGATCTCGTCAAAAAGGCGCCAAAAACCGGTGGACATTCAGTAGCAGGCCCCACGGAAACCATAAAAAAGAAATAAAATTATTGAGGATTAGCAGATTTCCGCCTGTTCTGTTCCTCTATTACTTCTTTTAATTGGTTGCTAAGCTTCAGACGGTTTGCTTCGAGCTGTTTTCTGAGTTCTTCCTGACGTTTGTATTCTTTACTTTGCACATAGTAGTCTGTCCCAAGTATTACTTCATCAGATGCAAGTTTGGCAACGCCCGGAATAGCAGCTAGAGGGGTAGGATTAAAACGCGATGGCGACTTTATTAACACACCACCTAACATCATTGCACCTTCTCCTATAGCCTCGCCAAGTTCTCCCTTATTTGCCGAATCTGTAAAAGCATCTACATCCACAACATTTGCAGCCTTTTCAACATCTCCATCAAGTTTTATAGCTGTAGCAGATTGTCGCATGGCGTTTATTTTTTCAGGACCAGGGTCTGTATTCACAGCATTAAAAAGTTTACGTATATCATTTTTATCAGAGATATATTGAGTAACCCCAAGCGCCCCAGTTGTTAAAGAATCCTGTAAAAGTTGCCAAGCATGTGCTTTTCCGGCCGTAGCGTCGGCCTCTACTTGAGAATATCCGCTAACATTGTTAGCCGAAATTTTTTGCGTCTCTTCAAGTGCTTTTGTCAAGGCTTCTCTCTTTTTTTCCAAGCGTTCATCACTCATTGCCGAATAGGGTTCTATGCTTGATTCATCTACATTTAAAGGATAGCCAAACTGTTTTGAATCATCCTCACGCAATAATTTTGGTGTAGGAGTTTTTGAATCACTTAAGTCTACCACGTTCGGATCGTTTGCAAAAGGATTATCCCAGGAACCTTTATCTTTGGGCGTTTTAGATGGCGCAGTGGATGGTGTGGGGAATGAGGAAGAAGCGCTTGAAATACTGTCCAGTTGGCGCATTGCCTCCTTCCACGCCTCCATGCCGGGGCCCTCTTTCGCGTTCATATCAGGCTGGCGAAAGAGTCCTGAAAGCTCGGGGGTGTCTGCGATCGTTCCCGGCCCGTGGAGTCGCCCGTCTTCCGGATGCAGGGAAACCCCATGTTGTCTGTAATCGCCGAAGGGGTTGATTGTCTTCAGTTCCGGAGTTTTTGAAGATGCCAGTTGTTGCTGTAGAAATTGCTGCTGTTTGATCAACTGGTTCATCAAGTTTTGTTGTTGGGCGAGCAGTTGTGTTCGTGTTTGATTCACCATGTTTTGTTGCTGATACCGTTGTTGCATAGCCAACTGGTCCTGTACCTGCTTCAACAGTTTCTCGGCCTGATTGGAATACTGCATGCACCCCGGATCCCCCTTACATGCCTGACGCAACTGACGTAATGCATTGTTCGCCTGATTCATCACGGCGTTCAACTCGGCATCCCTTGCCGCCTGGACAAAACTCGCAAATACCAACAGGAATATGATGGCCGTTGCGATGGCGCTATTGCGCACCCATGTCGGGGTGGATTGCACGAATATTGCGCTGGGCACGTTCTTCAAGATATTGAAGTTCATAATACCTCCCTATGATTGCATCCAATTTCTCCGAGGGTTGAAACCCTGCGAGACAGGTCTCGATGTGCCGCAAGGCCTGGGAAAATTGTTTTTGCGTGGCGTAAACCGAGGAAAGATGCAGATGAATCTCGGGTGCCAGTGGGGCGTATCGCAAAGCCCACCGGTATTCGCTAAGGGCCTCTCGAATTTCACCGGGGCAGGTGGCATTTTTCAGGATCGCTTGTGCGCGGAGAAAGTGCTGTTGTGCTTCTTTCGCCATGCGTAGCGGCGCCGGCAGTTTGACCACATAGCCCATTCCTTCACGAGCCAGCGCCATCCATGAGGTCCCCATCGGCATATTGCTCAACTCCGCACTCAATCGCTGGACGGCAGAGGTTATATCACCGCGGGATGCCGCCGCGTCGCTTCGCGCGGATTTGACGCGTTCTGCGTTTTCGCTCAGCAGCTGCTCCTGCAATCGCAGGGCGGGACCAAAGTCGGGTTGAAGCTCCAGGCATCGACTGACGCATTCTGCCGCTCGGGGTCGGTTCCCCGCCGCAAACCAAACGCATCCGAGACGGTACCAATCGGCTACGGCCGTATCCGGGACGGATCGCCCATTTTCCACCCGATTAATCCACTCCTTCTCTTCGTCCACATGACCTAATATGCCATGAGCCGCCGCTATAAACCCGGATTTTGTCTTTGTCTCTGCCGGAGGATGCAGAACTGCAAGTATTTTTTTGGCCTCTTCCACGCGCCCGAGGTGCAGTTCGGTCATGCCCATAAAGTAGGTCGTGAACCCGCCATCGGATGATGAAGATTTCGTGGCAGAGATGGATTTCTTCATGGCGTCACGTGCTTCTTCCATCCGTCCAGCCATAAACAATGCGATCGCCCATTCGTGTTGGGCCGCTGCATCTTCGGGAAACGCGCGGATCCATGTCTGCAGGGGATTCAGTGCCTCTCCGTAAAACCCGGCCGTGCTCAATATTTTCCCGAACGTGCGTTCGGTGGTGGCATTTGCGGACTGGCCGACTACACGATCCCACGTTTTGCGGGCCGCCGCGAGAGCGTTGCGCACTTCGGACTCCAATCCAAGGCGGCGGTAAACAGAAGCGATTTCAATCCACGTAGCGGATTGCCGCACTTCAGGCGCCACAACCAGATAGCGTACATAGAGTGGCAGGGCACTCGCAACATCTCCCCGCTGAAGGAGACTGGCTTGCATGAACAGCAGATCAACGCGTGAGGCATCCATCGCATAGGCTTGGCGGAATGCCTCAATAGCGGTGTCATCTTCCCGCAAAGCCATGCGAGTCAACCCCAGATTTGTATGAAGCGCCGCCAGCTCACGGGTACGCAGCACCTGCGATGGTTCCCCTTCTATCAGCATGCCCGGCGAGAGCAGTCCGACGGATGGTGTCATCCCCACATTCACCATCGTTTGTCCCATCTGCGCCATTATCGTGGTATTTATGTCCGCACCGGGCATCAACGGTATGAGGCCAAGCAGACCTGAAAGCATCTGTTGATTTTGCATCTCTTTTTGGGATTGCTTCTGCTGAGCCTGAGCTTCATTAGCGGCTTTCTGCTGAGCCTCAAAAGCGCGTTGGCGCGCCTCCTTGGCCTGTTGCTCTGTTTCTGCAGCCGCCGCGATGGGGAACACAGCGATGGCCTGCTCAAAGGCCCCCGCGGCCGAGACATAGCGCCGTGCCTGAAATAGCGCGATCCCCAGGGCATTGAAGGCGCGCCAACTCATCGGCTGCGCCGCAGCCTGCGCCTGAGCCGCCGCGACAGCGTCAACCGGCCCGGATGCAGGCGTTTCCGCTCGGGGTACAGCTTTCTGCTTGAGGTTCGTCGTTGCACTTTGATCTGCCGCACCGCATACGCTTACGAGAAAAGCCCCCGCCACATACAGTAACATTATAGATTTCATGGCGTGCATGGTCATGTCTCCTTGGCTTCGTTCTGACATAAAAGCACCTTTTTTCTACCCATTATGACCCCTTATGAATCCACACAAAAGATCTTACCCTATCTAAAATATACGAGAAATGGGTGGACAAGCCAGTTTGAATTTCCCCATGTTCGGGATCAAAACGGCTCAGCAGGTTCCGTGGGAAGGGGTAACGCCGTGGGGAGCATCGGCGGCGAGGCCCGATACCTTGGAGGCTGCTGCTGCTTTTTTGCAAGTCTCTCCAGTAACTCATAGGCGTCTTTTCTTTTGAGTTCTTTAAATTTTGCAATGGTGCCTTCGATGTCAGCACCCCTCTCGACAAGGATTTTCGCTATGTTGGTGTAACCCTTATATGCAGCCCCCATAAGAGGTGTCCAGCCGAGGTGACCAGGTACATCCACATCAGCACCTCTGTCAACCAAAACCTTTACGGCTTCCAGGTGGCCCTCGTGTGCTGCACAAAACAAGGGAGTCGCGTCCTCCCAGGCAATTCCCCAGCCAAATTCATATCTACCTCGCTCATTTGGATCAGCACCCTTATCCAACAGATCTTTCACGACATTTGTCTGCCCTTTGTATGCGGCTGTTATTAAGGACGTATTTATTGCACACCCTGTCATCGCCATAACTGCAAGCAGGATAAGAATTACACTGGCTAAGGGAATAAAGGCCTTTGAATCACGGCATCTTTCCATAACCATCCCTCCGGGATCAAAACGGCGCGGCAGGTTCCGTGGGAAGGGGTAACGCCGTGGGGAGCGTCGGCTGCCTGGATGGAGGCGCTTCTGCATGGGGTACGGCTTTCGGCTTGGGTTCGGTCATCACACGGCGATCTACCGCACATCCACTTACGAGAAGAGCCCCCGCCACACACAGTAATATCATAGATTTCATGGCGTGCATGGTCATGCCTCCTTGGTTTCGTTCTGACAGAAAAGCACCTTTTTCTCTACCCTTAATGACTCCTTATAAATTTTATTTAAAATTTTACTCTACCCAAATCATACGGAAAATGGGTGGAATAGCAAGTTTCCCTTTCCCTTGTTCAGGATCAAAACGGTGCAGCGGGTTCCGTAGGAAGGGGTAACGCCGTGGGGAGCATCGGCGGCGAGGCTTGATACCTTGAGGGCTGCTGTTTATGTGCAAGTCTCTCAAGGAACTCATAGTCGTCTTTTCTTTTGAGGTTCTTAAGTTCTGCCATGGCTCCTTCGAGGTCAGCGCCGTTCCCGATGAGGAGTTTGGCTATGTCTGCATGATGCGCATATGCAGCCATCATAAGAGGTGTCCAGTCGTGGTGACCAGGTGCATTCACATCAGCACCTCTGTCAACCAAGACCTTTACGGCTTCTAAGTGGCCGTAACATACTGCGCAAACCAAGGGGGTCACCGACCACCCGACTTTTCCACAGCTACCTCTCTCATTCGGATCAGCACCCTTATCCAATAGGTCTTTCACGACATTGGTCTGCCCTTCCTGTGCGGCTGTCACTAAAGGTGTACTTGCACACCCTGTCATCGCTATAACCGCAAGCAGGATAAGAATTACAATGATTAAATGATTATGATCTGTTTTGATTATCATTTGAGCCCCTTATTAAGACCCACATGATCAAAAAGAAACTATACGCTGTCTTTTAACATACAAGAGCACTTCACTATACGGAAAGCAAGCGAAATCTACCAAAGGCGAAACAGGAGCAACCGGGATGAAGGGCACAGGAATTGATGGTCAATAATAAACGAGCCGCAAGATGATCATTATCATTCGAAACAAAGCATACTGGTAATAATTGCCATATGCTTTGTTACAGGAAGGCTTCCTTAGACCCGTTCCTCCGTCGAAAATACCACCTTTCAGCCGATTATCAATAAATTGGTCAGGAAAGTCAATCTCAACCTTTGAACTCAGTCAGCGCCGTCAGCCTTGAATAATGATCTAATAGAGTCTGATATTCAACTATTTTTGCCAGAGCAAGTTTGTATTTGGGCACAATTTTGGGCACAGGAAACCAACCATAATCATAACTTATTATAATCATAAATGATTATATTGTAGGTGGCGGGCTTTTTCGGGAAAGGCAAAGCTTTACTTACAACATGTTAATATTAAAAGACTTTATATGAAACCATAGTGGGATGGGAACGTCGGCAGAAAAATATATCTATATGATATTATAATATTTATTTCTTGGTGGAGGCGGCGGGAGTCGAACCCGCGTCCGGAAACCTTCCACTGCACTTTCTACGCACGTATCTTCTGTTTTGAGATTCGCCCCTGAGGGCTCCCGGAAGCAGGATCCCTCGATCGCTATCCTGTTTTATTGCTTTTCGCCCCTCTCCCCCCAGGCGTGGGAAAGCGGTTATCCTGCCCGTATGACGCCCCCAAACCGACCCGACAGGCGAAATCGGGGAGACGTTAGCCGACTAAGCGGCTAAAGCGTAATCGTAGTTGTCTGCGATTATATTGTCCTGCCTGTTTAACGAGGCCTGCAGGAACCTCGGTACGCTTATGCAGCTTCACATATCCCCGTCGAAACCGTGACGCCCCCGTGGATGGTGAAACTTTTGTGAATGAACCGGTTTGCTTCTACCTTTTTTCTCCGTTCAAGTCAAGCGGAGATCTCCGCCTTTATACCCATCGCCGACGCCAAGTCCGTATTAAGATGGATGACGGATCAAGGTTCGCATTATTTCTTCGCATTATTTCTTTGACTAGCAATGCCATTCATCGTATGCTTTAAGAACGCAGACGCGAGTAAGACTCAAATTATGGCTGTCCCAAGAAAGATTGTTTGTTCCCGAAGCGCTGCGCGCTTCGGGAACAAATGGCTGGAGCAGAAGACCCTGTGGACCTCGGCTCAGCCGGGCGTTATCTGACTTTTCACTTGTGATGGTTGCGTAATATAATCAAAAACACATCACCCCAGCGGCGGCGTGGGACCAGACATTCAATACACTGCATTCAGGATGGACGTTATGATGAGCATTGCCGATATCGAAAAAATCAACAAGGTGTTGGAGTCCATGATTCAATATGAATTGAACCTGTCCGATTTTTACAAACAGTGTGCGGATACATGGACAGAAGATCAAGCATTTTGGCAGACTTTAGCCCATGCTGAGATAAAACATGCTGAAAATATTCAAAAGATGCGGGAGATCATCGTAAAAAAACAAGAAAGGTTTGAAGTAGGAAGGCCATTCAACCCCATTGCCCTCAATACGGCAATGGCAGGGTTAAAAGATAACGCCAAACACTTGACCTCGGGGGCGCTTTCTTTTGAGAAGATGCTGATTATGGCCAGAGATATTGAACAATCCGTCCTGGAGTCACATTATGCAGAGATCGTAAAGACGGCTGATATCGAGTATCAAACGCTGATGAAAGGCATCCTCTCTGATACTTACGTACACAAAAAGACCATTCAGAAAAAAATTGATGACCTGAAAATAAAAACTTAAAAAGAGTCAATTCCCACCCCTTTCAAGGCGCCCAGTTTCTCAATGAGAAAATCAATATCCTTCTTTTTGTTGAAGATGCTCCCATGCTGGGGGGCGATAATCTCGATATCAAGATTTCTGATGACACCCATGGCATACCGTAAGGCTTTTTCGGAAGGCATGACCTTTTTGTGAAACTCAAAAATGTCCGGCAGAGGACAATACCCTTTCTTCATGATGCAGTGGCCGTAATCCTCGCAGACATAGCAGTCATCATCCAGCTCAACAAAAAGTTCCCATTGTCTTGAAAGACTTCCGAACAGATCGCTGCTGAAGAGGGTTTTGGTTTTCGTATCATAGGTGACAAAGCTGCCGGTGCTATGGGCGAAAGGTGTTTTGAAAAACTGTAAAGTCCGTTCACCGAAATTGAAAACCAGGCCATATTTATCGATCGACTGAAGCAAGGCGCACTTTTCTCTTTCAATGTAATAACTGAGAAAAATGTTGTTGTCTGGGTCGGAAAGGACAATCAGTCCGGGGTTATTAGAGATATCAACCATATTGGACATTGAGCCACATAGATCAGGATCAATGTGATGATAAATCAAGGCCGCAATCTGTTCCGGGGCGATGCCTGTCTGCAGTATTTTCATCATAACCACGGCAAAATCGGGACGACTTCCTGCGTCGATCAAAACCGCCTTGTCCCCTTCAACGATGAGGTATGGATTGCAGTGGAAATTTGACAGCTTTTCATGAAATCCCACCCAGTATATTTTTTCTGCGATCTCTATCGGCCGGTCATAACCTTTCTGATCATTCAGTGGACCCATTACCGTTCCCTCACAACAAAATAGGCTTTCATATTGGCTTTGTTCTTCAGGGCTATTTCCCCTCTTTCCTCAAATTCAAAGAAATCACGGACGCTTATGTATGTCTCATGAGATACGTTCACCCTCCCCTTTTCTCCCGAAGACTCGAATCTGGAAGCGATATTAACGTTATCGCCGAAAACATCAAACTGCATGCGTTCCTTTCCGACGACGCCGGCCATGACATGTCCCGTGTGAATACCGACACGGATCTGAAGGCCATGATTATTTTGTCTGTTCAACGAATCAACCAGTTTTAGCAGCGCCATACCCGTTCTGACCGCCATCACCGCATGATCGTCATATTCAGTGGGCGCCCCGAAAACAGCCATGTATGCATCTCCAATCGTCTTAATTTTCGTTCCCTGAAAACTGACAACCAGGTCGTCCATTCCCTTGAAAAAGCGGTCAAGAAGCTCTATCAGCATGTCACCGGGGATTCTTTCCGCCAGTCGGGTAAACCCGGCAATATCGGAAAACAGAATGGTGCAATCGTAGGGACGGGGCAGGAATTTCCCTCCGTACTTGATTTCATCGGCGACTGTTTCGGGAAGGGTATTTTTTAACAGGCCATCCACCCTTTTTTCCAGAATGACATATTCCCGGATTAATTCCTCCAATAGCCGTTTCTGGATACGGTCATCCTGAATGGTCGCAACAAACTCAAGATAATCCAGAATAACAGGATCTTTTAATCCTGCATGCTGAACATCCCGATAAAGTTCTGCAATTGATTTCAGGGACATTAGATTATTCCTTCGGCAACTGATTTTCCGGTCGTTATCCCTCCCGGTTCTTCGCCCGCATCCCCCGCTCCATTGCCCGGCGGTCCTCCTTGAGCTTGATGTCCTCCCTCTTGTCGTAGAGCTTCTTCCCCCGGCCGACGCCGATCTCCACTTTGACCTTCCCGTTGCGGAAGTACATCCGGAGCGGAATCAGGGCGAGGCCCCGCTCCTGGGACTTGCCGTAGAGCCGCTTGATTTCCTGCCTGTGCATGAGCAGTTTGCGGACGCGAAGCGGGTTGTGATTCTCCCGGTTGCCGTGTGAATAGGGGCTGATGTGTACGTCATAGAGGAAGAGTTCCCCCTCCTTGATGAGGGCATAGCTGTCCTTGAGGTTCGCCCGGCCGTCGCGCAGCGCCTTCACCTCCGTCCCGACAAGGGCGATCCCCGCCTCATAGGTTTCGTCGATGAAATAATTGATCCTCGCCCGCTTGTTCTGACAGATGGGCTTTTCCCCTGTTACCTTCTTTGCCACGGTTTTTCCTGTCCTTCCGTTCCCTGCGATCATTCGGCAGGATTTCCTGCTCCTGCCGTCAAGAAGTGACCTTTGCGCCATTTGGAAATCGGATCCCGAAAGCGCGCATTGGAGATTTTTCGGCCCCCCCTGCCCTCGCAGCGGAGCGAAGAGGCGCAGGGTCGAAAATGTCCAGCGCGCGGAGGGATCGCAATTTCCAAGTGTCTCAAGAAAAAACCTGCTCACCCTTTTGGTGTCTGTTCCCGTGAAACGATCGCTACCCGCGGAAATCCGTGTTCAGCGATCGCCAAGCTTCGCCGGGAGATAATCGGTCTTCACGTGCCCCATCGCCTTCCAGATGTTCTCCCGGACTCGCGGGTTCTCCTTTTCCAGCTCTTTGAGGAGATCCTTGACGTAGCGTCGCTTCGACGTCCGGCTTGTCGGACAGCCGTTTTCGATGACGGGGAAGCCCCGCTCCTTCGCGTATTTCTTCACCAGACCCTCCCGGATGTAAGCCAGGGGCCGGATGATATGCAGTTTCCCCCCGAAGATCGTCTGATCCGGGACCATCGTGCTGATCTCCCGCCCATAAAAGAGGTTGATCAAAAGGGTCTCGATAATGTCGTCCCTGTGGTGGGCAAAGGCAATTTTGTTGCAGCCCCGCTCGGCAGCTATCTCAAAGATCCGCTTCCGCCGAAGGCGGGAACAGAGGAAGCAGGGGTTCTTCCGGTTGTACTCGCTGTGGGAAAGGGGACCGATATCCAACTTTTCCACAACTGCGTCATAGCCGCCCGCGTTCAGATGCCGCGCAAGGATCCCACTGCCGGCGCCGGCCGGATCAAAGCCGGGATCGATATGAACGGCCACGAGCGAAAACGGCGGGATATGGACCATCGGCGTGTTGAGCAGATCCAAGAGCGCCATGCTGTCCATCCCGCCGGAGACGCCGACCAGCACCCTGTCCCCCTCGGCGATCATGCCATAATCCATGACCGCCTTTTCCAGCCACTTCTTCAGGTGAAGGAATAACCTCGTTTTTTTCTCTTCCGACGCCATCGATGCCCTGCCTTCAACTGTGGTGGATTCTACCCGAGATTATGCGGGTTATCAAGGAACTTTCATGCGCGGCGCCGACATTCGTCTTGAAAAACGCCTCCGACTGGTATAAGGAAAGTTCGACGCCGCATGTTTAGACCCGTGGCGGGGCCATGAAATGACCATTCTGGAAAATGATGGCATCAACCCACCCAAAGGAGGCCTTTATGACGGAAATCATCAACATCAACGCCAGGGAGATCCTCGATTCACGAGGCAATCCGACGGTGGAAGCGGAGGTGACCCTGCTGTCGGGAATCACCGGACGGGCTTCCGTGCCGTCGGGCGCCTCGACCGGGGAACATGAGATGCTGGAACTCCGGGACGGGGACAAGAAGCGGTACCTCGGCAAGGGCGTCCTGAAGGCCGTGAGCAACGTCCTTGACAAAATCGCCCCGGAAATCATCGGCATGGACTGCCAGAACCAGCGGGAGATCGACGCCGAGATGATCGCTCTGGACGGCACGGAAAACAAGGGCGCCTTGGGCGCCAACGCGATTCTCAGCGTGTCGCTCGCATGCGCGAAGGCGGCGGCCGCCGCCCTGGAACTCCCCCTCTACCGGTATATCGGCGGCATCATCGCCCACGATATCCCGGTGCCGATGGCCAACATCATCAACGGCGGCCAGCACGCCGACAACAACGTGGACATCCAGGAGTTCATGGTCATGCCGGTGGGGGCAACGACCTTCCGGGAGGGCCTGCGGATGACCGCAGAGGTCTTCCATAACCTGAAGGCGGTCCTCAAGGCCAAGGGGTACAACACGGCCGTCGGAGACGAAGGGGGCTTTGCGCCCAACCTCAAATCTAACGAGGAGGCGCTCGTCCTGATCGTAACCGCGATCGAAAAGGCCGGCTACAAGCCCGGAAAGGACTGCGCCATTGCCCTCGACCCGGCGGCCAGTTCCTTCTACGTCAAAGGTAAATACATCCTGGCCGCAGAGAAGAAACCCGAGCGAACCGCCGGAGAGATGGTCAAATTCTACGCGGATCTCGTGAAGAAATACCCGATTGTCTCCATCGAGGACGGCCTCGCCGAAGACGACTGGAAGGGCTGGAAGCTTCTCACGGAAACACTGGGTTCAAAAGTCCAAATCGTGGGGGACGATCTTTTCGTCACCAACCGCAAGCGGCTGGAAAAGGGGATCGCGCTCGGCGTGGCAAATTCCATCCTGATCAAATTGAATCAGATAGGCACCCTGACCGAAACCCTGGAGACGATCCAGTGCGCCCGCGAGGCGGGTTACACGACGGTGATCTCGCACCGCTCCGGGGAGACCGAGGACACCTGCATGGCCGACATCGCCGTCGCCGCGAACTGCGGCCAGATCAAGAGCGGCTCCATGTCCCGGACGGAGCGGCTCGCGAAGTACAACCAGTTGCTCCGGATCGAGGAGGAACTCGGAGATGCCGCCGTCTATCGGGGGAGATCCGCGCTCTACTCCATTCGGAAGAAATAACCCGCCACCCCACCATCCGTCTGTCCGAAACAACAGCGGCGTCACTCCCATTTCCAGGGGGTGACGCCGCAAAACGGAACAAGACCTTTGCTCAACTTGGAAATCGGATCCCGGAAGCGAGTATTGGAGATTTTTCGGGTTGATAAATATCCAGCGAGCGGAGGGATCACGGTTTTCAAGTTGAGCAGCGCACTACAGGAACTTGAACAGCCTGCGGCGGAAGGACTCCATCTGCACCTTGTTTTCCGTGAGGCTGTATCGCGGGGTGAATTTCTTCTCCGCCTTGTCCGATACCTCGGCTACGGAGATAATATGACTATTATTCCTCATGCGCCTCAATGAATTTTTCAATCGGCGCGCCAAGCAGCAACGAAAGCTTCCTGGCCATTTTCAGGCTGACGGATCTGCGCCCGTGCTCCATATTGGAAATGTGCTGTCGGGGAATTCCACCAAGGGCCTCGCCTAACTGAAGTTGTGTCAACCCCTTGTTCTCGCGATAAATGCGCAGATATGTCCCAGGCGTCATCTTCTTCTTGACCCCTTTGTACCAGCGAGTTTCAAAGGCATCGACCAGATCCTCCCCGTCATCTTCAACGAGGCTAAGCTCCGGCCCATACTCTTCTTTTAAGACCTCCATCAGCCTCGGCGGAATCGCCGTGCCCTTGACGCTGATTTCAATACAGGGCGTTTTCACGACTGCCTGCATAATACACCTCTATAATCAATGTTTTATATTCGCAATACCAACACGCCACCTACTTCCGGGCTAAATGGCAATGGTACATTTCTTTGCCGATCCCACTGTAATTCGGCCAACCCGGTTGAACAGGGCCTTTCTCCCTTAAGTCTTCAGGCAGCGCCGCCAGGTTTTCCTGGACGGAGACGGGCATTTTCTCGGCGTCTTTGAGAACCTTCTTATTGACTAAAACTCTGAACATGGCTGCATGTGTAATCAATAAATGGTTATATGTCAAGGCCGAGGATGCCCCCCGAATTGCCAAATCTTCATCTGTGACTAAAAAAATCCTTGACAAATTTTTTTTCTTGATACATTTTGCATACAAAATTCATAATTCAATTATCGCTGATTTTCATTACGAAGGCAGATTCTTAATCGGGCTGATATTGCGGGAGGGTGGCTGTGAAAAAGTTGGGAACCGATCACGTGAACCTCGACCAAAAAGTGTACAGTCAGCTAAAGACCATGATTCTCGATCAGAATCTCAAGTCCGGAAGCAAAATCTTCCAGGAAAAGTTGGCGGAAGATCTGGGGATCAGCCGAACCCCCTTGGTGAACGCGCTCAAGAAACTGGAGCAGGAGCAATTGATTACCGCGATCCCGCGCAAGGGGTTTTATGTGCGCGAGTTTTCCAAGGAGGAAATGGTTTACATTTTCGAGCTTCGGGAAGTGTTGGAGGGGTTGGCAGCACGTCGTGCTGCCCTCCGCATTTCAGCAAGCCAGATCCAAAAACTCCAGAATTTATTCACAGGATTGAAGACAGCTGAAGCCACTGGAAGCGTGGAGAAATATGCCAAAGAGGATCGCCGCTTTCACAATTACCTGATCAATATTGGCGGAGATGACCTCTTGTCCAATATGCTGGAGACGTATAGCGTCATAACCTTTAGTTATCTGGTTAAATTCCGGGGGGGGCTTGTGAGGCCGCCCCAGGAAACCCTTCCGGAACATCTGGCGATTGTCGAGGCCATCATCAGGAGGGATCCGGAAATGGCGGAGCAAGCCGTTCGCCTCCATTTTATGCGTTCCCGGGAAAAATTGCTTCAGGACTTCAAAGAGGAATCGCAGGACAATGTCCGAGACAAATGAGGCAACAGCAGGGTTGCGGAAATGCGGTGAAGGTTCGGATAGACGGAATTGAGGATGTGGTTCATGAGGTAACGCGGAAATATTTTTTGTGCCAATAACTGGAGGAGGTTGTTATGAAAAGGAAATCGTTGTTCGTCAGGATGCTTTTTGTTGCAGGGGTTGTGATGGTATTGGGTCTATTCAGCGCCTTATACGGGGTATCGAACACACAAGCTCAGACTGTTTTAAAATTCAGCCACACCGACCAGCAGCAGGGGGCGCGCCAAGGGGCTGCCGAAGTGTTCGCAAAGAAGGTCGAGCAGTACACGAACGGCCGCTACAAGGTTCAGGTGTTCTGCTGCAGCCAGCTTGGAAACG
>Ga0247842_10005822_pt1 | contig 14304 bp, 8 predicted proteins | sample LaCruzMarch2015__3_FD_192411 | JGI IMG/M metagenome (GOLD analysis project Ga0247842, IMG submission 192411) | Freshwater microbial communities from meromictic Lake La Cruz, Castile-La Mancha, Spain - LaCruzMarch2015_19m | ecosystem: Environmental > Aquatic > Freshwater > Lake | place: Spain...
TCTGTGCCGGGCGGAAAAGTGTTTATTGAAAACTGTGCGTCGGCGGTTCCCAATGACAAACCGTTGCCCGGAGGTTTTGTGTTTACCGGGCAGCAGGTCTGGGCTCGCCAGATGAACCCAGAACGATCCCGTCCGATGACGCTGAATCAGAATTCAAAACTCTGGGTGCTTGGGTTCCGTACCGAGGCCAGGGATCGGACGGCATTCGTCACCGCAGAGGGCGGAGTCACCGAAGTCATGGGTGGGCATTTTTCTTTTCATGGTTCCGGTGAACCGGCGCCGCAGGTAAAAAGCAGTAATTCTGCGACAACTGTTTTTGCCGCAGCCATGGCCCTGTCACCGAATGTTGACCGGCACACCTACAGTCCGGTTGAAGATGCCGCAGGCGCAGAAAACAGGAAGATGGCGTGGGATCAGTTTCCGGTCTTTAAAGGCAGTCAGGCGGTTATTATATATTCCGGCGACAACCGGAATCCGGTAACGGTAAACAAGGAACAAGGAGCAGATCGATGAAGACCCCCTTGGGAGCCGTTTTGTTAGGAATTTGTGCCGTACTGCCGGAAAAAGTTTGCGCCGCGCCGCGTCCGGATATTGTGCTGATCACAACAGACGATCAGGGTGTGAATGCCGGATGTTACGGCGACCAGCTTGCAATTACGCCAAATCTGGATCGGCTGGCCGCCGAAGGAGTTTTGTTTTCGCGGGCTTATGTGACCCATGCATCATGCAGTCCGTCGCGCAGTTCAATTTTAACCGGACTGTATCCGCACCAGAACGGACACATTGGGCTGGCCGAGGAACACCCGGAGTATGTCTTGAAGCCCGGGATACCAACCTTGCCGTTTTTATTGAAAACGGCCGGGTATTATAACGGGATCATCGGCAAGCAGCATGTCAATGCAGGATCGAACGATCTGCTGTTCGACTTTGCGTGGGCCCGCAGCACCAGTCCGGTTGTTACCCGCGATGTCCGGATGGTTGCGGATAAAGCGGGGGAGTTTTTTAAGCGGGCCGGGGACAAGCCGGTTTTTTTATACGTCAATTATTTCGATCCGCACCGTCCATACGACGCGGAGGCGAATCAGTATAAGGGGCTGCCTGAAAAACCGTACACGGTGGCCGACGTCACACCGTTCGGATTCCTGGGCGATGCCGCCACACTTTCCGATGTGGCCGCCTACTACAACTGCATCAACCGGATGGATGTCGGGCTGGGATTGTTGTTCGACCAGTTGAAAAAGGCCGGTCGCTATGACAACACGCTGATTATTTTTTTGAGCGATAACGGCCCAGATTTTACGCGCGCCAAAACAACCTGCTATGAGGCGGGGGTGCACGTGCCGCTGATCATCAAGTGGCCGGGAGTCAGTCAGTCCGGATTGAAATGCGATGCGTTGGTTTCGGCGGTGGATATTGTGCCGACGGTGCTGGATGCGGTCGGCGCGGAATGTCCGCCGGTAGCGGGCTGTTCACTGCGCGCAATCTTGCGGGGCGTTACGCCGCCGGACTGGCGTAAAAATTTATATGCTGAATATACGGCACATACTAAAAACCATTTTTATCCGCGCCGGTCGGTTCGGGATGGCGATTTAAAATTAATACACAATCTGGATTTCTCCCGGGCGAATCCGGTGAATCGTCGCGGTATCGACAATATAGCTGGACTTAAAGAAAGTGCGCTGAAAAACGCTTTTGCAACCGACCAGCATCCGCCGGAATGGGAACTTTATAATCTGAGCAAGGATCCGTTTGAGACGGTCAATCTGGCAGATAATCCCGAGTATGCGACGGAGTTGAAAAAACTTCAGGATGCGTTGCAGGATTGGCAGAAAAAAACCGCCGATCCGCTGATGAATCCGGATGAACTGCAGCGGCTCAAAAAGGCACACGGACTTTGATATGAAAAAAACTATTCCAATCATTGGAAGTTTACTGCTGACATCCGTCGCTTCTCCGGCGGCGGATCGTCCGCCGAATGTTCTTTTCATCTGTGTTGATGATTTGCGCCCGCAGCTTGGCTGTTACGGCAACGCGCAGATGAAAACGCCGAACATCGACCGGCTGGCCGGACGCAGCACGCTGTTCCAGCGGGCGTACTGCCAGTTCGCCATCTGCGGTCCGTCGCGGGCCAGCGTGCTTTCAGGGATGTATCCGGAGCACAGCGGCGTGCAGGATAACGTGAAGAGTTTCCGGGCGGCTGTTCCGGATGCGACGGCACTGCCGCAGCATTTCCGTAACCACGGCTATGAGACGGTTGGCATGGGCAAGGTGTTTCATCAGATGGCGAATACCGACCCGGCATCGTGGAGCCGCTGGGTAAACATAACCGGCCGCGGCTATTTTCTTCCGGAGAATGTAGCGGAGCAGAAAAAGCGGCAGCAGGGAATTGCCGCCCGCGAAGCGGCGGGCGAAAAGTTCAGCGAACATCAGAAATATGTTTATAGTGTCGGACCTTTCAGCGAAGCGGCAGATGCGGACGAAAAGCTTTATCCCGACGGCGAACTGGTGACCAAAGCGGTTGAGACGTTGCGCGGTTTCCAAGGTTCGGAAAAACCATGGTTCATGGCTGTCGGCTTTCTGAAGCCGCACCTGCCGCTGATTGTGCCGAAAAAATACTGGGATTTGTATAATCCGGATGACTTTGTTCTTCCGGCGAACGGAGCTTTTCCGGAAGGTGCGCCGGCTTGGCATACGCATGACGGGTTTGAGTTGCGCAGTTATTCCGACGTGCCGAAAAACGGTCCGATCAGTAAAGATATTCTGCTCCGCACAATACACGGCTATTACGCGGCCTGTTCGTTTGCCGATGCACAGATTGGCAAGGTGCTCAACGGATTGTCCGCGCTCGGAATGGACAGCAATACGGTGATTGTGCTGTGGGGCGATAATGGATTCCATCTCGGCGACAACGGCATCATTGGAAAAGACACTGATTATGAAGCCGCGGCCCGCTGTCCGCTGATCATTTACGCTCCGTCGCTGACTCCGGAACGGACTGACCGGCTGGTTGAGCTGGTGGATATTTATCCGACACTTTGCGATCTGGCCGGGATTCCCGTGCCGACTCAGTGCGACGGCAGGACTCTTCTTTCCAAGGATCGGAAAAGTGCGGTGTTCACGATGAGCCAGCGCAAGTGGAACAATCCAAACGCGGGTTATGCGATGCGCACCGACCGCTACCGCTATATCCGCTGGATCGATGCGCATAACAAAACTGTGGCGGAAGAGCTGTATGACTATACGCTGAATCCGTACGAAGTCCGGAATCTGGCGGCGAACCCGGAATATGCGTCTGAGCTGAGCGGTTTGCGGAAACAGTTTGATGCCGAAAGTCCGGCACACAAATACGGGAATATGAAGTAAGCAGGGTTACAACTGGGGAATAAAAATGAAGTGGTTCAAAAAAGAAAAAAAGAATGATGGAGCCTTGAGCGTTGCAGAAAAAGCCGCCTGGGGTGTCAGCGGAAGTTCGGAGAACATCCTGTTCAACACCACCAATATGCTGGCTAACCCGATCCTCAATATCGGACTGGGCGTCAATCCGGCGTTAGTCAGCATTGCGCTGACGGTGCCGCGTTTTTTAGATGCGTTTTTTGATCCGCTGATGGGACGTATCAGTGACAACTTTAAGTCGCGCTTCGGACGCCGCCGTCCGTTTGTTCTGGTCGGCGGAATTCTGACCGGGCTGGCTTTCTCGATGATCTGGATGCTGCCGCGCGGCTGGAGCGAGATGGCTGTGTTCTGGCTGTTTCTGTCATACATGCTGATCTTCTATGCCTGCTTCACGGTTTTCATTGTGCCGTATCTGGCGCTCGGTTTCGAAATGAGTCCGGACTATCACGAACGCACGACCCTAATGAGCTACCGGAGTTTTTTCAGTCTCGTCGGCGGCATTCTGATGCAGTGGATTTACTGGGGCTGCACCCGGCCCTGTTTCACGGATACGGTGCAGGGGATGAAAGTTATCGGTTCGTTTCTCGGCGGATTTGTCATTTTGACCAGCGTGCTCACGGCGCTGTTCTGCAAAGAGCGCGCACCGCAGGTGAAAAAGGAGACGGAGCGGAAACTTTCGTTTTATGAAAGTTTTTCGGTGGCGTGGAAGGTGCAGCCGTTCATACGGGTGGTCTCGGTTTGTGTGCTGATTATTGTCGGCCAGCTATCGATCATGCAGGTTGGTATGTATCTGAATATCTACTACGTCTGTCAGGGCAATCAGGCTTTTGCGGGCCAGCTTCAGGGTGTGATCGGGACGGGCTATGTTTTGAGTTCCCTGCTGATCATTCCGGCGGTGGCACGGTGCAGCCGGGTATTCGGGAAAAAGAGCACGTTGCGCGGACTGATGCTTCTGGGTACGGCCGGCAGCCTTCTGTCATTTATTCTGGTTAATCCGAATTACCCGTACCTGCAAATCCTCGGCCTGTTCCTCGGCGGTCCGGCCATAACCGGACTGTGGATTATCGCTCCGTCGATGATTGCTGACGTGTGCGATTATGACGAATGGAAAAGCGGACTGCGCCGCGAAGGGTCGTTCGGTGCGGCATATGGATGGTTCACTAAAATCGGCGGCTCTGCTTCGCTGCTGGTTTCCGGGCTCGTACTGGTGCTGACCGGATTTCATGCGGATGCCGGAGTGAATCAGGCGGCCGGAACCATTTTGTGGATGCGCGTGCTGGTTGCGCTGGTTCCTGCGGCCACCTTTATCGCGGCCAATCTGCTGCTGTGTAAATATGAGATCAGCGCCGAGCTGGCTGAAAAAATAAAATGTGAGTTGATGAAAACCAGAATGGAAATGAGAGAACAGGTAGAACAGTGATAAATAGCCGGTATAGGGGGATGACGTTGCTGTTCCGTGCGGCATGGTTTGTGTGGCCGATGACCATTTGTGTCACAAGCTTTGCGGTACCAGCAGAACGGTTTTTTGACGATTTTAACCGTCCGGATACCGCATTTCATACCCAAGCTTCGGTTTCGGTCGGTAACGGCTATGGGTTAACCTGTTCCGAAGGTGACAAGGCTCCGCTGGTTGGGCTTCAAGCCGGGAAAATTATTTTCAGAGCAGACGCAGGATCAGGATCAATCGAGCCAGCGAACCTGATTTTATCGAAAAATGATATACTGCTTACAAATAAAACATTTACGATTCAGGGACGGATTACGACGATCTCTACGGCGAACGCCGTGCAGGGCTATGGGTTGGCGTGGAATGTTCAGGACGCGAAAAACTATTATGCGGCCCGCATCAATACGGGCAGCACGAACGTCATACAGTTTCTCCGGGTCAAAAACGGCGCGAAAACGGGAATTATTTTCGCGACGGCATCCAACTCTGAAACTCTGAAAGTAAACGAGGATTATATTCTTACAATCACGCTCCGTGCGGCAGGCGTGTTCGATTATGAATTAAGTGGCCCCGGACTGGACGGTGGGAAACAGATAGGGCGCATCACAGATACGGTATATAAATTCACAGGCGGCACCGCAGGCTTTTACAATCTTTCTACACGCGCGAAGCCTTGTTTTGACGATCTGCGGATGGAGTTGACGGGCGGCGCTGTTCTTCCGCCAGTTGCATTGCCGCAGGATACTCAAATTCACCTGCCGACTCATGCGAATGTGATCTATGGTCCACATGAGCGGAACGTGCTCGATTTTTGGCGGGCCCGATCAGACGCACCAACGCCCGTGGTCTTAGTCATTCATGGTGGAGGCTGGGGGTCTGGTGACAAATCGCGCGTGACCTATCTTACGGACATGGACAAGTTGCTCAAGGCTGGAATATCGATCGTTTCCATTAATTACCGATTTTTGCAACAGGCGCAAAAAGAGGGGGTTCAGCCTCCAGTAAGAGCTCCCCTGATGGACGCCGCGCGCGCGCTGCAGTTTGTTCGTTCAAAGGCGACAGAATGGAACATTGATAAGGAACGCATAGGTGCAACTGGCGGTTCGGCCGGAGCGTGCTCAGCGCTGTGGCTGGCGTTGCACGACGATCTGGCAAATCCGGCCAGTAGCGATCCGGTCACCCGCGAAAGTACTCGGCTCTGGTGCGCGGCGCTCGGTGGAGCGCAGACATCGCTGGATCCGCATACCATGCGGGAATGGATACCCAATATCGCCTATGGCGGCGGTGCTTTCGGTTTCCAGACAAACGGAGTCAACGCGACTCAGGCGTTTCAGAATTTCTACGATTCACGGGCCGATGTTTTACCTTTCATCAAGGAGTTTTCACCCATCGAACATGCGAGTGCCGGGGATCCGCCGCTCTGGCTGTCTTATGGCGATAAAACCCCCGCGGCGAAAGGGCAAGTCGCACAAGATCCCACACACTCAGCACTTTTCGGTTGCATACTTGAGGCTAGGCTCAAGTCGCTGGGGGTCGAATATATTCTTACTTATCCCGGTAAGCCTTCCGGCGATTTTGCTACCGCGACTGACTACCTGATCTATAAGCTCAAAAAATAAATAGTGCATTACGTTTGATATCATGTTTCAAAATGGTTGTTTGCGATGTAGTTATCACGAATTCATCATTCCAGCGAAAGGAATCTGTGAAGTCGAACCCACTTGAGAAGCCGTTTTTTGCTGTGTTTTTACCGTCTCTAAAGACGTCTTATTTACACAAAACCCTGCTGGCCGGATTAATGGCTGGTACGATCGGTCTGGCGCGAGCTGGCGCGGAATCTTCCGAACAACCGTGGAACTTCCTCGTCATCCTGCTGGACGATGCCGGCTGGCGGGATTTGGGATTTACGGGAAATACGTTTGTCGAAACGCCGAATATGGATCGGCTCGCGGCGCAAGGAATGCGTTTTACAACAGCCTATTCAGCCCATCCGTTTTCCGCACCGAGCCGGCAGAGCATGATGACCGGCCAGTGGCCGGCGCGCACAGCCTGGATGCAACGGGCAGAGATGAAAATCCCGGATGCACCGCAGTATGCGCCGCCGTTTTCTCCATACGACGCACTGGCATGGACAAAGCGCAGACCGGAGTTCGTCAGCTTAGCGGAAGTTTTGAAAACAAAAGGCTATGCAGCCGGGCATTTCGGTAAGTGGCATTTTGGAGAAGTTGGTGATGGCGTCACGCCCGAGAGCGAGGGCTTTGATGTTAACTTCGGCGGCGCACAAATGGTTGGAGCGGTTAAAAACTTTTTTTCACCGTATGAAGGGTTGCCTGGAAACGTCGCGAGCAAACCGGGAGAATATCTGACCGACCGGCTGACTGACGAAACGATTCAGTTTATTCGCGCAAACAAAGACCGTCCGTTCTATGCACAACTCTGGCACTATGCGCCTCATGCGCCGCTGATGGCTCCGGAAGCGGTTGTTTCCAAATACCGGAAGAAACGGGTGCAGATGGGTGACGGGTCGCTCAACCCGACGTATGCGGCGATGATTGATTGCGTTGATCAAGGCATTGGCCGGATTCTCCAAACATTGGACGATCTGGGGTTGAGCGATAACACCGTTGTTCTGCTGACATCCGATAACGGTGCGCAAACAACGCTCGGTTCGGTGCCGGTGACTTCAGTCGCTCCATTTCGCGGGCAGAAGGAATATCTCTACGAAGGCGGAGTCCGCGAACCGATGACGATCTTCTGGCCGGGGCACACCTCGGCGGGATCGAAGTCGGATCTGCCGGTCAGTTTGATCGATTTCTATCCGACCATTCTGGATATCGCCGGAGCGGCGCTGCCGACCAATCAGCCGGTCGACGGCGTCAGTCTGGTTCCGCTTTTAACTTCCGGCGATCAGCCCGGACTGCGGGAGCGCCCGCTTTTCTGGTATGAGGTGAAAAGTGTTAACATGGAAGACGGGAGCCTGATTCTGCCCGGTGAAGCGGTTCGTAAGGGAGCCTGGAAGCTGATCAAAATTTTTGGCCGAACGCCGGAGCTCTATAATTTAGAAGCCGATCCGTCGGAATCGAAAAATCTGGCGGAGCAGGAACCGGAACGGGTCAAAACGCTTGAAGCACTGGCGGACAGCTGGCGGATTGAGACCGGCGTTGCTCCGCCGCAGTCAAACCCAGCTTACAATCCCGATTATGTTGTTCCCCGCCAGATAGAAAACAGCGAGCTGCCGGCAAACGCGAAGGAACTCCGGTCGTGGGATTTCAGTTCCGGACTCGGGAAATGGAAAGCCGTCCGAATGATAAAAGCCGAAGTTAAAAACGGATCGCTGCAAATGCACTCCGATGGAACGTATCCTGAAATCGTCACCACGGATGTCTCCGGCCTGCCCGCAGGAATTTATTTCGTGCAGGCGGAATTGCGTGTGGCGACCAGCGGTCGTGTCCGGCTGGCGTGGAAAGGGCCGGAGGGAAAGACCGGGAATATTGAATTCTTTCCGCAGCGTGACGGCGAATGGCATACGCTCACCGGCACCTTCCAAAGCGATTCTCCGCTTCAGGAAATTCGGCTGGCCGCACCTACACATTTGCGAGAAACCGGTCATTATGATCCGGAAACACAGCCGGATTATATTGAAGTCCGCAAAATCAAATTGATGGGCAAAACAAGCAAGTGACGGAGGTTTCTGTGACAAGGAATGTTACGCGATATTTTATTTTATTTGCCGGGCTGCTGCTGGCCGGTTCAGTTTGCACGGCGCAGTCGGCAGACGACTTCAACCGCCCGGACACCCAGCAGTCTGCCGACGCCTCCGTTGCGGTCGGGTCCGGATGGCTGAACGGTGGCGATCCGGCGGCGACGTTCCGGATTCAGAATCAGGAAGTTTCGGCGCAGAGCACTCCGCCGCGCACAGCCTTTCTTCTGCTGAGCCAAGCCGCCGGTACACACAACGCTGATGGCAAGAAATTTACAATCACCGGAACCATTAAGCTGAACAGCACGACGGCGACGGCAGTCGCCGGACTGGTTTTTAATTACGCTGACCGGGAGAATTATTATGCATTCCGTTTGAACGGCGCGGGCCGGGTGCAGGTGATCCGCCGCGTAAACGGCGCGGAATCTGCCATGCTGAATGTCGCGGATGCTTTTGCATTCGTCAAAAATCATCCCTACGAGCTGGCCGTCTCTTCTGCAAAGCCCGGTCTGTTTGATGTCACCGTACGCGATGCGGAAAACGGGCAGACGGTTTTTTCAAAAACCGGCGTAGCCGACAGTGCGAAAATTTTTAAGGATGGATCGGGCGGATTCTATGCCGGCGGCGGGGCGGCGACCTTCGATAACTTCCGCCTCGACGGAACCGCTTTCTCCGGGAACCCGCCGCCGATTGTGAAGAGCGCGGCTCCTGCAGCGACGGCACCGGTTGAAACCGGACGGATTGTCATCGATGCCCGCGGCGCCGGGCTTCATCCCGACTATGACCGCTTTAAAAACTGGGGCGGAGGTTCTCCGGCCGGGCACCGGCTGAGCGCCAACAACTATTATTTTGAACTGGACGGCAAACCGCTAGCGCTGGTCGCCGGCGAATTCCATCCGATGCGTTATCCGGTTGAATACTGGGAAGAAGCCATCTTGGAAATGAAGGCTGCCGGACTGAATGCGGTTTCCAGTTACATTTTCTGGAGCCAGCTTGAACCGCGCCCCGGCGAATTCGATTTCAGCGGACAGAAAAATATCCGCCGTTTTGGAGAGCTGTGCGCCAAACACGGCATGTACTGGCTGATCCGTCCCGGCCCTTATTGCAATTCGGAATTTCTGCTGGGCGGGTTGCCGGCCTGGCTGTATGGAAAGCCGCTGGTGGAGCGCAGTGATGATCCGCTCTATCTGGAACTGGTCGGCCGGTATTTTACAAAACTTGGCGAACATCTGACCGGGCTGTTCTGGGAGCAGGGTGGACCGATCATTTCAACCCAGCTTGAAAACGAACTGGGTACGGCACCGACTTCCTGGGACCGGATTTTTGTCGGCGACATCGGCACCGGGTATATCGGCCCGCGCGGAGCGGAGTTTGAAAAACATTACCGGGAGCTGAAAAAACGCGCGGTGCAAGGCGGTCTTCGCTCGCCGTTTTTCACCTGTACCGGCTGGACGCTGAAAGGCCCGCTGCCGGTCGATGAAATGTATCCGACCGACGGCGGCTACATGTATCTGTCACGCCCGAAAAACGAAAACCACTGGCTGACAACGTTCGGCCGCGGTCTGGGCGAGTATTTCGGCAAAGTGCCGATCGGCTTTTCCGAAATCGGCACCGGCTCTCCGGTACGGTTCAGTTACCGTCCGGATATCCCGCCGGAAGGAATCTACAGTACGGCGTTTTCCCGGCTCGCCGGAACAGAGGCGCTGCTGTTCGGCTACTATATGTTTCATGGCGGAAGCAATCCGATGGATGCAACGCACGGCTTCACCCATAAGAACAATACGCTGCCTGCCATCACCTACGATTTCTACGCCCCGATCGGTGAGTTCGGCGAATGGCGCGAGTCGCTTTACAGGTTACGTCCGCTGAACCAGTTCATTATTTCCTACGAAGCCGAACTTTCCCGTGCCGAAACCCGCCATCCCGGCGGAAAGGTCGTGACGGCGACCGAAGACCGGTTGCGTAGCGACGTTCGGATGTCTGGCGGTTCGGGGTTCCTCTTCTTTTCAAACTACGGGAATGTTAAACCGCTTTCGCCGCGCTCCGGTGTGCAGTTTGAAGTCACCACCGATGACGGCCCGGTCGTTCTGCCGCGGCTGGCCGGACTGGACATCCCGACCGGAAGCTTTGGAATTTTTCCAGTCAATCTGGATCTGGACGGTGTGCGGCTGATCTCCGCCACTGCTCAGCCGGGCCCGCGCTTCCGGCATCAGGGCGACAGCTGGGCGATTTTTTCGCAGACCGGCACGCTGCCCTGCGAGTTTGTTTTCGCTAAGGGAACCGTGATCGAAAAAACCGGCGCTTCGGTTGAGGCCGTTCGAACCAAGCAGAAGGACGACGCGCTTGTTTTTAATGTGCGGCCCGGCCATGCAGAGGCTTTTCAGTTGCGTTCCGCCGATGGACGGCGGACTCATGTGCTGCTTCTTTCGGAAGAAGACGCCCGGCACACCGCGTTGCTTACCTCCGGCGGGCGCACGGTTTTAGCGGTTAGTCCTCATCCGGTAATTCTGAACGGCGCCACGCTGCGCGTTACGGAAGCCGGAACCAATGTCATGACGCTTTGCCTATTCCCGGCGCTCACGCAAAAACCCGGCCATGTGCAGATAGAATCCGATGGCGTTTTCCAGCGGCTGACGGTGACGGCTCCGGCCCGCGAACTGCGTGCCGCGTTCACCGATTTTTCAGCGGGCAAAAAAATTCTCAAGCTGGCGGAGGCTGAGTTTGCAGGACTGAACGATATTTATCTGCAGATCGACAGCAGCGGAACGGCCTGCCGCATTTTCGATATTCGCAGTGGCCTGCTGGTTGCCGATCATCTCAATAATAGCGAACTTTGGCGGGTCGGGCTGAAACGGTTCCGCTCCGCGCTGGCCGGTGACGGCCTCTGGCTGCGCGCCGAACCAGAAGTTTTTTCCGTTGGTGATACCTCAAGCGATATGGTGCTATTTGATCCGTCCACAGGCGGAAAGGCCGGTTCTGCAGACTTCCGTGAAGTACGCATAATTCCGGAGTACCGGGCCGACATCGACCTGTAACAGAAATTAATACATGAAAATAAACGGATGAAAACTAAAGCGCATGCATGGAAGACTGCCGGGGTCGCTCTTCCGGTCCTGATGTCTGTCTCGGGGGCCTTTGCCGAAGATTCTGCGGTTCGCAAACCGAACATCATCGTGATCCTGACGGATGATCAGGGCTATGCCGACCTAGGCGTGCAGGGAGTTGCTGCCGATATTCGGACGCCGAATCTGGACCGGCTGGCGGCGCAGGGCGCGCGCTTTACGCACGGCTATTCCACCGCGCCGGTTTGCGGCCCCTCGCGGGCCGGGTTGATTTCCGGACAGTATCAGGAGCGTTTCGGAGTCTACGATAACGCCGACCTGCCGTTTGAGTATCGCGGCACGCCGATGCCTTTGCGGTTGCGTGAGTCCGGCTACCGCACCGGCATGGTCGGCAAGCTTCACCTTCCGCTTGCGGGCGCGGGCGCTGAAGATCCCCGTCAGTGGGGCTTTGATGAATTTTTCATGAAGAACGGGATGTTTCAGACTGCGCCGAAGAAATATCTGGTAACCCATTCATTGGACGGGAAAATATTTTCCGAGGCCAAGTGGATGGAGGTCGAAGGCTACCGGACGGAAATCCATACGGAAGCGGCGCTTCAGTTTATTGATCGCAACCGGAAAGCTCCGTTCTTCCTTTACCTCGCCTATTTCGCGCCGCACACGCCGCTGGAAGCCCCGCAAAAATATCTGAACCGGTTTTCCGGCGATATGCCAGAAGCCCGCCGTTACGCGCTGGCGATGATGTCGGCTATCGACGATGGCGTTGGGTTGATTCAGGAAAAACTCAACGCGCTTGGGCTGGATCAGGACACGCTCATTTTTTTCGCCAGCGATAACGGTGCGCCGCTCAAGTGTTCCGACCGGAATGCGCCGGTCAGTCAGCTGAATTTGTCGGAGTGGAACGGCTCGCTCAACAGCCCGATGACCGGGGAGAAAGATATGCTGAGCGAGGGCGGAATTCATATTCCGTTTCTCGCCTGCTGGCCGGGTGTCATTCCTGCCGGACAGGTGATTGAAACTCCGGTGATTACGCTGGATATCGCCGCCACCGTCACGGCGCTGACCGGATCGGAAACAAATAATCTGGACGGCATCAACCTGATGCCGCTACTGACCGGTAAAACAAACCAGCTTCCCCGCGAGGCGCTGTTCTGGGCGTTCGGCGGACAAAGCGCGATCCGCAAAGGACAATGGAAGCTGATTACGACGCAGACCAACGGGGAGTTTCTTTTCAATCTGGCCGATGATCTGTCCGAGAAGAAAAACAGATTGCAGGAATATCCGGAGATTGCGGCGGAGCTAAAAGCAGGAGTCGCTAAGTGGCAGGCGCAGTTCGGTGTGAGGAACCCCGTCCGTCCGGCGGAGCTGGATTTGGAGAAGAAGCTGTTTCACAATTATTTTGAATAGAAAGGATGGAGAATGAAGAAACTTTTATTGGGCGTTTGTTTGGCGGCGGTAGGGATGGCACAGGGACAGATCCGTGAGGACGGAGGACGTTATATCGTTCAGCCGTCAGCGCGTGTCGTGGTTCGTGGCGGTGCATCGGCGGATAAAACTCTGTCAGGAGAACCTTTGGTTGTTCAGCGCGGTAAAACCGCAGATGAATGCAGCGCGGTACTGATCCGGTATGATTTATCCGGACTTTCGCTGAAAACATCATTGAGCAGCGTGATCTGGTATAAAGGCAAAGCCTCCGGTCCCGGTTCGAATCCCTGCTTTGCGATATACGGCGTTCAAAATGACTGGAACGAAAAAACGGTCAGCCTGAATACGCTTCCGGCGAAGATTGAGCGGATTGAGGAAGTTACGGTTAATCCAAATGTAAACGGACCGATTCCGTTTCCGGTAAGCAGTTACATGGCGCGGCACCTGAAAGACGGCCAGATTTCATTCCTTGTTGAAATGCGTAGCGCACCCGGATTTTCTCCGGCGGTTGAATTTTCTGAGACGCCCGTGCTGGCCATCGCTAAAGAGCAGACGCCCGGCTATCAGCTGGCCGACCTTTTGCGTCCGGTCTGGAAAGGTTCCCGAATGGAGAATGAAACTGCGTCACCGACCTCCTATGATGGAAAACCGGCGGAAGCGAATCTGGTTTTTGCTCCATCCAAAATTATCAGCGTGAAAAATTACGCGCTGGATAAAACCTACGAAGAGGGGAAGGACTACACCGTCGAAGGGCGCACGATCCGGCTGACTGCCGGGAGTTCCGTCCCGTTTTTCAAATATGAAGAACTCTATCACAACAATTCTGCGGCTAAGCCGGGGGTTATGAAAACGATTGACGGAGGCTATCTGACTTTTGGTGAATCCGGCTTTTTCAATGACAAGCAACTGGCGGTAACTTACGAACATGCCGAGCCATGGGTCGGGCCGGTTCCTCAATCTGCGACGGAAAATCTTCCGGCAACATTTGCGAAACTGAAAGCTAAGCAGCCGCTCAAGCTGGTTGTATTCGGTGACAGCATTTCGGTCGGTGCCAGCGCCAGTGGGAAAAGCTTCCGTGCACCGTTCATGCCGCGCTGGGGCGATCTGGTGGCGGATGAACTGCATCGTTTCTATGGTTCGGAAATTAATTATACGGGGTATGCACTTTACTCAACCGACCGCAACAGGTAGTTTTTCGGCATGGGTAATTTGAGACAGCCTGCTTCCGGAATTGATTATCCGGCGACATTCCAAGAATTCGATGATTGGTTTTCTAA
>Ga0247842_10005826_pt1 | contig 14297 bp, 16 predicted proteins | sample LaCruzMarch2015__3_FD_192411 | JGI IMG/M metagenome (GOLD analysis project Ga0247842, IMG submission 192411) | Freshwater microbial communities from meromictic Lake La Cruz, Castile-La Mancha, Spain - LaCruzMarch2015_19m | ecosystem: Environmental > Aquatic > Freshwater > Lake | place: Spain...
CGAGTAGAAACGGAGTATGTGCTTCATCGGGGTGATTCTGCAGGAAGCGCTTTTAACGCTTGGCAGGGTGCGCTGCCGGTGATCAGCGCTTCGCGCCTATTGAGAATATGCTCTGCCTTACTGCCGCTTCCTTGTCAAGCTGCGCGTTTATTTCAACAAGCACGCGCTTCTTTATCTCCAAATACTGCTCGCGCGGAAGCCCAATGTTCCCAATTGCATATTTCATGTTCTTCACGTTGAAGCAGAACATCGAGTCGTGCACGTTCTCGCAGTCGTGGCAGAAATAGCAGCCCGAGCAGTTCCAGCTTGAGTCCACCTCGAAACAGCGCGCGAGCTTTTCCGAATGATATGTGTTTATGCAGAAGGAGGAGGTCCGCGTTTCGTTCCCGCCGAACAGGTGCTCGGAGTCGCGCGGCCAGTAGTAGTGGGAGCAGAGCTTGGAGTTTATTGGCAGGATGCACTTGTGGCAGGTGTTTGAGTTTATTGCCACCAGGCAGTCGCTTAGGTTTCCGACATTGCCCATCTCCCAATCAGGGCAGAAATAAGCGAGCTTGGAGATTGTGCCTGCTGCGTTTTGAAGCGAGATGCTGCCCGCCTCTTCCTCACTTATCTTCAGATTCTCCCCGAGAAAATCAGCTTCGTGAATGTTGATTAGCCGGTCACGGGGGAATAGCATGAAATGCGAATGCTCGGAAAGCAACAGGCGCTTGCCTGATGCGCAAGACTTCTGTTCATAGACAGGGTTCACGTGGCGCTTGAGCCATTCCCCGTATTTGTCAACGCCCTGCCGTGAAACGCCGAATAACAGCCCGGTTGTTTTCGAAAAGGCTGTTTCAACTGGCTTTGTGTCGGGCTTTTCGGAGGGAGGGGCGGGCATTTTTCCCATTGCTTTCTTCATTTCCGAATAATCGGGTTTGCACGAGCCGGCAAGGGAGGTGATGTGGGGCAGGCGCTTCTCCCTTTTCAGCATTTCGCGCATTTCTGAAAGGAGCTTTGCCTTTATTTCGAGGTATTTTTCGCGCGGAAGCTGCAGGTTGCCAATGCAGTTGCGCCTGGATTTCATGTTGAACGAGAACATGCAGTCTGCGCAGCCTGAAAGCCCGTGGCAATAGTAGATGTCGGAGGAGTTGTCGCATTTTGATGCTTCGAGACAGCGCGAGACGAACATGTTGCAGCCGCCCTTTATCACGAATGATGAATTGCCAGACCCTTCCACCCCGAATGCGCATTCGCAATATGAAATTATCGTCGAGTGCGCAACGTAGGTGGAATGCGCGATGCGGTCGCACCTGTATATGTAGTTGCAGTCCAGCACGCCCGAGCTTTTTTCCACGAACCTTGAATTGCCAAGTACAACATTGCCCGTGTAGATTGCCCTTTCGGAAACAGCTTCGATGATTGAATCGATGTCCTTGAGGCTGTTGATGTTGAGCGGCGCATATTTCTTGTTGAAGTCAATCTCGTCAAGCGCCACTGTTCTTGCTTTTTGCGGGTATTCCGAGTGGGTAAAAAACACTTCCTTGCCCGAAAGCGAGGATTTGCCGGATGAACGCAGGGTGCGTATTGAGGAAAGCCAGCCCTCGTACTCGGAAAAATCGCCTATCTCGCCGCCAAGAACTGCTTTTGTCGCTGCTTTCCATTTCCTGCCGATTGCCGCGTATGCGCTGTTTTCGGATGCTGCTGGAACCATAACAATGCCGTTGGAATATCTGCAGGGCGCAATATATAATAAATTGTAGTCTTATATAAGACTACATGGCAGAGCTGGAGGCGCTCCTCGAATCAGGGCTTACCGGTGCAGAGGCTAAAGTTTACCTTGCATTGCTTGAGCTTGGCTCAGTAACAGCCGGCCCTGTGATAAAAAAATCCGGGCTGCACCGCGCTACCGCGTACCAGGTGCTGCAGCGATTGCAGGAAAAAGGGCTTGCGTCAACTGTGATAAAAGGGAATAAGAAGTTTTTCGAGGCTGCCAGCCCGAAAAGGCTGGCCGACTCGCTTCATGAGAAGGAGAATGCGCTTGCAGAGGTGCTGCCAAAGCTTGAACGGATGAGAGAGGCGGGGAGGGAAATGGAGGAAGTGGTTGTCTACTCGGGCGTGAAGGGAGTGAAGACCGCGCTTGATTCGGCGCTAGCCGAAATAGGCAGGGGAGGGGAATACCTTGACTTCGGCGTTTCAGGCATGTTCCTTGACGTGATGGGAAGCTACTGGCACGCATGGCAAAGAAGGAAGAGGGAGATGTGTGTTCATTCCCGCGTCATTTTCGACGAGGGGGTCAAGAAGAGGAATCCGACCGTCCTCAAGGAATACTTCGGAGTGGGAAGGTTCCACCCCAAGGAATACGCCAGCCTGACAGACACGATGATATACAGTGACACGGTAGTGCTCCTTATCTGGTCCGCAAAGCCGCCAATTGCAGTAGTAATAAAGAACGCGGCTAATGCAAAGAGCTATCGGAACCAGTTTGAGATGATGTGGAAATCGGCAAGCCGCTGAAGGAACCCCGGCAGGGCGACATTCGCAAGCGTTTTAATTATGTTGGGGGAAAACAGGGCATAAGTGGAGGTGTAGGTATGTCACTTGACGACTATTTAACAACAGAAGTGAATGGGATTCGCGCGAAGAATTTGGACTGGAAGCTGCGCGAGCTTCAGGGGCCGTCTGTCCCCCGAGCGCGCGTGAACGGGAAAGATGTGATAATGTTCTGCTCGAACAACTACCTTGGCCTGTCGAATCATCCCGAGCTGAAAAAAGCAGCGATTGAGGCGGTTGAAAAATACGGCGCTGGCTCAGGCTCGGTGCGCGCGATTGCAGGCTCGCAGGACTTGCATTTCAAGCTGGAAAGGACGATTGCGAAATTCAAGCACACTAAGGCAGCTATTTACTTCCAGACGGGCTTTGCAGCGAATGCAGGCTCATTGCCGCAGCTTCTTGTTGAAGGCGACCTTGCAATTTCAGACGAGCTCAACCACGGGAGCATAATTGACGGAGTGAGGCTGGGCAAGGCTGAAAAGGCGATTTTCAAGCACAAGAACATGGAGGACCTGGAGCGCGTGCTCAAGGCTGCAAAGGAGAAGCAGCCTGCGTACAAGAAAATATTCATCATCACTGACGGCGTGTTCTCGATGGACGGAGACGTTGCGCCCATTGACAAGATATATGAGCTTGCGCAGCAGTACGGCGCCTACATATACATTGATGATGCGCACGGAGACGGCGTAATGGGCGACCACGGCAGGGGAGTTGCCCATCATTTTGGCCTTGCGGGAAAAATTGAAGTGGACATGGGCACTTTCTCCAAAGGTTTTGGAGTGGTCGGCGGCTCAATAGCAGGCTCGCAGCCGCTCTATGACTTCCTGCAGAACAAGGCAAGAACATGGCTTTTGTCAGGCTCGGCACCGCCTGCCACAGTGGCAGCGTGCACTGCAGCGCTTGAGCTTCTTGAAAGGGACGACTCGCTTGTGAGGAAGCTTTGGGAGAATACGAATTATTACAAGAAGGAATTGCAGGCGCTCGGCTTCAATACAGGGGAGAGCGAAACGCCAATCACCCCGATAATGCTCGGGGAGAGCAAGCTGGCGCAGGATTTTGCCACGGAAATATTCAACGAAGGGGTATTTGCATTGCCCATAGTGTTCCCAATGGTCGCGCAGGGCAAGGCAAGGATAAGGACAATGGTCACAGCTGCGCATGAGAAGCAGGACCTGAATGATGCCTTGGCGGTGTTCGAGAAAGTTGGCAAGAAATTAGGGGTTGGAAATAAGTGAGGAAGAGAACTCCCGAGCAGAAGGAAAAGTTTTCCGCCGTTGTGCAAAAGCACATGGAAGCTGAGGGCAAGCCAAAGGCGGGCGCACTCCTTTCCGAAGTCATACTTGGCGGCCAGGATGGGCTTGTCAATGTGCTTGGAATAGTGCTGGGAGTGGCATCAGCAACCAACGACAGGTTCATAGTGATAATAGCAGGGTTAGTGGCTACTTTTGCAGAATCCGTTTCAATGGCTGCCGTGGCATATGCATCAGCGCGCGCAGAGGAAGACCACTACAAGCGCGAGCTTGGGCAGGAGAAATGGGAGATGGAGCATTTGCCCGAGGTTGAAACAGAAGAAGTCAGGCTCATCTACATGAAAAAGGGCTACAGGGGAGCTGAGCTTGAAAGGATGGTGAAGGGGACAGTGAGCAACAAGGAGATGTGGCTTTCAATCATGATGACTGATGAGCTTGGGCTCACTCCCCCTGAAGCATCCGCGCCATTGAAATCAGCTGCAATAGTCGGCTTTTCCGCGCTTGTAGGCTCGTTCATCCCGCTCATCCCGTTTGTCTTCTTTGCAGTGCAGGACGCGCTCATTCCTTCGTTGATTCTTTCCACGCTCGTGCTGTTTGGAGTAGGAGTATACAAAGCGAGAATAACTGTTGGCAACTGGCTCAAGAGCGGAGTTGAGATGGCGCTTGTTGGAATGGTTGCCGCGTTGGTAGGCTATTTAGTAGGAAAAGTTGCAGGGGACTTCTTCGGTCTCAAGGGAGTGCCAGCGGGCTAGGCACATTCTGATTCATTTATAAACACTTTGCACAGGAAGGAAGCTGGTGTGTTGTAATGAAATTTTATGCTGTATTAGCAATATTCTTGGCGATTTTTGAATTGGCAGCGGCATCAACTCCGGGCGCAATCTCATCCTGCCAGCAGCTTGACACTGCAGGAACCTATTACTTGAACGCGAGCGTTTCATCGAATGCGACCTGTTTCAACGTGAATGCAAACAGTGTAACAATCGACTGCCGCGGGTTTTCGATAACAGGCAACAATGCAACAGGAACATACGGGATTTACACCACCAAGAATTACGTAAATGTACTCAACTGCACGGTTTCAAACTTCAATTCAGGAATCTGGTTCAACGGGGCGAGCTTTGGCAGGATAGAGAACACCAAGGCATATACGACTGCAAAGGACAATTTGGCAGGCTTTCCGATATACAACTCGGGGATCGCGCTCACCACCAGGTACGGCACGCTTTGGACACCTTCGTATGGAAACGTGGTGACTGACAGCTATGGTTATTCTGAAGGCAGCGTTGGCGTGAACCTCATGTATGGCGGGTACACGTTCAACAAGCTGACACGTGTCACTGGAGAAACCGTTTCCGGGCACGGAATGGGCGTGGACCATGTTTGGAACGACAGGTTCATCAACTGCACCGGAAAGGCGGCAGGGAGCGGGATAGCGCTGAACTTCTGGATCGGCGGCAACCACTATTTCGAGAATTTCAAGGCAGACGCAAATACCGGATACGGAGTCGTGATGACTGCAAGCAATGTGACCATGAACGGCCTGGCTGCCACTGTGCAGGGAAGCCTGCCCGCGTTTTACGTGGCAGACTACAGCAGCAATAACGTGATTGCGAACGGAACGCTTTACTCGGCAAAAGGGAATGCGATTTATTTCGACGTGTCGACGGTGGGCGGGCCATGCGCATATGGCAGCACGTTCTACTCAAACACGCTGAGCGCGCCGGGCAACACCACAGTGTACGTTGCGGCATGCTCATATGGAAACCTGTTCTACTGGAACAACTTCACCTCAACAACCGGATTGCACGTGAATGACCTCAACGGCAACAACCACTGGAACGCAACAGAGGGCAATGTCTGGTCGGACGTGATGGACAGGACGGTTGCGATAACAGGCACTGCGCAGAGCACGGGCTTCGCTGGCCTTTTGGTGGGAAGCGCGGGCACAGGCTACCCGTACGGCAAATTGACAAGCGGCAAGGTGATTGGGAATGTGGTTGACTACGCACCCATAACCCCGCTTCCGCCTGCGCCAAAAGCAGACGTTTCGGTTGTGTGTGGAACAGGCGGAGCCGTTTGCACCGGAAGCGCAACCGGCATTACCTTGCCTGCAACCCTGCCAATCAGCGCAACCGCTGCATCGGAGTATGTCTTTTCGAACTGGAGTGTTTCAGGCAACTGCACGCCCGGCAACGCAACAAGCAATGTTACCAATGTGACTGTCAACTCAAACTGCACCGTGGCTGCCAATTTCGCTGTGAAGACCAAAAAAGCATCCAGCCTTGAGCTTTCTGCATCGCCTTCCTGGAAAGTGACGGCAGGCACGCAGACACAGGTCGCCTGCACTGCAAGCGCACCCGGAATAATAATCCCTCATCTTTACGTGAATGGGCTGCGGATGAACAACCCGGACACGCAGTTGCTTTCGCCAGGGAGCTACTATTACACTTGCAATGCGAATGGGAACGAGAACTACACTGCGCCGGCACAGCAGAACAACACGCTGGTTGTGACGAGGCAGATGAACGTGACTCTCGTATCGCAAACGCCGGCCTACACGCTTGCAATGATGGGAATGAATTTAATATACAGCATAACCCCATCCAATTACGTTAACAACAGCACAGTGATAATTTACTACGGGCTCAACGGAACCAACTGCACAATATTCGTGGGCGGAACGTGCGCGGACGGCGCGTACAGCCAGGCATACACGAGCGTAACTGGGGCGAATTACCTCTTCTCGCTTTTGGGCAACAGGATTTACCCAGGCAACTACAATTATCCGGAAGAGGCAATGGAAAGCACGCCGCACCTGAACCTTTCTTCTTACATTGAGAAAAAGAAGAAAGGGGAGAAAAAGGATGAGAAAGAAAAGGAAATTGATGCGGTAAAGATGGCATTTTCCAATGTCTCGAACAATGCAGGGAACCTGGCATTTGAGATAATGGCAAGCGCAGTTCCAGGAAGTCACGAGAAGGCACACATCTACGTTTGCAATGAGAGCTACGGAATTGAGAATGGCAAGAAAAAGGACAAGTGCGACTCCAAGGATATGGAATATGAGAAAAGCAAGAGCTGCGGGCTTCTTGCAGAAGTGCCCTCAACCGCACAGTATGACCACGTGCACAGCATTAACAGCGCGCACCTTGTGTTCGATGCGGAAATAGCGAACGGCAAGGTGGCGGGCGTGAAAGTAACTCCGACCATGTACTTCATCTTCGAAGGAGAAAAGGGCAAATGGGATGTTGGCTATATAGCGGATGGCACAGGCACTGCGGAGTTCATGGAAAAGAAAGACAAGTGCTGGAGCAGCCTTGAAGGGACAATTGATGCGCACCTGCACCAGCCGCAATCGGTTTCTGCAGGCAACTTCTACCAGCATGTGGCTGCAGAGAGCATCCAAGAGCAAGGAGGTACTGTTGAAGAGCCGCAGTGAGCTTTTCTTTTTTTATTTTTCTTTTTCCTAAGCAGCCTTATTGCTTTTTCCCAAGCTGCTCCAGTTTCCTGTCTATTTTCTTTTCTGCTTCCAAGCGCTCAAGCCCGTACTCGCCGTAATCTACAAACTTCATGCCTGATGCGAGCAGGGGGTGCGTTTTGTTGATGAGCGCATACATCTGCTGCGCGACTCGCCTGTAATCAATGTGCCCCTGCCTCATTGAACGAAGCTCGCAGAAGTGGTATGCTTCCCGTAAATTCATCTTTGCGTACCAGCGCATCCTGTAGCCAAGCGGAACAACGTACTGCGCTTCATAGGGCATTTCCTTCTCCATTTTCCTGAAAAGTGCGTCTGCCGCACCAATTGCTCCTCTTACTTCCGACTCAAAACCAGATTCAATCAGCTCATTCGGCATGTCAAATCCGTGAGCGGTTGTGAGCAATTGCCTTTCCTGCGTGAGTATCCTGTGGCGGTGGAGGTCCCTGTACATTCCAAAATTACCTGTGATGCAGAATGAGCAGTAAGCTGCCTCAAATGCCCTTCCTGGCTTTTGGCGCCTGTTCTTCCTTTCCCCGATGTATGCGTTGATTAGCTTTGCCCTCTCCGCCGACGGCATTTTCTCGACTATTTCCTTCACCTTTTCCATGCTGCAGTGAAGAGAGGGGAAGAGTATTGCGAACAGTATTTTGTCCTCTGCGTCTTTGTCGAAGTCAAAAAGCGAAACCGAAGCGCCTTCTTCAGGCGCGCCAGTCTTCTGCAAATAATCTGCCGATGCTGCCGACACGCTGCCCCTAACATCAGAGAAATACCGCTGGAGCTCCTTGCCATGCCCGTCATTCGCGCGCTTTACGAATGATGGGATCACTTTTGAAAGCTCGGATTGCGAAACTGAGGCAATGCTGTGAAGCTCGGAAAGCGGGGAGGAGTAAAGCTTTGCAAGCATGTACTCGAATGCCCTGCCGTTGCCGAAAAAGCCTGCGTTTGTGAGCGTTGACGCCGGCAGCAAGCCGCGAAGGAGGTCGCATACTTTTGCGCGGATTGTTGAAGCATATGCGCGCTCGCTCACCTCTGTTTCGCGCTGGAAGCGCGCTTCCTCGATTTTTGTGAGCTTTGGTATTAGGGAAGCATATGTAGAAAACAGAAGGTCGCAGGCTGCAATGTATTCGTCTGCGAATTTACTGCCCATTATTCTTTCCTCGCGCAAATACCTGTACTTGCCATTCTCCTTCTGATCAAAATAGACATAGCGGGTGGATTTTTCAAGCGGGGAAATGCCTATGCGCGAATCCTGCATTGCCTTTGTTGCAATGTTCGAAATGTTTTCGCAGGCAAGGTGCGCGCCGCCCAATTCTGCAACTGAGTCGTCCCCGTAGCCTACGAGCACCCTGTCATAGAAATCTTCCGCCTTCTTAGTGGCAACTATTTGCGATTCCCCTCTTCCCTTCGCATCGCCAACTATTGCGTCAAAGCCTGACTCCGGGTTGAGTATGAATTCGTCAAGAAGCAGCCTTCGCAGTGATTTTGAAGAGCGCGAGTAGCGGGAGAATAGCGCGCCCTTCACCGCTTCGGGAAGGTTGATGAGCGCGAAACAGTCGGCGTCAATGCTGGTGCAAAACTGTGAGAGTATTTCCTTTTCCTTTGAAGTGAATTCCTCCGCCATGGCCACACGGGCAAAAAATATGGAGAGCATGTTTATGAGGCTTTGTTTTTGCCGGAAGCATGGGTGATTGGCATGGATGATATGTTTATATATACTTTCACACTTAACCCCACAGGAGATGCTATGATTGACGCTAATCAAAAGATTAACCGCCCGGAGGGCAAGAAAAACCTGTTGGACAGGATTGGCAACCTGTCGGATGGGATTGATGCATTTGCAGACAGGAAACTGGATGTGTTGGTTAAAAAGGATTTTTCCGCAGTTCTTCTAGGCGCAGTTGGGATTCTGCTTGCATACGCGGCCGTGATTTTAATTGCTTATTCTCCGGGCAAGCCCAAGGCAGGGAAGGCGAAGGAACCTGCGCCGGCAGTGGTGCCTGAAAAGAAGGCAGGGGCAGCAGGCGTGAATTATTACATAATGACAAACCCGAAAACCGGTTTGGCGTATGCGCGAATGCAAGCCGCCCCAAAGGACAGCATACGGACGATCGTGACTGATACGATACAGGAAAAGAAGGAAGACAAGTATTTCAGGTATATTGATAGGCACAGGCTGAAATTCCCTGCAAAACTACCAGGGAGGCAGCCAGGCAAGATGCTTGCGTTTGTGAAAATGCCGAACAAGATATGCTGAAGCGCAGCGTGATGATTGCTTCGTGGCGCTCCATGTCAGGCGCGCCCGCCGGACTCGGTTATATAAACGTTTCGAACATCTAACTTCAGTTTGATTTTTTGGGGTGAAACAATGACTGAAAAAAGACCATTCGACATACTGAACGGCGCGCTGAACAACAATGTTGTCGTGGGGCTCAAGGGAGGCAGGGACATACGCGGCCTCATGGTGTCTTACGACATACACATGAACATCGTGCTTGAAAAGGCGGAAGAGCTTGTGAACGGCGAGGTGAAGCGCGGGATAGGCACTGTCCTTCTGCGCGGGGACTCCGTTGTCTACATATCGCCTGCTTAAGGAGGGAATCGCATGGAAATAAAGAGCCTGCTTGCGGGAGTTTTCCTCGCATTCGGAGTTTCAAACCTGCTGAGGATGGCAAACGTGCCTTTCTCGGTCTCGCTCGGCTTCAACGTTGCCGGCTTCGATTTGGGAACGCTCGTGCTTGCGCTTGTGTCGCTCGGCATAGCGTTTTACCTCGTGCGCTCAAAGTAACGGGCTTGTAGCGAAACGGTATCGCGCCTGCATGGCAGAACCCTTTTTCTCGCTCCAGATGGGAACGCTCGAAAAAGCGTTCACGGAAAACGGAGAAGGGATTCCAGAATGCAGGAGACTGGGGGTTCGAATCCCCCCGAGTCCATACTTTTTGCTGAAGCAGAGGACCCGTTGTTCGTCTTTTATTCCTTATTCGGAAAAATAGAGGAAGCGCTGCAGGAATGTCATTGTGCAGAGAATGGACGCTATCGCTAAAATTACGACTGATAGCTGGGGCGAGAAGGGGACGAGCAAAAGCGCAAGGAAGAAGGAAAACAGCCTCTCTGCGCGCGGAAGAATGCCTGGCTGTTTCGCTAGTTTCTTTGCATCCGCAACCTTCCTGTGCTCCGCATAAGCAGTTGCGAACGAGGTCATGCACGAGCCGAAGAATATGCACAAAAGAATCCACCAGAATGCCGGAAGTATGAACGCTGGCAGAGCGTAGAAAAGGAAGGAGGAGAGCATGAGGAATTCCACCAGCCTGTCGGATATCCCGTCTATGTAGGCTCCGCGCGCGGAAACCATTTTCCTTTCCCTTGCAACCGCACCGTCAATTGCGTCAATTGCGCCGGAAACAACGAAGAGGAGAAGCGATGCAAGGGGCTGCTGCAAGTAGGCGAAATAGAATGCAACGAGCGCGGCGAGGACGGATACGGCAGTAATCTGGTTGGGAGTGAGCGGGCAGGAGGCGAACAGCTTGCCTGCTGCTTTTTGGAAGCTCGCGCCGATGCTGCTTGCCTTAAGCATGCTACTCCTTCCCCCAGTAGTCATAATACTCTATGCCAAGGTGGGTTATCAGCTCCTCGCCCATCATGTAGCGCAGGGTATTCTTGAGCTTCATGTGCTGTATGAACAGGTCGTGCTCGGGATAGATGGAATCGGCGTGCATGGGCGCCTTGAAGTAAAAGGAGAGCCACTCCTGCATGCCGCTCATGCCGGCACGCTGTGCAAGGTCGATGAAAAGCGCGAGGTCAAGCACGATGGGCGCTGCAAGAATGCTGTCCTTGCACAGGAAATTGATTTTTATCTGCATGGGATAGCCCATCCACCCGAATATGTCTATGTTGTCCCAGCCTTCCTTGTCGTCGTTTTTCGGGGGGTAGTATTCGATTCGCACTTTATGGTACATGCCCTTGTACAGGTCGGGGTACATGTCAGGCTGGAATATGTATTCAAGCGAGGACTTCTTGCTCATCTCCTTGCTCTTGAAGGAGCCCGCGTCGTCAAGGACAAGGCCGTCCCTGTTGCCGAGTATGTTCGTGGAAAACCATCCGCGCACCCCGAGCATCCTTGCTTTCAACATGGGCGCGACCGCTGTTTTCATCAGGGTTTGCCCGGTCTTGAAGTCCTTGCCCGCTATTGCGATTCCTTTCTTTCTCGCAAGCTTTGTGAGCGCAGGCGTGTCCACTGTGAGGTGCGGCGCGCCGTTCACGTATGGGACACCCTCCATTAATGCTGCGTATGCGTAAATCATCGAAGGCGATATTGATGCATCATTTTCCGCAAGAGCACGCTCGAATGAATCGATGGTGGCGTGCACTGGCTTTGGCTCGAGGTAAGACTCGGTGCTTGCGCACCACACCATTACCATGCGCGAGAGGTTTTTCTCCTTCTTGAATTTCCTGATGTCCTCCCTCAGCTGGTTGGCAAGCTCAAGCTTGCTTTTTCCGGCCTTAACGTTCGGCCCCTCTATGTTCTTGATGAAATTCCTGTCGAAAACGGCTTTCATGGGCTTGATTTTCTCAAGTTCATCTTTCACAAGAAGAAGATGCTCTTTCGTGAGAACGCCTGCCTTTATCGCAGCCTCATATGCATTGTCAGGGAAAATGTCCCATGCGGCGAATTCAAGGTCGGATAATGATGCAAGCGGTACGAAATCCCTTATCAGCGGCGCTTTTTTTTCATCCCGCTTTCCAAGCCTTATCGTTTGCATCTGCGTAAGGCTTCCGATGGAAGCAATGCATTCTTCCTTGCAAGCATCACCCCTGCGATGAATGTTGTGGAAACCGCGCCGAGGCCGGGAAGCAGTATTCCTAGCTTTCCTTGTGCAGGCGCTATCCTTATTTTCCCCATATGAACACCCCGTTGAATATTATAATTTTCTTATAATAGTATAGAAATATAATAATAGTGCCACTGCGCAAGCATTTTTAAGCATTGATGGAGGAGTGAATGCCATGGGATCGGACAAGATGAAGGCGCTGATGTACTTCGCCAAGCTTTTGGTGGCAGCAGCAGTGGGCTATGGAGTCTACGCGATTTGGATAGATGTGCGCTCTGAAACAGCTTCGATAACAGGGCTTGATGCTGGAATGGAAGCCATAATCTCTGGCATTATCTGCACCGTGATGGTATTCATACTGCTCTCCAAGCTAAACAAGGGCGGCGACTGAAGTGCAATAAAAAGGCATTCTGGGGATAGCTTTTTATTCGGTTCAATCAGAATGCTTTCCGAGTGGCGGGAGGATGGCTCACCTGGCTTCGTGCTGGGAGGAAGTTCTGCCCACCGTAAGAGTCCTAGCCGCTTAAGGCGGCTTTCGGGAACAGAAACGATTAACTCCGCCCGCGGATGAGAATGACGAAAGGAGACGCGGAACGGGGGCTGAAACGGCCCGATGAGGGATATTGTGCGCGGTGCAAGGCCTTGTGCCGCTTAGTCCAATGCCATCTGAAACAGAAGGCAGGCTACCACCCGCCACTCAAAATATTCGTCTGCTTTTAATTGCGTTGCAATTATTGCAACAGCTAAAAAAGCCTGCTTGGGGGCTTTTTTATGCCTTTCTATTCTAATTAATGCCGTGCCAAGGTAACTCAGCTTGGTTAGAGTGCCAGACTCATATTCGGGCATTGCTTAATGCAGCGCCCTGGAAATTTGAGTGATGAGCCCGCAAGGGCGATGACAAAAAAAGGCAATCGGAGGAGAATTGTCTCCTTGAACCAACTAGCTCCGGAGAAATCTGGAAGCCGCGTGTTCAAATGCCAGCCCATGTTTGGCGCAGGCAGGACAAATCACGCCCTTGGCACATTTTTCTTTTTAAAAATTGGCAGAATTTTTGCTATGCGGAAATCAGATGGCACTGCTCCTTATTTTTTCTTAAGAAACCCGCCGAGCTTCACGTGCTTGGGATTGAGAACGCCGACCATGCCTGCCATTTTTGTCTTGCCCACGAGCACCTTCCATTTTCTCAGGAGATTGTAGCTTATGTAGGATGAGCCGCCCACCGCGGCAATTCCTGAAGCGGTCAGGAGGAGCGAGGCAGGGTAAATTGCCGGCATGAAAACAGCAGAAGCCGCCAGCGAAACGCCCAATATTATTTCCTTGACATGGTCCTTTGTCTGGGGAGCGTACCTTTCTATGGAAACATGGACCTGGCGGTTTGCCTCCTTGAGAAGAAGCGCTTTTTCCTGCTCGAATTTTGCACTGCCTGCGCCATGGTCCTTTTCAAGTTTTTTCAGCTGGATGTCGGTCTTTTCATAGTGGCCGTGTATTTCATCCAGCATCCTGTTTGCCGCTTCCCGGCTTCCGCATGCCGAGACGACATCCATCGCTGCCTTCTCGTATGCGTTGATATAGTCGAATGTTTCCTTTTCGCCTTGTTTTGCCGCCATCATGTTTCATGTTTCGATAAGAATGTTTTTATAATTTCGGATATTAAGCATGAAACATGAAAATGAAACTGCTCGCCTTGCTTTTCATTGCTTTGCTGCCCGCACTTTCTTTTGCGCAAATCGGAAATATAGATAGTGGAATTTTGAGCCTGTGCGGCGGGCTCAAGGACCTTCTCCCGGTAGTTGCAATGCTCATGGTCATTTTTGGAGCCGTGGTATATGCCGCAGGGCAGATGATGGGCGCGGAGACGCGTGCACGCGCGAATGTGTGGTCAACATCCGCGGTAGTGGGCGCATTGATGGCGATAATGATTGTTGTAATCGGCGAGCCCATCCTGGAGCAGCTCTACGGGTCAAAATTCCAATGCAGGGCGGTGTGCCCAACAGCCAAATTGGCTTCTGGCAATGTGGGCTTTTGCTGCTATGGCGACGCGGCTGCGGCGGATGATTTTTGCCAGTGGAACCCATCCTCGCCAGCTGCAGCGCAAAAATGCTGCAACGCAGGCAAATCGACAGCCAAGTGCGTTGCTGTCGGCGCAGCATGCTAAGAAATTCACTGCGCACGCTCGTTCTTGCATTCGGAAAGAAGGCGCAGGAATTCCGG
>Ga0247842_10005833_pt1 | contig 14285 bp, 11 predicted proteins | sample LaCruzMarch2015__3_FD_192411 | JGI IMG/M metagenome (GOLD analysis project Ga0247842, IMG submission 192411) | Freshwater microbial communities from meromictic Lake La Cruz, Castile-La Mancha, Spain - LaCruzMarch2015_19m | ecosystem: Environmental > Aquatic > Freshwater > Lake | place: Spain...
TAAGCAACTTTAAGAAACCTTTTTAAACTTTAGGAAATAGAACGCGGATAAACGCGGATCAGGCGGATTTGCGCGGATCGAAATAAATAAAGAAAATCCGCGAAAATCCGTTTAATCCGCGTCATCAGCGTTCTATTCCTAAAAGTTTAACATCATTTTTTAAACTTGCTTACACTGTTCACTGATTACTGTTCACTGATTTGCGGAGTAAAGGCTAATCTCGGAACCGTTATGTTTATAGACTACGGTTACGAGTTCATCAACTCCATCATTATTAGGGTCTCCAATGCACATTGCTGTTATGTTGCCATCAATTGGTTGACTTTCCCAATTTTTTGTATAAGTGTTTCCGTCCCATTCCAATATAATTAATGAGTCTTTCTTGTTTTGCGGCATAGCTGACGTGCCAATGATCTCATTTTTACCGTTGTTATCTAAATCGGCGATAGTTATACCTGATCCAAATTTCATCACACTTTGCCAAATCAAACTCATATCATCTGAGTATATGTCCATAGTGTTATCAACATCTACTATCAGCCATTCTTTGCCTTCAACACCATTAACGTCACCCAACACAATTGAGTAAAAGTCTTTTGGTATCAATTTCTCAGATTTAGAATTATCTATTTTTGATACTTGATATATTTTCTGACCAACAAAGTAGTTTCTCCCACCTTTCAATGCCCCAAAAATCATGGAATCTTTCTGCACTGAAAGAAGCGTGGAATCAATTGAGCCAACTTTAATCGGTGCGTCTTTATCCCATTTCCAGATACTCGTTTCTACGTCAGGTACGGATATATACACTTCATTCTTTCCATCTTCGTTGAATCCAAAGATCGCTCTTATGCTCCATTGATTACGCTTTAGTTGAGTAACGTTCACGTATTGCACAGACGCCCTATCTACAAAGCAGAATCCATCCCACGACATTACCTTGAATTCGCTTTCAGTTACCATTATAATATCATTGATCCCATCTCTGTCAAAGTCACATACAGCTATCCCAAGTATACGGTATGGCGCAGGTTTACTTTGCCATTTTACCGAATAAGGTTCGCTTGAATCAGGCTTTGTGTTATTCGCAATCATCGCTGTTATTGCTGATGTTTTTCTTATCTGAACAGACTTAGTAGATAAAAGATTACCGGTATTTGTATTCCATAGGAATACGTTAATATTGATAATCGTAATTAAATCGGAAATGTGACCTGTTATGATGAAGTCACTACCAAGTAACGTTCCCAATTTTAAGACGTCCTCTGCTTTCAGAAGTCCTTTTTCTGGTTCAGACTTGAGATTCTTCATCGCCTGTTGTGTGACATTTCTATCAATAAGCGAAACTCCTGCCATCTGATTAAACTGTGTCCATAAAAGCTCACAGGCAACACGGCATAACGCCCATTGATTATATTTGTCCCAGTTGAATGGAAGTAGGGCTATCTTAATTTTTACATCAGTTATTGGTAAGTCTTTTTTCAGACTTTCTGCTATATATTTAACGCCATCATCAATGCTATTCTCCGCACCTTCGGCTTTTGGCAATAATGGTGTAAAAAAAGTAGATAAAAGAATTGTAATGATAAAAGAAAATTTTATAATCGTCATAATCCTTTTCGGCAAGGAAACCAACGGCTTCAGTCCCAGCTTTCGCTTGGGACTGGATGAATTGCCTTCCCCTTTCTATATTGAACAACTGGAATTATGATAGCAGTTATGAGCATTAATCCTTATATGTCATGGTTCAGTCAAATCGGCTAAAAAAACCTTAATCTTTTTCTAAACTTAATTCACCTTTTTTCATATCCCTTAAGCGTTGCCAACTCACGAGGAAGATGAACCTCATAAGAGTCACTCCAACCGATCCATTCACCGCTGATGTAACCATCGTAATTGATTGTCAACAGCAGTTCAATTGCACGCTTATGATCGTAGCCACCTGTTCCAATTGGAACTAAATCCGTAGTACCGGGTTTTGCATCATGAACGTGGAGATGTTCTATCCAAGGCTTGAGTGCATCAAAAGCCTGATCCATAGTAGCGAATCCTGCTCTGACAGGATGCATAATGTCCCAGTTCACAGCGATATTTGGATGATTCACCTTTTTCATAACCTCTGCAACGTGTGATGAATTGCACCAGTCATCGTGAGTTTCCATGCAGATTGTTACGCCACGCTGTTTCGCATAATCAGCAACCCAAAATAGTGAATTAGTAACTAGCTCAATCGCTGACTCCCGGCTGATACCATTTCCGAGTTGACCACCGAATACCCTGATACGTGATGACCCTATGTCAGACGCAAGATCAATACACTTGAGAGTATAGTCAACGTTCTGCTTCGCTGTTTCGGGATTAGCATAAACGAGGGATGTGGCAACACAACAGATAGTAATTCCAGCATCAATTGCCTGCTGTTTAATCTCCTTTCGCTTTTCAGGGCTTGCGCTGACTTCAACGCAGTGACTGTGTTCAGCGTCAATACGTGGTTCAATGCCATCGTAACCAAAACGTTTCGCTACTGCCAGCACCTCGCTCATGTTCAATTCAGGGCATGAGAAGGTCATAAAGGAATATTTCATCTTCGTCTCCTTTTCAATTTTGTGGTTTAATTCAGCTTTCCTTTTGTAATTCAACGGTCTGACGCAGAATACTTTGATTTCCGTAGCTATCCCGTGTCCTGTATATTAGCGTATAAACGCCAGATTTGAATTCGCTGATGTCTAAACGCACAGGTATCTCAATTTTTTTCTCTGACTTATTGGAAACCTCTTTACGATAAGTCAATGCTCCAAGAACCTTAACGCCCTGTGGATCAAGCACTTTATACGACAAGTCAACCCAATCAGGAACAGGATTATCAAAGTCAATAATCACCTTATCTTCCAGAAAATTCGGGATAGAAGATACAATAAGTTTAGAATGTATTTTCTGGACTGATGATGATTCAGGAAGATCAAGCCTTAGATTTGCACCGGGTATGGACTTCCATTGTCCGCCTGTTCCCATTGCAAGCTGTTTCATCACCAGAATATCCAATCCAATAACTTCTATGCTGACGTTTTTTTCATTCAGCATTGAGATTATCCAGTCAAGAGTATATCTGGATTTTCCATCATAGTCAAGATCGTGTTGCGGGGCATCGCTAATGAATACAAAAAATCTCTGTGATGATTTCCTGAAATCTATCTTATCCAGAGCAGTGACAATGGCTTCGTAACCCGATTCTGCAAGATCACCTCCGCCGTAGAAAATGACTTTTTCAAGCCATTTCTTAAATCTTTCTGGTTTATCAGTTAATTTAAATATATTCTCTTTCCTTGCCGAAACGTCGCTGAATGTAACCAATCCAAGCTCAACATCCAGCTTTTTTTCTTCCAGTGGCTCAAGGAATCGGTGAATGTAATCTTTGACTCCAAGAACATTATCCTCCATACTTCCGGTAGCATCAACAATAAAAACGACATCCAATTTCTTTTGGGTTACACGTTTGAGTATTCCTTGAGCGACTGCAGGAAGGATGTGATCGAATTCAGCACTTCCACTACGGGGTATAACAGATGCCATAGCCTCAATGTAGCGTGAGCTTTCTCCCTTAGCGACAGTACCACCCCCGACAGGTCCAACTTTGAGGACGTATCCACCCGATCCGCCTTTAATAATTATGTTACCTATCTTTTGATTTAAAGCTGGAACTACTGCTTCTCGTTTATTGTCAGTAATATTTATCCTTCGTGAAGCTATTGGATTAGTCGTATCGAGAGGCTTTAATTGGGGCATATATATTGAACTTGTTTTGTTTTCAATTTCGTTTTGTCTTGATGAATTGATAGTAGGGGTTGTAAATAACGCAACTAAAGTAGCTTGATCTATTGGCTTAATGCCTTCAGGCTCTTGTGATTTGCTCTCAGATTTTTTTTCTGGTTCGGGCTTGATTTCATCCTTCTTTTCTGGAGTAATTTTAGATGGAGTCTTGTTCTCATTCTTTTTAATCTCCGTATCAGTTGAAGGCTTAATTTTTACGATATAGACTTCTAGCTTATTGCGAATTTTAGATATATCCGTCTTAGGTAAAACTATGTAAATTGACAGCATGAGGACAATGGCATGTATTATCAATGATATTAACAGAAAATGCCTTGCTTTTTTCATTGAAAATCACCGTTATCCTTTTAGAAATATGCAATTTTATAATAGAATCTACATAGTCAATATTCTGCTTATCTTATTATTTACACTTGCCATTTTATCAAAATTTTGTTATCTTTCAATAATACCAGTGGCTAGCTTGACAATGTTAGATTAAAAGTAGCCCAAGCTTCCAGCTTGGTTTTTGAAGATAACTGGGCTACAACTGCATTTTTTCTAATTTAACATTGTCAAGTTAATAAAAAAATTAAAATATGCTAAAGTTTTTAGTTGTCAGAATCATGTATTTACAAGGCTTTTCCTAACTGAAAACTGCTTAAAGGAGACTATGATGAAAAGGAAAGACTATATTCTGCTGTTAGTAGTATCATTAATTTCGGGCTTGATCGGTGCATTTGCGACAAAGATCATTTTTGAAGGCAATACAGCCGTTGCACAGGATGAGGGAACATCTCTTCAAGGACAAGATATTCGTTTGCTGAGTAAAGATGGTAAAGTTATGGCGGCACTTGCTATTTCACCTGACACAGGAGAACCGTTTTTTATCATCAACGGGAAAGACGGCAAACACAGGATTATGCTCAACATTGAACAAGGAAGCCCACAGATTACATTGAGGGATAACAATGCCCAGACAAGGTTGGTACTCGGAAATTATGAGATGACCAATAGAAACAAGGGAACTATAGATAAACGCTCTGAATCTTCGGTGGTAATGTTTAACAAAGATGGCAAACTCATATTTTCCGCCCCATGAAAGAGTTTAGCCACGAATACACACGGATTCTCACGGATAGTAATCGTTAAAAAATGCCATTTTGACATAGCATTTCAACGTTTTTCACAACCCCCTAGCCCCCTTAAAAAAGGGGGCTAGGGGGTTGTTTTTAGAACGTTTATGCATTTTTTAATGATTACGGATAAGAAAAAAAGATGTAAGATACAAGATGCAAGTTAGTAATCTGTATCCTGTATCTTCTCAATCCGTGTTCATCCGTGTTAATCCGTGGCTAAATTCCTGTTTCTAAAAGGCTTATGATTATTCTATAATTCTGGCATATTGACTTTGACTTCTTTACCCTGTTTCACTGATCGGGCTATTCCATCCATTATGACATTTGTGGTCAGGACTTTTTCGGGATCGATAGGTGATGGTCCACCGTTACGGACAGCATTCAGGAATTCTCTGACCTCTTTATCCCACACGTCAACAGGTTGTAAACCTTCAATTCTGATGTTGACCATATCACCCACTGGCTCAACTTTTAAGGTGCAACCTTCAGCTTTGGCAAGCTCTTCAAGTTCTTTTGGAACGCTGTCAGCATAAACAGTGCCGTAGCTCATACCGGCTTTCTTTCCAAGAAAGTAATTATGCCCAAGTGAGTCCGCATGTACCGCCCATGAGATTTTGAAAACCATGATTGAGCCATCATCAAACCTGACCCATGCGGCGCCGAATTCTTCAACATCCATAGTTTCAAGACCGGGTGCATCTTTAGATAGATAATCACAGGCATAACCAGAGACGCTTACTGGTTTCGGATAATTCAGCGTGAAAAGCGTATCGTGCATATTATAAACGCCAATGTCAACTATTGCACCGAATCCTGCTGTTGCCTTGTGAATAAAAGTACCACCGGGAACGCCTCTGCGTCTGCATCCGACAGACTCAGAATAATATACATCACCGAGTATACCTGCATCAAATATCTTCCTTGACATTACGATATGGGGTTGATACCTGCTGTGAATACCTATGTGAAGAATTTTACCTGAACTCTTTGCCGCACGAACCATAGCAGTCGCATCAGACAGAGTTGCAGACATAGGCTTCTCGCAAAGAACGTCCTTTCCAGCATTCAAAGCCGCTACTACCGGTCCTCTATGTGCTTGATTGAACGTACAGACACTGACGGTCTGTATTTCGTCCATCTCCATCATTTTTTTATAGTCGGTAAAGACATTCTTCTTTGGAACTTTCCATTTCTCAGCAAATTGTTCAGCTTTGTCTTTGAATATATCGCAGACCGCAACAACCTGTATATCCTCTATCTTGGAATACACACCCATGTGATGATTGGCGATACCGCCTGTACCTACTACCGCAACCTTTACTTTGTCCATTTTTCACTCCTTTTTAAAGACGTAAGGGCGAAGCATTCATCAATAATTATTGTTCTATATTCAACATTTTACAAAACAAATGCTTCGCCCTTATGTTTCTTATCACATACTAGGAGATTCCTCTCCGAGTAGCTCTTTTATGAAGGCACTGATTCTTGGATCACCTGTCGTTTCTATCTTTTTCAATACAGCGATGGATTCAGGATCGCCTATCTTATACAAAGCCTGTATAGCAGTAAGTTTTACAGTGGATTCCTCGTTTTGATCTTCCAGAACTTTTTTCAGTTCCTCCTTGACGACCTTTCCACCAACAGCGCCGAGCGTTGCGACTGCAATATCTCTGACCTTGCTATCCGGGTCTTGTCTTGCCTGTATCAAAACAGCAGTTGCAGGTTCTCCTATTCTTCCAAGCGCATATCCTGCCAGTAACCGAACACCCAATGATGAATCCCTTAAAGCCAAAGCCAATGGTTCTATGGCTTCCAGTGGTTGCATCTTTGCAAGTGACTCCGCAGCACTACGTCTAACCTCTGGATCAGGTTCACTCGCCTCGGGAAGGTGTGCAATAAGCGGTTGGATTATGCGAGGGTCATTCATACTAGCCAGAGATTTTGCGGCGGAACGACGTATCCATCTGTCATTACTCAACAATGCCTTTATCAATGGCTCAACTGCCCTTGTGTCACCTATTTCACCAAGCGCATCTATAAGCGTTAACTTAATCCCGCCTAGTTCTCCTCTTTTGAGTACAACCCTGTCAGCTTCGGCGGCTTTCTTCATAGCTTTTTTATAGCTTTTAATGTCAACTACACTCATCTCATCAATAACATGAGTGATTAAGTCGCCTTCTTTTATACCTTCCATGCTAGCCGGGCTACCTTCTACCTCCAGCATTTCCAGCTTTTTTACGACAACGCCTTTACCCCCACCATCTTCTTCTTCAATTCCAACCTTGCTAATCTTGGGAGCAACTATTTCCCTTGCAAGATTGATTGTAACTTTACCTGAAGTTTGCAGTTTCTGAGAAATCTCCTGATTGTATTGCTCTACATTTTTCACAGGTGTGCCATCTATGGTATAAATAACAGTACTGAGTTTTATCCCTACTTTATCAGCTTTGCTACCGGGCTGTACGTCAAACACAAGAACCCCGCGCTCTTCAGGATCGGGCTTTACCATAATACCCAGATCATCAGGATTTAAGGCTGATACGACCTTAGATATTCGCAGAATAGCTTTCTTATCTTCTTTCAGAGCTTCACTTAAAGCATTCCTGAAATCCTTTTTGTTAGCTATCTGTCTTTCGTCTATAATATAGGATATTAACTCTCCTGCTCTTATACGATTATCAGCATTAGACCCAGGTTTTACTATTTCAACAACAACACCCTTGAGTCCCCATCGGTCATTGAGATCAGAACCGATTTTCTTTATGGTTATACCTATCTTTCCGTCCTCATAAGATTCCTTACCACAACCAAATATGAAAAAAGTTGCCAGAATCAAAGCACAGAAAAATAATAGAAGTCTTGAACATTCACGAATACTTGTTCGATAGATTGGCATAAAAGCTGTCTCCTTTCTGGATAATAATTATTGTATTAGGCTTATCTTGACAATGTTAAATTAGAAAAAAATGCAGTTGTAGCCCAGCTTTATAAGCTGGCAATTTCTTATATTGTCAAGTTATGATTTAAGTTTTATTTCAATCGGATTCGTTTCTTCCTGAAGCATTTCCATGAGAGAATCAACAGCGGCTTTATCTTTCAGTTCTCCCAATGCGATAGCGGCGTCAAATCTCACTATCAATCCTTTGTTCTGGAGGACTTCAATCAGTTTACTTATGGCTGTTTTGTTGATCGCTGTAATCGTTACGTTGCCGTTATCAAGCCCTTCCCTTACAAATTGTTTGAATTGATCAGCGTTTTGTACCTTTCTCTCACTGACTACGTAAGAAATAATCTGCCCCAATCTGAGACCCGCCTCAACTGCTGAACTTTGTGGTTTAAGAGCAGTAATGATTACGCCTTCTGCTCCGGTAGGCAAAGCCTGCACTGTTATACCGAGAATTGGGAAGTCCATTGTTGGTGACTGTGGAACCTGAACAAGCGGAACTTTTTCTTTTACGTCTTTAGCAACAAGCTTTGATGTTTTCGACGTTGATTTTGCTTCCTTTATTTTGGACTTTGATACCGTTTCTTTTATCTTAGGTGTTGATTCTGCTTCTTTTATTTTATCGGTCAGTTCTGAAACTTTAGTTATAGTTGCTATTTCGGGAACTGGAACAGATATTGTCTTATACTTGTCTTCGTTTGCTACAATAAACTTGAGTTCCTCACCCTTTGAAATAGATTCAGAAACAATCTTCTCGTAATCTTTAATAGAATTAACCGATTGATCGTTAATGTAGGATATGATTTCTCCCTTTTCTATGCCTAGCTTTCCAGCTTTACTTTCAATAGTTAGATTCTTTACAAGCAAACCGTCTTTACTTTCAGTCCACGTTATTCCAAGATCGCCAATATTCGACGCGGTAATTTTCACTATTTTCGGTATACCAAAAATGACGTTTTTGTTACTTATAGATTCATCTACTAATTGCTTAAATTCTTCCAGTGATGATACCTTCTTGTTACTAATAACAGAGGATATTATCTCATCCTTTTGTAGAGTCATCTTTGTTGCTAGATCACCAGTTATATCTTGAGCAACCTTTACGCCATCCTCTGTTGGGATTAATTGAATATCTAGTAACGAAGAATTTCCGTTCTCTCCATGGACGTCTATTTTTCTTTTTGCGATCTGGCGTAATGCAACGACTGCCGCTCGCCTGACCTCCGCTTCCTCACCTTTTTGACCTTCAGTTTTCAGAGCAGTTATTCTTTCCATCAGAGAGGTAATCGCTTTTGGATCACCGATGTCACCCAAAGCCCTTACAGCATCAAATCTGGTTCCCATACGCTTATGCTTTATAATATCCTCTTGCATCAAGCGGTCAACGACTTCCTTGCGATTATTTAGCTTGCCGAGAACCAATCCCGCATCATCACGATCTCTGGCGTCTTTAGATTTCAGAATCTTGACTAGCGGTTTTATTATGGGATCTATTTGGGCGTTTATATCTTGTAAGGCTTTTATAGCACTCTTGCGGACGTTTTCATCCCTGTCTCGTAAAGCCTCCTCGATAAGGATTTTCAGGTACTTCCTTTTATCATTTTTATAAGCCAGCACCATTTGTTCGGATCGACGTTCAATTGCCGCATTCTCATCATAATATCCTAGCAGATAATGGGCTTCGGCATTATTTGGGTCCTTTTCAACAGCAAGCTCAAACTGCGCAACTGCCTTTTGGATCTTGCCCCTTTTGTCTGATTTCACCCATTCCTTACCTTTAGAAAGATACTCGTTTTGAGACCCACAGCCAATGACAGAGATCATAGCGACACACATAAACAGAATGAACCAATACTTTCTCATGAAAACTTTCCTCCCAATGGTATTCCTGCTCTCAATTAATTATTTTTACAGCTTCTTTTCCAATATTATAATCTCTTTTTCTACGAATCCCCAACTTTTATATTTTTCGATTAATTTGCCATCAGAGCGATTTGCCTCGATCTGAAGTATCTCGACACTGTTCTGCCTTGACATATCAGAGGCTACGTCAAGCAATTTATCTGCTGTGGCAGTACCACGCCATGGACCCGTAACAACTAACTGGCTAACTTGAGCGATTTTTTTATTTTTCTTATCAATTTCGATCAGTACGTTACCAACGGCATAACCATTAACTTCAGCGATCAGCCTGTATGCTTCGCCACGGTCCATGCGTTCGACGTCACGTTTAAGCTTTTTTTCCACTTCCTCTAGCGTCTCTGACGGAAAGCAAAAGGCATGTAGAGAATTTGCATCGTCAATTTCCGCCTTACGAATCTTCAGACCAGTTGTTATATCAAAAACTTGTTCCATGTTAATCCAAATCCTTATTTTGAATTTAAACCTGTAAAGGATATAAAATACAACAATTTTTTAGTATACAATACTATAACATAGGAAATATACTATGTCAATTCAAAATTACAAAATTAAAAGTAAGTATGGTACACCATCACGTATAGGATAAGTGCGACTACAGCTTAAACAAGATAATGAGTCTTCATACCATTGGAGTTGTGTTTTGCACAATGGGCATACAATTATTTTTTGTATATCTTTTAGTGTTTTTTTGTCTCGTCCCTGACTTTTCACAATAGCTCTTTTTGCCAACTGACGGAAACGTGAAGGCAATAAACCTTTTATCAATTCGGATATTCCAGCATTTGTTTGTATGCTAACCAGATTCCTTACTACATCAATATCATTTAAATCAATTAGATCGTCATCGGATTCAACTATCTCGTAGTCTATCTTGTCGGACCATTCATATTGAACGAGAAAAATGTTGTCATGAGTTGTGTGGAATTGTGCGTAGTTGTGATCAGTTGCATATAAATGATGAAAAAGCTGTCCGAACTGACTATCTTTAGTTTTCTTTTTTATGATAAGCTTACCTGAATTATCAATCTTAAATACCCAATTATGATATTCCCAACCATAAAGTTTTTCGCCTATCTCAGTTGGAGTCTCAATATAACCGGCTTTACTAACGCGCATCAGTTCAGAAAGAAAAAGAGCGGGATTTTCCGCATGTTCTAATACGTGACAGCTTATGACGTAATCAAAAGATTTATCAGCAAAAGGCAGATATTGACCATCAGCGGCTATGAGTGGTCTATCACGTACTATTTTACCACCTCGTTGAGTATCGTCTTCAGGCAGTTTATCACACAGCACGTCAGAACGAGGCTTTGGATTATGTCCGCTTCCTATTTCTAATACTAGATCGCTATCTTTGATATTCATTGATAATAAATCCAAAATTTAGCCGTAGAAGCGAAATGTGAATTTTCATAATTTTTTACATTTCTCCTAACGGAGCTTAAAAATTCATAAAAAGACATTAGAAATACCAGTTTTTCACTTATAGAAACAAAAAGGAAATAACCACGGAGAACACAGAGAGGAAAGTAATCAGTGATGAGTAATCAGTAAACAGTATGACAAAAACTGATCACTGATTACTGTTTACTGATCACTAATTCTTCTCCGTGGTGAAAAAAAATCTAAGAAAATAAGTGAAAAACTCGAATAATGACAGGTTTATCAAATCTAAAACCTAAGTTCTCTTACTCTTTCCAGATACCAAATATAATCATTAAGGGCAACCCCTGGAGTTATAAGGTGATCTGGCATCATTATAAATCCGCCATCTTTCATAAGCGGGATAAGTCGCTGAATCTCTGCTTCTATTGCATCATGACCTTTCTCAAGAACCAGCTTATCAAAACTACCAATGACGCGGAGTTCTTTTCCATACATCTTGCGAAACTTCATTGCATCACCGCCAAACGGACTAACCTGAATGGGGAACTGAAGATTTACACCAGCCTCAAGCCAATTCCCTATAAGATCAGTTACATCCCCATCAGTATCAATACCGTATAGCTTTATACCATATTCTTCTAGCTTATTGCGTATCTTTCGATAACCTTGAGCAACGCATCTATCGAAAACGCTAGGACTAACCAATGGACCTGAACTACCGCAAATATCTTCCCATCCAAAACCGCCATCTACCTTAATCTTTGGAAGCACCTGATCAATTCCCCAACAAGTCAGATCAGCCAGAGTATTAACCATGTCCGCATAGACGTCAGGATCGTCATACATAAGATAGGACATATTTTGGACGCCCATCCAGTTGCGAATCCAGCCCATCATGGATGCAGTACTCACAAATATAGGTAGCCCTGATGCTTCCACATTAGTGATTATTTGATCCAATTTATTCGGGATACGTGCAGGATCAGGTTGTAGCCTTTTCTTGAAGTCGTCCCAATCTTTGGCGCTTTTAAGAGTGAAATCAACGTAGTGTGGAATACAGCTTTTATTTTTCCAGTCCTTGCAGACTACGCCATCACCACCACGATATATACTGTATTCGTCAGTTTCTTCCAGCAATTCGTACTCAAAACCGGGCATAAGTCCCAGATTAACGCCTACTCCAGTCCACATAGGAACAGCATTGAAAAACTCATGTTCGCTTTTATCGGCAGGAAGTCCTTCTTTAAGCCATCGTTCTCGTGTCTCTTGCCATCCTGCCCAGTGGATAACTGGCATACGGTCAAATTTACCATAAAACATGATTTCATTAAAAAGCTCTCGGTAAGTCATAATCTAAATTCCTTTCTTATTATTATTCTTTGACTACTCTCATAGCAATGTCTACCCATTCCCATAAACGTTGCGGTTGGTAGTGAACAGTGCTAATATCTTTCAGGATAAATTCATACGGGCATCCGTAATGGTTACACTTCTCCTTAGTCTCTCGAAGGTCTTGTTCAACCGCTTCTGGTCTCCATGTGTCCCATGCGAGGAATGCGGGATTTGGTTTACGTGAGAAAACAAAGTCACGACCGATCCGTTCAGCGCCCTTCTCTAAATCCACCCAAGGACTCATAGAAATTTTCCTGACATTTGGCAAATTCCGAATGACGTCTATCTTTTCGTCCAAAGGCTCACAGCAACCGTAGTATCCAAGACCGAATCGTGCAAACCATCGTTTAGCATAATCAATCTCGAATTCTTGGTGCATGGCAGGGGAAACTGTAGAGAAAATCTGTGCCATGCCGGACGTCCAAAGGTCTTTGGCACGAGGATGTTGTGGGTCAAAGCCGGGTGCAGGGAGTTCGTCTGTGAAAGCACCGCTACAGTGAATTGTGTCTTGATCAGAACCCAGAAGCCCTTTTTCCTCAAACTGATCAAGCATTGAAAGATACGCATCTGTCAATCTGCTGATGATCTTGTGCATGAAATCTGGTCTGTCCAGCATATCTAAAATCATGTTGTTCGTACCGTGCCACATGACGATACTGTCCCATGGAGCGAAACCGGGTAACGCTCCCTGTATATGTACATCAATTATGCCGTCGAAAATTTCCTGTGCCTTTTCTTTCGCCTGTTTAGTCGCATTTTCATCGTAGGATATAATCGGCATCTGAATTTTCATAATATCGTCTTCGGTCTTGAACTGGTCAATATAACGATGACCGACCACAGAGTTACGTGGATCAAGCACCGCAGTCTCCTCAATTACCCCAACACCGAAGCCAGCGCCATGAATAGCTTTGTGAACATTAACAAAAGGCTGTACTACCATGTCTGCTCGCATGTGTTTCCATGAATATAGTGTCCGTCGAAGTTGTCCCTCAAAACCTCGACAAAAACCATCTTCAGTTTGCAGTGTTAGTTCACTGTTTACATCCATTTCGTGCCAAGAAATTTGGTCAATCATGACCATTCCTCGCACTGGTTTGAGTCTATTAAGGTTCTTCCACAATGCTATCGTTTCCTTCTGCACAGGTAACGCTGCAATTTCGGCGACCTCTTGTGCAAGCTCTCTTAGAATATTCCGATCTTTAATGTTGATAGACATATATCCTCCCTATATTTAAGTCAGAAACCAAATTCTGTCTGATGTTATTTTATCGCCTGATACAGCAAATATTGAATACATTAAGTTTTAACATCAAATTACTCACAAGTCAAGTGCATTTATCGTTTATAGAACTTCTTCATATAATACGAGTTTTTCACTTAACACAGTAAGATATAAAAAACCACGGAGACACAGAGGCACGGAGAAAAAAGATGAAGGATGAAAAAGTTGTATTATTGATACGAGTTTTTCAGTTATGCAGAAAAGAGGTGACACTTTACTAATGATTTGATACAATATTACTATCAGTTATCAAGAACATCTAAACATAGGAGTCAGTGATGCTAAGTAATAGGACAAAAATAAATTTTTGTTTTTCATGAGATTTACTGCTATCCTTTCCACCAGTTACTATTGTCTAAAGAACATCAGTGTTGGAGGAGGAAGATTTAATGCGTTTTGTCAAAGGTCT
>Ga0247842_10005834_pt1 | contig 14285 bp, 10 predicted proteins | sample LaCruzMarch2015__3_FD_192411 | JGI IMG/M metagenome (GOLD analysis project Ga0247842, IMG submission 192411) | Freshwater microbial communities from meromictic Lake La Cruz, Castile-La Mancha, Spain - LaCruzMarch2015_19m | ecosystem: Environmental > Aquatic > Freshwater > Lake | place: Spain...
GGAATGTTGTAATCCAACATTTCTTTTTCGTATTCGGGAGAAACCCCGTTGCCATGGCGAACGCTTTCCATGATCTTGAAAGCATCAATCGCGGGCAGTCCCCGGGACAACAAATAAATCATGATGTCGTCACGGCAACCGATCAGGTCTTTGAAATCAATCGGTCCGACTTCTTTTTTAAGCCCCAGCATATAATCGCGGGCATTGCCATTCCAAACATCGGTTCCATGGCTCAACCCGGAGATCTTGACCAATTCGCTGACGGTTTTAGGACGAATTTCTCGTAACATGTCTTTGGCCAAAGTGGTTCCGAATTCCGGAATTCCGGTGGTTCCAACCACTTCATGGACCTGAGTCGCATCAACATCCATGCTTGAGACTCCCGAGAACAATCCCAGGACTTTTTTGTCCCAAAACGGGATGTCATCGACGGTCGAGAACGGAAATGAACCCGGATCTTTTTCCACGAAATTCATCAAATGGCGAATCATGGTCGGATCATCATGTCCGAGGATGTCCAGCTTAAGCAAATTGTCTTCAAATTTGTGATAATCGTAATGGGTAGTTCGCCAGTCCGAAGCGGTGTCATCAGCCGGAAATTGAACCGGGATGATATCCGAATATTCTATTTCTTTCGGGATGACCACAATTCCGCCCGGATGTTGGCCGGTCGAACGTTTTACGCCGGTAACTTTAGCCGCCAAACGGTCGATCTCACAGTTTCTGGCTTGAATTCCTTTTCTTTCCAGATAACCTTTGACGTAACCAAAAGCGGTTTTGTCCGCAATCGTAGAAATGGTTCCGGCTCGGAAAGCATTCTCGACCCCAAAAACTTCTCTACAAAACTCATGAGCCTTGGCTTGGTAATCCCCGGAAAAGTTCAAATCTATGTCCGGGATCTTGTCGCCTTTGAAACCCAGGAAGGTCTCAAACGGCACGTCGAATCCGTCTTTGATCAGCTTTTTGCCACAAACCGGGCAATCATGATCAGGAAGATCAAACCCCGTCCCCGCGCTTTGGAGAATCGGGTCCAGGCTTTCGGCTTCGATCGTCATCGGATATTTCTTCTTTTCGTCATTGTTCAGTTTGAAGGCTACAAAGTGGCAATTTGGACAAACGTAATGCGGAGGAAGCGAATTGACTTCGGTGATGCCCATGAAAAAGGCGACCAAACTGGATCCGACCGAGCCCCGGCTGCCAACCACATACCCGTCATCTTTGGACTTTTTGACCAAAAGGTGGGAAATATAATAAATGGAAGCATAGTTGTTGTTGATGATGCTGTTCAGTTCCTTTTTGGTGCGATCCAAAACATAGAGCGGAAGATTTTCGCCATAGCGGGCTGAGGCTCGCTTGTAAGTCAGATCTATGACCGCTTGTTTGACGGATGGGACTCCCCGTTTGGAAAGAAAATCATCGCTGGGCGCAAACAGTTGATCCGGAAACAGCGGATAGCGTTCGGTCAATTCGGAAACGCGGTTCGAATTGGTGACGACCAGTTCGTAAGCCAGGTCTTCTCCCAAAAATCGGAACTCTTCCAACATTTCCTTGGTGGACATATAGTGCTGAGCCGCCACATGTTTGGCGTTGAAAAGTTTGTGAAGTCCGCCGCCGACCTGCGGAGCATTGATGAAGATCTCTCGTAATTTCGCATCATCTTTGGTCAGGACGTGAACATCGCCGGTGGCAACCACGATCTTGCCTTTTTCTTTTCCGGCCCGAATGATCTTTTGGATGATGTCTTTGATGATTTCGGTATTGCCTTCATCATCATCGGATTCAAACAAATGCAAATAGTGGCCGATGGGTTGAACCTCGATGTAATCATAGAAATCGATGGCCGCCAATAAGTTGTCATAGCTGTCCCGCCAAGCCAAATCGAAAATCTCGCCGTTGCAGCAGCAGCTTCCGAACAGCAAACCGTCGCGGTGCGCCGTCAAAAACTTCTTTAGGATGCGCGGTTCTTTGTAAAAATGGGTGGTGTGGGAATCGGAGATGATCTGATTGAGATTTTTGATTCCGGCGCGATTCCGGGAAATGATGCTGATGTGAGTCGCGTAGGCATGTTGGTAAGTTTCTTCATTGATGGTAGATTGATTAATGGCCCCATAATCGGTGATGCCATCCGCTAGCAACGCTTTTAACATCTTCAGAAAGATCTCAGCGGTGCTTTTTGCATCGGCGATGGCCCGGTGGTGCTGAAGCAGTTCAACATCGAAATATTTGGCTAAAGCTTTCAGGTTGAAAGTTTTCAGTTTGTTCCCGTAACGTACCCGAGCCAGTTGCAGAGTATCGATGGTTGGGAAGTCATGTTCCCAAAGCCCGAATTCTTTCAGGTTTTTGTATAAATGCGAATTATCAAAAGTGGCATTATGAGCCACCAAAATCGCTCCTTGAATGAATTTATTAAAGTCAACAATGGCAGTCTCAATGCCCGGGGCATTCCGAACATCGTCATTGGTGATGCTGGTGATCTCGGTTATGAAGGCCGGGATCAGTTCTTTCGGCTTGACGTAAGTGGAGAACTCATCGGTAAAATTGCCATGGTCAATTTTAACCGCGGCGATTTCGATGATCTCATTGTAATTGCTCGATAAACCGGTGGTTTCCAAGTCGTAGACCACAAAGACCGCATTCTTTAGATCGATCTGGGCATCGGTAAGGGCAATTCGGAATTTTTCTTCGTCGATCAAAGAACCTTCGACGCCATAAATCGGCTTGACTGAAGTCCCTTTGGTCAGATTGAATAGATCCGGAAGGCTCTGAAGATTGAAATGATCGGTGACGGCGATGGCGGAATGGCCGAAATCAAGAGCGGTTTTTACATAGTCATTAACATCCATGACCCCGTCCTGAGTGGACATTTTGGTGTGCGCATGCAGCTCAACTCGTTTAATTTCCGCTTCATCGATGGCCTTGTGAACGTCGCTTGGGCCCAGTCCCATGACATCTTTGCATCGCAAAACGACATCATTCGCGAACTTATCATATTCCAAAAGCCCAAACATTCGGACTTTTGATCCGACGCTGGCATGTTCGCGGTAGAAATTTTCATCTTTGTCATTGTAACTGTTCAAAAAAGTCTTAGCAATCAAAGAGTCGTTGCCATCGCAGATGGTAGCTTCGTAGATCTTGTAGCCGCCTTTAACGTCTTTAATGACCGAAGCGATGACATCTCCCAAAATGACGAAGTTGGCGTTCCCGTGTTTTTGATTGTATTCGATCAGCTGAACTTCCGAAGCCGGGATGTCCTTCAGGTCGGTCACCGGGCCGTTGATCTCCGATCGCATTTTTGGTTTTTTGTAAATCTTGTCCTTGTTGTCCGCAACCGGAGCATTGGCCAATTTTCGTTCATACATCTCCTGGTCATGGATTACTTCCTTGGTCGACTTTTCCAGGTTTTCCTCAATGGCTTTGGAGATTGGGATCTCGAAAGGACTGATGTCCGCCACGATCCGAATGTTTTTCAAAAAGCATTCCGAAAAAAAGGCTTGAACCCCCGGGATCAGGCTTTTGACCATCTCCACTTCTTGAGGATCCGCCACATAAATCGTGATCGTGTTGTCATGAAAATTGGTATTAAGGACCTTTAAAGTCGCATAACGAGGTTTTTCCTTGATGCAGATCTCCAAAAGGTTCTCATAGTAATTTTGGAGCATTTGGTCGCTGACAGTGCCATCGCGGTATTCAAAAAAGACCTTGGCATGAACTTTTATGTTGGCATTGACATGGCTTACGATTTTTTCCGTCAAAAAACGGCTATCTTCCAGAGCCAATACTTGGTCAAAGGCTAAATAAAAATTCCAAGTCCGGCTGAGGCGAATGATCTTGAGTTCGGTGATCTCCCCGCCTTGAAAACGAGGATCTTCTCCTAACCCCATGTCATTGAGCATCGCTTGAAATTTCTCGCGGTTTTCTTTTTGTTGGTTCATTCTTAATTCCTCTTAAAGGTATTCTAACATAACACCGGTCTTTTTTCCAGTGCTAATTTCGTTTTTAACAATACAGAAAAATAGATATGAAATGGAGAATCGTGCCCGTCAAAACAAAAATATGCCAGATCATGTGCGTGAACTTAAAGAGTTTCAAAACATAGAAAATTATGCCTATGCTATAAGCCACGCCACCCGCCAAAAGCAAAATCGTTCCGGTCGAACCGATCGCGGAAATGATCTGGGGAACATAGAAAACGGCGATCCAGCCCAATCCCAAATACAGGATCATGTGGAGGACTTTGAATTTCCCGAACCAAAAAACGTTCAAGAGCAGGCCTATTAGAGCGCATCCCCAAAGAACGGCGCAAAGGATGATCCCCAAGGTTCCGCCGATGGCAATCAATGTATATGGAGTATAAGTTCCAGCGATTAGCAAATAAATGGACATATGGTCAAATTTCTGGAAAAGTTTCTTGGCCCGGCTTCCCAATCGCAAGCCATGATAAAGAGTTGAGGCCGAGTACAAAAGCAAAGCGCTAAGAGAATAAATCAAATATGGCCAAAATGATCCCGCTTCGTCCCCTCTTAAACTCTTGATCAGAAGCAAGATCATAAAAACGACGGAAAAAGCCATCCCGGCCCCGTGAGTGACCGCATTGCCGATTTCCTCGCCCAGGGTGTAGAATTTCTTGTTTGGGGCCATTTTGCTCACCACCCGCAATTTCTCGCTTTTGACGGTCAGGCTTGGCAATAAAACTTCCGTTCCCGAATACTTGGCCAGACTGAGAATCTCTTGGCTTCGCAAGATCCGAAGGGGCGATATTTCTTTTTTGCCAACCGTTAGGTGCTTGCGCTCTTTCTTGGAAGCCGACCAATAAGCGGAGATGATTTCTTTCGCAATGTCTACTTCTTCCGCGGTTGGAGTAAAGAATTCATTGATCGGAGAAATTTGGGAAAGAATACTGGTGGCTTTGGATGAAGCTCCGAGCTTTTTCCCGCTTTCCAAATCGGCTTTGAGCCATCCGTCATCGCGGATGATCCGGTCAATCAAGGGCTTTTTGCTTAAAGCCGCCGACAAAGCCACCCGGTTTCGGATGAAACCCGTATCGCTTTGTTCCGGCAACCCCAAATAATCCAAATATTTTTCTTCATCGAAGAACATGGCTTTCACCCGTTCATAACTAGCAATCTTCCGGTAGGAAAGGACGCCTTCCGGGTTATCAACGATCGCAATGAAGTTCAAAGTTCCGAAATCAAGTTTTTGTTGGCTTTCATACTCCCGGACTTTCATCACCATTTTGTTTAGTATTTTCAAAGAAGCGTGGGGGATGACCCATCCGGTTAAACTTGAACCGACCGTTTTGGTAAGGTCCCGAAAGCTGGCCGCCCGGTCCGCCAGATCCAGTTTCAAATACAGTTCGGTCCCGCTGGCCCGGATCCGGTCCAAAAAAGCCCTGTTCTGATCCGGATTTTGGAATAAGGCGGCCGCATCCGCGACCTCAATGATCAAAGCATCGCTTTGATACAAACGCGGATCTTCCAGGGTTTTTAGATCATTTTTGTTTAGAAAAAAGTAGCTTCTTGGCATTTTATCCCTTTTCTGGAACGATTATCTTTTTTAACACCCATGATTGTGGATAATCGTTTGTTTGGCTGATCCATTTTTTCGGAGCAGCCATTTTCTTGTTCAATTATATCACAGGAACCCGAGTTTAAAAAGAAAAAAACCTCCGAAAGGAGGTTTTGTTAACAGATGCCTATTTAGTCGTTTTGAAGAATGTCCAAAACTTCTTTGATTTGTTTCATGGCAAAATCCATTTGCGCTTTGGTGTGGGTTGCCGTGTAGGAGGTTCTAAGCAAACTTTGTCCGACCGGAGTCGCCGGCGAAATGACCGGATTGACATAGACGCCGCGTTCAAACAGCATCTTACAAGCCATGAAGGTCTTCTCGTCCTGATAAGTATAGATCGGGATGATCGGGGTTTGGGCCTTGATGATTTTTACTCCCAAACGGATCAATCCGTCACGCATGTACTCGCTGATGTCGTGCAAGGCTGCAACCCTTTGTGGTTCCCGGCTTAGGATTCTAAGCGCCGCTCTCGCGCATTCAACACTCGCGGGAGTGATGGAAGCACTGAAAATGAACGGGCGGGATACATGGCGAACAAATTCAACCACTTTCGCCGAAGCGGCCATATAGCCACCGAGCGAAGCCAAAGATTTGGAGAAAGTCCCCATTAAAATGTCAACTTGATCTTCCAAACCGAAATGTTCAGCGGTTCCGCGTCCGTGTGCGCCCAAGACCCCAAGGCCATGAGCATCGTCGATCATGATGCGGGCTCCGTATTTTTTGGCTAAGCGAACGATGTTCGGCAAATCGCAAATATCGCCGGTCATGCTAAACACGCCGTCGGTAACGATCAAAATGCCTTTTTCGGGTTCAATGGAAGCCAGGATCTTTTCCAGATCCTCCATATCACTATGTTCATAACGCAATAGTTTCGCATAACTCAGGCGGCAGGCATCATAGATGCTGGCATGATTCTCTTTATCGCCAACAATGACGTCATTTCTTCCAGCGATGGCGCTGACAATTCCCAAATTGCTTTGGAAACCGGTGCTGAAAGTCATGGCGGCTTCGCGATGCAAGAATTCCGCCAATTCTTTTTCCAGAGCCACGTGAATGTCCAAAGTTCCGTTCAGGAATCGGGATCCCGAGCAGCCTGAACCGTATTTTTTGATGGCCGCCACTCCGGCTTCAATGACTTCCGGATGGGATGTCAGCCCCAAATAATTGTTAGATCCGATCATCAGAATCTTCTGGCCATTCATGAATACCTCGGTATCCTGTCCGGTTGAAAGAGCTTTAAAATAAGGATATACCCCTTTGGCCCGTGCCGCTTTTACCTGTTCGATTTGTTCGCAAGTTTCACATTTCTTAAATAAATCCATGATTTCCTCCTGAATTTTTTCATAATATGTTCACTATTATAACATAAAACATTTAATATACAACTTGTTTTTCCTTAAATAACTTGTCCTTTGGGTCCAACGATGGTTTCGCCGTCCGGAACATCGCGCAAAACGACGGTATTGGCGCCGATCTTGACATTATTCCCAATGGTAATGTTCCCGAGGATCTTGGCACCGGCTCCAACCATGACATTGTTTCCCAAAGTCGGGTGACGCTTCTTGTGTTCCTTGCCGGTCCCCCCCAAAGTTGCGCCTTGATAGATCAGGCAATCATCGCCGATGACAGTGGTTTCCCCGATCACGACGCCCATCCCATGGTCAATGAACAGCCGTTTTCCGATGGTCGCATTCGGATGGATTTCAATGCCATGAACCATCCTAACAAAGTAACTGATCATTTCCCCCACCAGTTTCAATTTCATTCGGTAGAAAAAATGGGCGATCCGATGCCAAAACAGCGCTTTGACGCCGGGATAAAACAACAATATCTGTAAATAATGGCGGGCAGCCGGGTCCCGTTTTTTGATTGATTTTAAATATGAAAACATGCTTACTCCTCTTTTGATTGTTTATTATACCATTTTTAAACAAATCGCAAGGGGAATAAGCATTTTTTATTTTTCCAAAACATCCGAAAACTCCGGGTGTTTCCCGAATTCTGAGATTGCAAAGTCACAGGTAGGGATGATTTTCAAGTTTTCACTTCGGGCCATGGCAATTACCCGGTCCAATAAAAGTTTTCCGATTCCCTGACCGCGGAGACTGGGATGCACAAACGTATGATCGACCACGATCACCCGGTCCGATCGATAATAATAAGTTATTCGAGCCAGGGCTTTTTCTTCGCTTTCACCAAAATAAAATTGTTTGGTGCCCGATTTAATTTCCATGATCGACTCCTATGAATACTTTTTTTTAAAGAATTCGGAAATATTTTCCAAAGATTTGATCAAAGTTGCGTCTTCATCAATTTTCATGTCATCAAAAATGGCATCGATCATCTCGCCATGAAATTCATCATGAACCGTCAAAACTTCCGCGGCCGGAGGCGCCAGTTTGATCAAAACTTTTCTCCGATCGGTTTCGTCATTGGCGCGGATCACAAATTTTTTGGCGACCAAACGGTCGATGGAAGCCGTTAAGGTCCCGGTGGTGATGCGCAATCGTTTGGCGATGGCGGACATGGTGGGTTCGGGGGAATTGCGAGCGGCTTCCAAAATATGAATTTCCTTGACCGAAAGTTTAACCCCTCGCGCTTTGAGGACATCTTCCTCAATTCCGAGAATGTTGTTAAACACGTCGACCAACAATTCATTAATCAAGGCACGCGACTTGCTCATTGATGGACCCCTATTTCTTAATGTACCCGATTCCGAAGGCTCCCGGCCCAACATGGGCACCTACCACCGGAGTCAAAGGGTACGAAGCAACTTCCTTGATATCAGGAAAGCGTGCGGTAATTTCTTTCGCGATTTGGTTGGAAAGTTCAATGTTATTGGTGTGAATGATGAAAGGTTCAAATTGAAGGTCCTTGACTTCATCAAAGAACTGTTCTTTTACGTGATTGACGGCTTTCGAAAAAGTCCGGATTTTTTTGATCGGGACGATTCGTCCTTCTTTGGTAATGGTCAAGAGGGGTTTAAGTTTCAAAAACGCGCCCACGAATCCGCGGGTAGCGCTCAAACGTCCGTTTTTGACCAGGTATTTCAAAGTGTCGACGGCGAAGTAAATCTTGTTGTTCTCGCGAATGTAGTCCAAAGCGGTCAGAATTTCATTGACGCTTTTTCCTTCTTTGGCCATGTCTGAAGCGACCAGAGCCATTTTGGCTTCCGGAAAAGCCGCCGTACGGGAGTCAAAAATGTGAACTTTCAAAGACTCAAGCATGTTTCCCGCTAGAACCGCATTTTGGTAAGTGCCGCTCAAATACGAAGAAATGGTAATGACGATGGCGTCAGTAAATCCTTCGCTTTCCAAGCGGTTATAAACTTCAAGCATTCTTCCGGTTGCGGTTTGCGAGGTAGTAACGACGGTCTGCGGTTCTTTGACCAATCGTTCATAAAAATCATCAGCGGAAATATCTTGGAAATCTTCGAATTCCTCTCCGTTAACATAAAGCAAAGATCGGAATACGTCGATTTTGTTTGGGTGACTGATGTAATCTATTCCGGAATTACTGCAGACGATGATGGCAATTTTTTCACTCATTGGTTTTCCTCCATTTTAATTAGTATATCAAACTATTTGACATGCTAAATATTAACATAATGGCCAAGGAATAGCAAGCAAAATAATCACAAATTGTTTATTCTTTGAACCGGCGCAAGCGCAAGGAGTTGGTCACGACCGATACCGAGGAGAAGGCCATGGCCAAAGCGGCCAGCATCGGGTTAAGCAAAAGCCCCGATCCAAACGCAAATAGGATCCCCGCGGCAATCGGAATGCCGATGACATTGTAAGCGAAAGCCCAAAAAAGGTTCTGTTTGATGTTTCCGATGGTTTTTCGGCTCAAACGGATGGCAGTGACCGCGTCTTGAAGATCGTTGTGCATGAGGACGATGTCGGCGGCGTCCATGGCGATGTCCGTTCCGGACCCAATGGCCACCCCTACATCGGCCTGAACCAGAGCCAAAGCGTCATTGATGCCGTCTCCGACCATCATCACGACTTCCCCTTGTTCTTGTAGTTTTTTGATTTCCGAAGCTTTTTCGGTCGGAAGGACTTCCGAAAGCACGGTTTCGATCCCGACTTCTTCCGCAATCGCCAGTGCGGTCCGGCGGTTGTCGCCGGTGATCATGACGACTTTTATTCCCAGGTCACGCAGCTGCGCGACAGCACGAATGCTGCTTTTCTTGATGATGTCCGCCACGGCGATGACGCCGATTATTTTTTTGCCAAGGGATACGAACATGGCTGTTTTGCCTTTTTCCGAGTATTTGGCCCCCAGCTCCTTGAATTTCGGAAAGTCTGAAAAACTTCCCATCATCTTATCGTTGCCAACCCCGATTTTCTTTCCGGAAATATCGGCTTTGATTCCTTCGCCGGGAATGGCGTCAAAATCGTTCAGTTCGGACAGTCCCAAGCCTAGGGATTCGGCTTCTTTGATGATGGCTTCGCCAAGCGGATGTTCCGAGCCTTTTTCGGCCGAAGCCGCCAATTGGATGATTTGTTGCGAGGTATGACCCTCAGTCGCAAAAACGTCGGTTACGACGGGATGGCCTTCCGTGATCGTCCCGGTTTTATCCAGAACCACCGTGGTGGTTTTGTGAGTAATTTCCAAGGCTTCTCCGCCTTTGATCAAAACTCCCATTTCCGCTCCGCGTCCCGTTCCCACCATGATGGCGGTCGGAGTTGCCAACCCGAGAGCGCAAGGGCAGGCGATGACGAGAACGGAAATCATGACGACCAGCGAGAACGAGAAACTCTGGCCAGCCAGCATCCAGGCGCCGAAACTAAGCAAAGCGATCCCAAAAACGATGGGAACGAAAATTCCCGAGATGGAATCCGCCAGTTTGGCGATCGGGGCTTTTGAGCCTTGAGCTTCCTCAACCAGCTTGATTATCTGAGCCAAAACGGTGTCTTTTCCGACTTTGACGGCTTTGATTTTCAAAAAGCCGTTTTTGTTGATGGTCGCTCCGATGACTTGATCGCCAAAAGCTTTGTCCACCGGAATGCTTTCTCCGGTCAGCATGGATTCATCGATCATCGAATTTCCGAAGACGATCTCCCCGTCAACCGGAATTCTTTCCCCCGGTTTGACCAAAAGCACATCACCAACGGAAACTTCTTCGACGGAAATGACAATTTCTTGTCCGTCTTTAACCAAAATGGCGGTTTTTGGAGTCAGGTTCATTAGCTTTTTGATGGCATCCGAAGTCCGCCCTTTGGAACGAGCTTCAAAATATTTCCCGAGCATGACCAGCGAAATGATTACACCCGCTGATTCAAAATATAGATTGTGAGCATAATGGTGCTCCCCAAGTCCAATGAGGATCAGGGCCACAACTCCGTAAATGAAGGCCGCGCTGGTCCCAATGGCCACCAAAGAATCCATGTTCGGTTTCAACCGGACCAATTTGGAAAACCCGCTCGTATAGAATTGGTATCCCGCTCCGATGATCGGCATGGTCAGGAGGATCTGGGTAAAGGCATAACGCCAAGGATGACTGTCAACGGAAATGAATTCCGGAAGCGGCAAGCCGATCATCGGTCCCATCGCCACATATAAAAGGGGGATGACAAAAACGAAAGCAATCAATACCCTTCGTAGCAAGGCTTGTTCGTTTTTTGCTTGTCGATCCCCGTTTTCGTTCCTAGTGCTTTCATCTTTCAGTTTGTAACCGATGGAAGCTACACTTTTCTTTATTTTATCCGCGGTTGCTTTGCTTTCATCGTAAGCAACCGACAATCTTTCCGTCGTCAGGTTAACGTTGGCTTCCGTGACTCCGGGTATTTTCTTTACCTGCTTTTCGACGGAGACCGCGCAAGCTGCGCAGGTCATTCCCTCGACTAGGTACCGTTCTTTTTTCATTTCTTAACCTCTGTGTATACTTCTGTGCTTAAATATTTCATTCCATTATCCGGGGCAATGACCAATATGATCTTGTCCGGATTCGATTTCAAGACTTTTTTAGCCGCGAAAAAAGCTGCTCCCGAGGATATTCCCACGAACATGCCTTTGCGAGCCATCCGGCGGGTCTCGGACCGAGCTTCTTCGGTTTTTACTACCATCATTTCATCGATCAGATCTTTTTCCAGAATTTCCGGGATGAACCCAGCGCCGATGCCCTGAATACCATGAGCTCCCTTTTGGCCTTTGGTGATCATTGGCGATTCGGCGGGTTCAACACCGATCACTTTCAAATTCGGATAGTGCTTTTTCAAAACCTTGGATGTTCCGGTGATGGTTCCCCCGGTTCCGATGCCACAAACCAAATAATCCAGCTTCGGAAAATCAGCGATGATCTCCGGGCCGGTGGTATCTTCGTGGCTGATGACATTGTCATAATTCTCGAATTGGCTAGGCATAATGTAATTGAAACGTTTTACCAGTCTTTGCGCTTCGGCGATGGAACCGCTCATGCCTTTCTTGCCTTCGGTCAGGATGATTTCGGCTCCAAAAGCTTTGATCAGCTGTTGGCGTTCGATGCTCATCGTGTCGGGCATTACCATAATGACGCGGTAACCTTTGACGGCTCCGATCATGGCCAGACTGATCCCCATGTTTCCGCTAGTCGGTTCGATGATGGTATCACCGGGATGAAGCCGGCCGGTTACTTCCATGCCGTCGATCATCCACTTGGCCGGTCGGTCCTTAACCGATCCGCTGGCATTGAACCCCTCCATTTTCACGTAAATATCCTCAAATTTTACAACCGGAGTATTCCCGATGCAATCAAGTATGCTTTGATAAATCATAGATTATTACCTTACCTTTCATTGGAGTTTCGAAAACGAGTTCATGACCTCGTCGATAATCTCATCGTTTCCCGCGAGCAGTTCCCGTTTTACGCAGGACTTCAAATGACCATTCAGGATTTGCCTTCCCATGCTTTTCAGCGATTGGGCCGCGGCTGATACCTGGACCAATATATCATCACAATAAACATCATTGTCAATCATCTGTTTTATTCCCCGGATTTGGCCTTCAATGCGGTTGATCCGAGCTTGTAAAGCTTTTTTATCGTTGAGATTCCGATTTGTTATTCTACAGGTTTCTTCATTCATAATTTTTTACCTCGTCATTATTGTATACCCTATAGGGGTATCTAGCAAGCAAAATGCTTAAAAAAAAGCATCTTTCTTTCAGAATAAAGAAAGTTGCTGGTTTGAAGAAGGTTTTTCGAAAATTTTCCGAATTTCCCCAAGGTCGTAAATAATCCCGTTTTGGGCGCAGGCTTCTTTAAAAACTCGCCATAAACGCAGTTGATTGGGGCTGGAACAAATGTATTCGTTTCCGTAGGTTTTGATGTATTTGGCTTTGAGTCCCGGAAAATATTCATCCAGGCATGAGTAAAAATATTCTTCGCTTCCTCGGCGTTTGGTGGTTCCAAAATCGAAAACCACAATGTAGCGGATCCCGATTTCGACGCAACGCCGGACGATCGCCAAAATGTTGGCTTCGTCATCGTTGATGAACGGCAGGATCGGTCCCATCCAAATGCCGGTGGGGATTCCCGCTTCGGCGAACTTTTCCAAACAGGCAAACCGTTGGGAAGTCGGAATCACATTGCGCTCGATTTTGGAACAAAGTTCATCATCAAAAGTGGTTATGGTCATGCATACCAAGGCTCCAAAACGTTCATTGATGGTCTGGATAAGATCCAAATCACGCAAAACCAAATCGCTTTTGGTCAGAATGCTGACGCCGCAATATTGGTCCCGGATGATCTGAAGCATTTTACGGGTCAGTTGCAGTTCTTTTTCTAGCGGAAGATAGGGGTCGCACATTGATCCGGTCGTGACCATGATCCGGTTCCTTTTTCGGGATATCTCATTTTCAAAAATGGCAATGGCGTCTTTTTTTACTCCGATGTCCTCGAAATCGCCGACTTGATAACAGTCGCTTCGCGAGTCGCAATAAATGCACCCGTGGGTGCAGCCGCGGTAAAGATTAACGTTATTAAAATTCCCGAGGATGGATTTGGCAGTGACGTAACGCATAACCTCTCTCCGTTTCTCAAGTCAAAAAAGCATCTTTTTGATGCTTTTTACCATTTATTCGGTCCCAAAAAAGGAAAACTCAGCCAGTCGGTTTTTTGATCATAAGCCGACGGACTGCCGCTGGAAAATAAATGAATATTCCCGTTTTCCAAGCGGTCGGTCAACAAGTTTTGAGAAGCGAGTATTTCCCGCAATTGGCGGGCGGTTGGTTCTCCGCAGCCAACTTGCAGCGCCTTCGGAAATACCTCCGAAATGGCTTCAGACAAAAGTCCGAAATGGGTGCATCCCAAAACGATCGTGTCGAATTCAAAGTTTTGTAAAGGCGAAATGATTTCTCTTACCAATTGGGCGGTTTCCCGGCTTTTACGGTTTGGGCTTTCCGCCAGTTCCACAAGTCCGCTCGCCGGAAGCGGGAATACCTCTGCCCCCAGCCGTTTCAGAATTTGTTGATAAGTTCCGGTTTTGATGGTCAAATCCGTGGCTAAAATCGCAATTCGTTTGGAATGGCTTTGGTTGAAAGCAAAAAGAGCGGTCGGCTCGATGACGCTTTGAACCGGAATCGGTGACCAGCTTCGCAAAAGATGCGAATTGGCCGAAGCGGTGTTACAAGCAATGACCAGGGCTTTCACGTTTTTTTTCTCAAAATGCTTCCCGATTTGAAGAACGCGGTTTTCGATCTCGGCGCCGGATTTGCGTCCGTAAGGAAAGTAAGCATCA
>Ga0247842_10005836_pt1 | contig 14281 bp, 15 predicted proteins | sample LaCruzMarch2015__3_FD_192411 | JGI IMG/M metagenome (GOLD analysis project Ga0247842, IMG submission 192411) | Freshwater microbial communities from meromictic Lake La Cruz, Castile-La Mancha, Spain - LaCruzMarch2015_19m | ecosystem: Environmental > Aquatic > Freshwater > Lake | place: Spain...
CCGCCGGGAAGAAGTTCATCGAGGCTCTCCAACTTTTCTCCCACCTGGCCAATGTGGGCGACGCCAAGAGCCTGGCCATCCATCCGGCCACGACCACGCATTCCCAGCTTAACGAGGAACAACAGCGCGGGGCCGGGATCACGCCGGAACTCATCCGTCTTTCCGTCGGTCTCGAGGATCCTGCTGACCTGCTCGAAGATATCGACCAAGCTTTGGCCGCGGCGAAGTAACCACCGGTCTATGAGCAAAGGCATCGGCAAAGTCGAAACCCGGTTTCACACTTTTGGGAGCGCAGACGATCCTTTCGTCACCGCGGGAGGTGCTGCTTTGGCCGGTGTGACCATTGCTTACGAGACCTACGGAGAACTCAACGCCGACCGCTCCAATGCCGTGGTCCTCTTCCATGCCTTGAGCGGCAGCCAGCACGCCGCGGGGAGCAACCAAGACGTGCCGGGGCTGGACGGACGGTGGACCGAGGAACTGCACACCGGTTGGTGGGATGGCTTTGTCGGCCCCGGCCGCGCCTTGGATACCAACAAGTATTTTATCATTTGTGCCAACTACCTCGGCGGCTGCTACGGTTCGACCGGCCCCTGCTCGGTCAATCCGGCCACCGGCAAGGTCTATGCCGGTGATTTTCCGCGGGTCACCGTGCATGACATCGTCCGCTCGCAACTTCCACTGCTCGAAAATCTCGGCATCGAAAAACTTCATGCCGTGGTCGGCACCTCCCTCGGCGGCATGATGGCGCTCGACTTCGCCGTGCATTGGCCAGAGCGCGTGGCGAACGTGATCACCATCGGCACCGGCATCCGCTCCCACGGCCTGCAGCAAATGCACAACCTGGAGCAGATCATCGCCATCACCCGTGATCCGGAATTCCGGGGAGGGGACTACTACGGCTCGCCGGGTCCGGTGCACGGACTGGCGCTGGCCCGCATGATCAGTCACAAGACATTCCTTTATGCCGACGTCATCGAAGAGCGCGCACGCGTCGATATCGTCCGGCCGGAGACCGATCTGCCGTGGTATGACATCTCCAGCTCGCTCGAGAGCTACATGCTCTATCAGGGGCAAAAATTCGTGAAACGCTTCGATGCCAATTCCTACTTGCGCATCATCGACGCTTGGCAGCAGTTCGACCTTTACGAGGATGCCAAGCAATCCGGCTGGCAGCCGCTGTTCAGCCGCTGCAAAGACCAGCAGTATCTCGTCTTCACGATCGACAGCGATTGCTGCTTTTACCCGGACTATCAGTCGGAAATCTGTTCCGAGCTGAAAAAAGCAGGCGTCCCGCATTTGCGCCTCACCGTACATTCGGAAAAGGGTCACGACAGTTTTCTCCTCGAACCGAAGCTGTATACCCCGCACTTGGCCTATGCGCTGGGCCACTGAGAGAGCGGGCAGATGGCGCGGAGTTTCTCTCCGTGCATGATCGGCAGGATGCCGACACCAACGATCACGCGGCACGTGTCTTGGCCATGAAGCGCAGCACGAGAAAGACCGAGGCAAAGGCAATCCCCCAAGCCAATCCTAGCCACATGCCGGCGGCTCCGTCCCCCCGGGTGAAAGTCAGCCACCCGCCCAGTGGCAGGGCGATGACCCAATAGGCGACGATATTGATCCACATCGGGACTTTGGTGTCACGCAAGCCGCGCAGCAGTCCGGATCCGACGACCTGCACGCCGTCCACCAATTGGAAAATGCCGGCGATGATGAGAAGCTGCGCGGCGATGGCAATCACCGCCGGATCGCTCACGAAGGCGCGCGCGATGAGGTGACCGGAGGTGAAGAGGACAACCGTGAAGGCCGCCATGACGATACTTCCGATCAGCCAGGCTCCCGCCCCGATCGGACGGAGCAGCTCTTGGCGGCCACTGCCGAGGGCCTGCCCAATCCGCACGGTGGCTGCCATGGAAATGCCAAGCGGAAACATGAAAGTCGTGGCGGCGCAGGTGATGGCAATCTGGTGCGCGGCCAGCGGCACCGCCCCGAGATGTCCGATGAGCAAGGCGGCGGCGGAAAAGGCCCCGACCTCACTGAGCAATTGCAAACCCGTGGGCACGCCCAACCGGAGCAAGGCCCATTGCTCACGCCACCACTCCAGATCCGCTTTCCAGCGCACGGATGGCGCGCTGCGCCCGGCGAGGACGAACCAAATCAGACCGACAATAACCACCACGCGACTGATCAAGGTAGCCCATCCGGCGCCCTCCAATCCCAGAGCCGGTGCTCCCAAGTTGCCGTAAATCAGAACCCAATTGAGGAGCACGTTGAGCCCGACGCCTCCGAACATGATCCAAAAGGACGGCCACGGACGCGATTGGCTGTCGAGGTAGTTCCGCGCGGCGGCGGTCAGCCAGGCGGGAATGAGGGACCACGCCACGATCAAGGTGTAAGCCCTCGCGCCCTCGACCACGCCGGGAGCCTGACCCAAATAGTGGAAAAGCGGATAAATGAGGTGCATGGCCGCCGCGCAGATCACCCCACCGATGACCGAGAGTCCGATCCCGGCATGAAAAGCGCGGGCCATCGCATCGGTGCTTCCCGCGCCGTGCGCATGGGAAACGCGCACCGAGACGGCGGTGAGCACGCCGAAGCCGGCAATGGCAAAGACCATCAGGATGTTGTTGGCAAAAGAGCAGGCGGCCAAGGCCATGGTTCCGACGTGCCCGACCATGACGATATCCGCCACACCAAGCAGCATTTGCCCGACCTGACCGGCCGTGATGGGCGCCGCCAGCCGCAGGGTCGGGCGTAACTCACGGAGAGTGGTGCGGGTGAAAGTCATGCCGGGCGGGAAAGTCTGCCCGAAGCACTTTTCGCCGTCGAGGTCTTGCCCCCGCTGTCCGCGGTTTGCATAGTGTCATGGTGGATAAAGCACCGCTCAAATTCTTCGAAAAGCTCATCGTCACACCGTCGCCCTCCGGCTTCGAGGCGGGTGCACAGCGGGTGTGGGCGGATTACGTCAAACCGCACTGCGACGAGTTCACCACCGATGCTTACGGCAATGCCTTCGCGCGGCTGGGCGAGCAAAGCAAGAGACCGCACGTCGTGCTGGCCGGGCACATCGACGAACTGGGCTTCATGGTCTCGCACCTCAATGAGGATGGTTTTCTTTTCGTCCAGGGAATCGGCGGCATCGACCGCGCGCTTTTCCGCGGGCAGCGCGTCCACGTCCACGGTCCGCAGGGTACCATCTCCGGCGTGACCGGATCGCTGGCCATTCATTTGCAGGAGCCGGACGACCGCAAAAAGGTGCCGGAACTTCACGAGATGTATATCGACATCGGCGCCGGATCGAAGGCGGAGGCGGAAAAGCTCGCGCGGGTGGGGGACTCCATCACCTATGCTGACGGGTTTGAGCGTCTGCAGAACAACCGCGTGGCGGCCCGCGGCTGCGACAACCGCATCGGGGTCTGGTCCGCCGGCGAAGCCCTGCGCCAGCTGGCGGCTAAACCGCCCAAGGTTTGCGTCACGGCCGTCTCTACGGTGCAGGAAGAGAACGGCCTCTATGGCGCGACCATGGCGGCTTACGCCCTGCAGCCCGATGTGGCCCTCGTGGTCGACGTGACCCACGGGACCGATATCCCGAACTGCTCGAAACCCAAGCACGGCGATGTCCGCTTGGGAAAGGGCCCGGTCATTTCTTTCGGAAGCTCCAACCATCCGCTCGTGGTCGCGCGCTTGCTCGAGGTCGCGGCCCGGGAAAAGATTCCGGTGCAACGTGAGGCCAATCCGCGCCGCACCGGCACCGATGCCGACGCCTTTTTCCTCCAGCGCGGCGGCATTCCCACCGCTTCACTCGGACTGCCCAATCGCTACATGCACTCGCCGGTCGAAGTCATCGACCTCGACGACCTCGAGGCCATGGCCAGACTGCTGGCCGCCTTCTGCCGCTCGGTCAAACCGGGTGAATCTTTCCACGTCAAACTCTGATCCCATGAGCCAACCCGTCTCCACCTTCATCCGCCACCATTACCGCCACTTCAACGCCGCTGCGCTGGTTGATGCGGCCGACGGCTACAGCAAGCTGATCGACAGCGGCGGCAAAATGCTCGTCTCTCTGGCCGGCGCCATGAGCACGGGCGAACTCGGTCTTTCCCTCGCTGAAATGATCCGGCAGGACAAGGTCGGCATCATTTCCTGCACGGGAGCGAATCTGGAAGAGGACATCTTCAATCTCGTGGCCCACGATTACTACGAACGCGTCCCGCATTACCGCGACCTCACCCCGGCCGACGAGCAGGCCCTCCTCGACCGGCACATGAACCGTGTCACGGACACCTGCATCCCCGAAATGGAAGCCATGCGGCGCCTGGAGAAAGCCGTGCTCGAGGAGTGGATGGAAGCGGATGCGGCCGGAGAGCGCTATTTCCCGCACGAATTCATGTGGCGGACCATCAAGTCCGGCAAGCTCGAGCAATACTATCAGATCGACCCGAAGGACTCGTGGGTCATCGCCGCGATGGAGAAAAACATCCCGATCATCGTGCCCGGATGGGAAGACTCCACCATGGGCAATATGTATGCCTCGCACGTCATCACCGGCGAAATCAAAAACGTGCACACCGTCCGCACCGGGATCGAATACATGATCTATCTGGCCGACTGGTATCAGCAGACTGCCCCGACTCCAGTCGGGTTTTTCCAGATCGGCGGGGGCATTGCCGGCGATTTCCCGATCTGCGTGGTGCCCATGCTCCACCAGGACCTGCAGTTGGAGGACATTCCGGTCTGGGCCTACTTCTGCCAGATCAGCGACTCGACGACGAGCTTCGGGTCCTACTCCGGGGCCGTGCCGAACGAAAAAATCACCTGGGGCAAACTCGAGGCAAACACCCCGAAATACATCATCGAATCGGACGCCACCATCGTCGCCCCGCTGGTCTTCGCCCTGATCTTGGGCTGGTAAACTTATGTCTGTCCGCGATTTGGCCCAGAGCGAAGGAGAGGAGACCGCACGCAATGTGCTCGGCGGACCGCTCCAACCCTGCAGTTTCGATCCGGCCACCGGTTTTTTCCGGGACGGCCACTGCCACACCTGCGCGCAGGATCAAGGCTCGCATACGGTTTGCGCGGTCATGACCGCCGAGTTCCTCGAGTTTTCCAAATCTCGCGGCAACGATCTCTCCACCCCCGTCCCGCAGTATGACTTTCCCGGCCTCAAGCCCGGCGACCACTGGTGCCTCTGCGCGGGCCGCTGGCTCGAAGCCTGCGAAGCCGGCAAGGCGCCGAAGGTCAGCCTCGAGGCGACCAACGCAGCCGCGCTGGCCATTGTTCCCCTCCACGCGCTGCAAGAGCACGCGGTTTAACAACCGCCGGCGAGGACGGCGCCGGTCGTCTCACTTAACCTTTTTGACGCGCACACCCTTGAACCGCCCGATGACCGGCAACTTGCCCACGAGCGGCTTGGCATAGGCGATGAAGGCCGGAGTCACGTCGTTGGCATCCTTGTGGATGAATTTATCGGGCATGTGGCGGGTGTCTTTCGAGACCTTGCGCAATTCGACCAGTCCGTAGGACGGCGTGTATTTCTTGCCGGCTTTGCGGTTGATCGTGACCGAACCGCTCTGCTTCTTCGCGGCGACGGCATGCCGCACGGCCAGCTTGCCGACCTCGCGGGCTTCGGCCGAATCGACGGACGACGCCATGTCTGGAAACGAGCGCTGCAGATAGCCGAAGGTGTCGGCACGGACGCGGGAAATTTTGGTTTTATTTTTGATGATCCCGGAAAGCAGATCGCCGAGTGCCCCGGAGCCACTCAACTGCACGTTGCCATGCGAATCGACTTCCTTGCTCAGCTTGGCCGCGATCGCTGTTCCGTTCTTGTCGCAAATACCTTCGGAAACGGCGACCACGCAACGCCCAAGCTTGGCGTAGACCCGCTCGACGTCCCGGGCGAACTTGTTTTCGTCGAACGCACGCTCGGGCAAATAGACGAGGTGTGGACCGTCATCGGGGTGGACCCGCGCCAGGGCCGCCGCCGCGGTGAGAAAGCCGGCGTGACGTCCCATGATGATATTGATCTTCACCCCGGGCAGGGCGCGGTTGTCGAGGTTGTCACCCATGAAGGCTTCGGCCACAAAGCGCGCCCCGCTGCCGAATCCGGGCGTGTGGTCGTTCTCGCGCAAATCGTTGTCGATCGTCTTCGGGATGTGAAAGCACTGCAGCAGGTAATTGTTCGCCTTGGCTTCCTCGTTGATGATGTGCGTGGTCTCGGCCGTGTCGTTGCCGCCGATGTAAAAGAAATAACGGACGTCGTATTTCTGCAGGACATGAAAGATGGCGAGGCAGTCGTCCTTGGTCGGCTTTTTGCGCACCGAACCAAGGCCGGAGGACGGCGTCTTGGCCACCGCTTCGAGCGTCGCGGCGCTCTCCTTGCGCAGGTCGATGAAGTTCTCGCCCAGAATCCCGGCAATACCATGGAGCGAGCCGTAAATGTTTTTGATCTGCCGGTGCTTCTTCGCCTCGAGGACGGCGCCGATGAGACTCTGGTTGATGACCATGGTCGGTCCGCCGCTCTGGGCGATGACCATGTTGCCGACAGGAGTTTTGCTTTTAGCCATAATTAAGGGCGGAAAATTAACGAACCCGCGCGAAGGCGTCGAGAATCCTCTCGGTATGGAAAGCGGCATGGGCATCCTGCCCATGATCTGGAGTCATCATCGGCAAGATGCCGATACCACCTTTTTTCTTCACGGCGCCAAACGCTCGACCGTCCACCCATCCCCGCTCCGCACGTAACGGAAGCGGTCATGCAACCGGTTTTCCCGCCCCTGCCAAAATTCGAACTCCACCGGAACGACACGGAAACCGCCCCAGAATGAGGGCAGGGGAACCTCTCCCTCGGAGAATTTCCGTTTCACCTCCTCCCATTTCATTTCGAGCAATTTCCGGGAGGTGATCACGGTGCTCTGCTGCGACACCCAAGCCCCGAGGCGGCTGCCATGGGGGCGCGATGCAAAATAAGCCAAAGACTCCGCCGCGCTGATCCGCTCGGCTTTCCCGAGCAGACCGACCTGCCGCTCGAGCGGATACCACGGAAAGAGCAGACTGACCTCGGCCTGGGCCGCGATATCCCGCGCCTTGCGGCTTTCGTAGTTGGTGAAAAAAACAAAGCCCCGCTCGTCGTAGGCCTTAAGCAGGACCGTGCGGGAACTCGGACGTCGCCCGTCGGTGGTGGAAAGCACCATGGCATTGGGCTCGACCAACTCGGCCGCCACGGCATCGGTAAACCACCGGCGGAACTGCCCGACCGGATCCGGGTCGAGGCTGTTCCGGCGTAATCCATCGCGGGTGTAATTGCGCCGCAGTTCAGCCACGTCCGGATGCGGTTGCTCATCGCTCATCCCCTCAGCTTAGAGGTTGGAGACCTTCCGGCCAAGACGGGGATTGACGCCGCGTCCGGGCCGCGGCATGTTTTAAACGGTCGTATGCCCAAAAAATCTGTCGAGTCCACCCGCGAACGCATCCTCCGCGCGGCCGAAGGCATTTATGCCGCCAGTGGTTTTCACGGGATGTCGCTGCGCGATGTCACTTTGCTCGCCGGGGTCAATCTTGCCGCGGTGAATTACCATTTTGGTTCGAAGGACAAACTTATCTTCGCCTTGGCCGACCGCCGGCTGACCCCGATCAACTCCGAGCGCCTCGAGCGTTTGGACAAGTTGCGTAAAAAGCACGGCAAGGAGCCCATTCCGGTTCGCGAATTGGTCTGTGCGCTGATCGATCCGATGTTCAAGGCCCTGCGACAGGGCAAGAACACCCGCGCCATCACGGTGCGCCTCGTCGCGCAAATGATGATCGACGACCCGAAGCGTTTCGCCCAAATCCACAAGACCTTCTACAAGCCGGTGCTTGATTGCTACCACGTCGAGTTGCAGCGAACCATCCCGCAGCTCCATTCGCACCAGGTCAACGCGCGGTTTTTCTGCGCCTTCGCCACCGTCCTCGGCATCCGCCTCATGCACGAAAGCATGGAATGGTTCCTCAAGATCCGTTCGGAGGACAAGCAGTTCGATATCCTCGAGAACGAGATGCATGCCTTCATGCTCGGGGCCTTGACCGCGCCGGCGCAATGATATCTGGGCGTCCGAAAATCCTCATCTTCGGAGCGAGGGGTCGGCTAGGCGCTGCCTTGGCTCGCGCCTACGCGGCCGACGGCGAAGTGCACGCCTTGGGCCGCGCCGAAGGCGACCTTTCCGATCCGGACGCTTGCGTAAACCGCGTGCGCGCGGAACGGCCGGCGGTCGTCATAAACTCCGCTGCCCTGACCAATGTCGATGTCTGCGAAACCGAGCGTGATCTGGCCCGCACGGTCAACGCCGACGCGGCCGGCGCCTTGGCCCGCGCCTGCACCGAGGTGGGGGCGCGGCTGATCCAGATCAGCACGGATTACGTTTTCTCCGGTCAAGCACAGGAGCCCTACGCCGAGGATGCCGCCCCGGAGCCGATCTCGTGGTATGGCCAAACCAAGCTCGAAGGTGAGCAACAGGTCATGGCGACGGACGGCCAACACGCCGTGGTCCGGGTCGCGTGGGTCTTTGGGCCGGACCGGGACAGCTTTGTCGACAAAGCGGTGCAGACCTCCCTGCGTGGCGAGCCGGTCAAAGCGGTGGCCGACAAATGGTCCTCTCCCAGCTACACGCTCGACATTGCGGATGCGCTCCGGGCCTTGTTCGCCCCATCCGCTCTGGGTGGCATTTATCATGTCTGCAACCGTGGCGTGTGCACCTGGCGTGATTGGGCGGAGGAGGGGATCACAGTTGCGGCAGCCCTCGGCGCCCCAGTCCAAACCCGCACGGTCGAACCGCTCCGACTCGCCGACATTGCCGCCATGATCGCGAAGCGTCCCGTTTACAGCCCCATGTCCTGTGCCCGCATCGAGGCCCTGATCGGACGCCCCATGCGGTCTTGGCAGGAGGCGGTCGCTGATTACCTGCGACTTTTAGACGAAGAGGGCCGACTCCGGGCCGACTGAAGGCGGAAGGTAGGAGGCTCGACCGGGGTCAGCGCGCGCGCATTCCACCAAACAAACAAGACACCCGGCAGGAGCACAAAGACAACCTCGGCCGCCCATACCGCCGCAAAGGCCGTGGCGGAATCACCTTCGACCCCCGGACGGGCGAGGGCGCGGTGGACGCGGAGGAAATCCAGACGGTAAGCCATTTGAGTCAGCCCGACCATCAAGGGCGCCGCAGCACCGCAGAGCAACAACTCATCGGCCCGCGGCAGTTTCACCCAGGCGGCCAGACCGCCGACCAGCCAGGTGGCCGCCAAGGCGGTCGCGGCAACCAAAAGGACACTCGGAGCGGCCCGCAGGTTGGGCCAAAGGACAAAGGTGGCAAAAAGTGCGGCGTAACCCATCTGCACGGCCGCGCGGCGCCGAAGGGCGGAATCGGTATAGGAGGAATGGGTCATGACTGGAATAATCGGCTAGACCCCCGGCTCACACTGTTTGCAATTATACATGACATATATTGTCTATAGTTATACGCTTGACGGCGGATCCGTGTCCGTTAGCACCTGCGGACCGCAATCCGGACCTTTCGGCCCATCTTGGATCAGGACCAAGGCCGCCGCGACCGAGTGCACGCACACTTTCCCCTCGGACCAGGAATCGAAACAGCTGCAGAGATTTTCCAACTCCGGTTTCAACCTCAAGCCGGCGCCATAAGTTCGTGAGCCCATACGCACCGCGCCTTTGAGCAGCGGCGGATCATAAGAAACCCGCAGGACCTTGCCTGTGTCACGGAGCTTGCGTGCCGCGTGGACGACCGGCCATCCAGCGGCGGCGGCCAGCGCTTTTTCAGTAATTGGCACCGTCATGCCCGGTCATTGCTAAGCCTCCGATCACCACACGGCACGCGCAAAATGTTGGATCCGCGGGCGGTTGGCCCTACAACAGTCCGGCTATGCCGAACCGGATCGACGAAAAGTTCGCCTCCTTGCGCGCGGTCAACCGCAGCGGATTTGTCGCTTACATCACGGCCGGCGATCCGTCCCTCGAGGCCACCGAGCGTTTGGTGCCTGCTTTGGCCGAGGCTGGTGTCGATGTGGTCGAGCTTGGCGTTCCTTTCTCCGATCCTCTGGCCGACGGCGTAGTCAATCAGCTGGGCGCCCAGCGTGCCCTCGAGGCCGGAACCACTTTGGACAAAGTGCTGCAGTCCGTGCGCCGTATCCGTCTTGTCTCGGATGTCCCCATCGTCCTCTACACCTACCTCAATCCGATCTACATCCACGGATTCGAAAAATTCCACGAGGAAGCTGCCGAGGCCGGCGTCGATGGCGTGTTGATTTTGGATCTTCCGCCGGACGAAATTGCGGCCAACCGCGAACTCGCCGACAAGCACCACCTCAAGTCCATCCGGCTCATCGCGCCGACCACGCCTCCGGCCCGCATGGAGATGATCGCCCGCACGGCTGACGGATTCATTTACTACGTCTCCCGCGAAGGCGTGACCGGCGAGCAGACCCAACTATCCGACTCCATCGCGAGTCAGGTCGCGGAAATCCGGCGGCACACCGACTTGCCGGTGGCCGTCGGCTTTGGAATTTCCACTCCGGAACAAGCGGCCCAAGTCGCACGTGAAGCCGACGCCGTGGTGGTGGGCAGCGCCATTGTGCGGCGCATGGGCGAATGCGGTGCCGCCCCGGACTTTGTCGACCGCATTGTCTCCTTCGTCACCCCCCTCACCGCCGCGGCGCACCGCGCGCGCGAATGAGTCGTCGGGCTTGTCATGTCCGCGTGAAAGGTGTTGAAGAGCGGGCACCTTATTCATGATCTACGACTTTTCTCTGCGCACAGTCGGCCTCGTGGCCGGCCTTGGTTTGGTTGCGGCGCATGCCTTTGCTTTGCTGCGGACCGATTGGACGATCGGCAAATTGCGCGAGTTTCCCCGTTCCTATCCGGTTGGAGTGTTTCTTTTCCTGCTCGCTGCCGCATGGGCCTTTTGGCTGGCTGCGACGATGGACCTCGGAGAGTTCTCCCCCAACCGCACCCTTATTTGCGGGGCGATTCTGGCCGCGGCGGTCATGGTTCCTTTGTTCGCCGAGGAATTTCTCGCCGTGCGCGCCGTCGGCATCCTTGCGCTTTTGGCCGCCGAGCCGCTTCTCGGGGCGGCCTTCCTGCGGCCCGAGCAAACCCGCCTGCTGCTGGTTGTTCTCGCCTACGGTTGGGCCGTCGCCGGACTCGTCTTCGTCGGTGCGCCTTACACGATGCGGGATGCTCTGCAATGGGTTTCCCGGTCCCCCGGACGCTTCCGGCTGGTTGCCTGGGCCGGCGTCGCTTACGGAACCCTTCTCATTGTCGTCTCGCTGCTGTTCTTCGGCGCGGGTCCGGTGCAACATCCCCTACCCTGATGCTGCAGATTATTTTCAACGACCTGAGTGCGGCCGAAATGGCGGCCTTACCCAAGCTCTTGCAGCTGGAAATCCTGGGGGAGTTCCAAGTGCTGCCCGATGACTTGGACAAACTTGATCCGAAGCTTTACGGCCAGGTCTCCCGTGACGGTCGCACGCTCTATCGTTACCGTGCGGGTGACTACCGTATTTATTTCGAGCCGCATGACCATGGTTTGCTCATCCGCCGCGTGCTGAGCAAGAACACCATCCGTGACTTTCTTTTCCGCGCCAGCCTGCCCATGGCCGAAGACGAGGAACTGGCCGGCAACCACAAGTTCTGGGAACTCATCGAGCAAGACGGCAAAAAGCCGTAGCACTGGTTCTCCCGTTTCTCTCCGCAAAAAAATACATCACCCCCGACCTGCCCATGAACAATCAACAAAAACTGACCAACCCGTTCTACGTCCTCCTCAGCCTCCCCTCCACGGCGATGGGCTTCGCTCTGTGCGTGCAGATTTCCGCGCTGAGCTGGATTCTCAGCACCAAATACAATCTCTCCATCGAGCATGTCGGCCTCGTCTGGCTGGCCGGCCCGCTCGCCGGCCTCCTCGCGCAACCGATCGTCGGCCTCATCAGTGACAAAGTCTGGTTCTGGGGCGGGCGGCGGCGTCCGTTCATCCTCATCGGCGGCGTCACTGCATCGCTTATGCTCCTCGCCCTGCCGTTCCTCGGCGAATTGAGCGAGCTCTCCGGCATCCAGATCCTTTGGACCGCCATCATCATCGCCCTTACCCTCGATCTCGCCATCAACGTCGGTTTCAACCCGACCCGCTCGATCATTGCCGACCTCACCCCCGAAGGTGAAGCCCGCACCAAAGGCTTCACCTGGATGCAGACCATCTCCGGCATGTTCGGTGTGCTGGCCTACGTCATCGGCGCCGTCTTCGGCAACTACGCCCTCATTTACTTCGGCGTGGGACTCGTTTTTTTCTTCAACGTCATTCCCGCCTTCTTCCTCAAAGAGCCCCGCGATCTTGGCCCTGTCGCCGCGCACGACGCGCCGGCCGAACCGGCGGACGGACACGGCAAGACGAACTTGCCCCGCCTCCTCCACATCTATGCCGCCCACGCCTTCACCTGGCTCGGTGTGCAAACCATGTTCGTCTTCATGTTCGCCTACGCGCAGCACGCCCTCTTTCCCGGCGTGAGCGAACTCGACGAAGGGCAAAAGATGTCGCTCGGACAAATCATCGCCATTTCCTTCCTCGTCATGAACGTCGTCGGGTTCATCCTCCCCGTCGCCGTCCTGCAACCCATGGCCAAGAAGGTCGGCCTCGTGCGCACCCACACCATTTGCATTTTCATCATGGCCGTCGGTTACGCAGGCATCATCTTCTTCGGCACCACCGCCACAGCCCTCTACGCCCTCATGGCTGTCGTCGGCATCGGCTGGGCCTCGGTGGTCAGTCTGCCCTTCGCTATTATGAGCGATAGCGTGGACAAAGCCCGCATGGGCACCTTCATGGGGATCTTCAACCTCTCCGTCGTCATCCCGCAGATTGTCGTCAGTCTCGCCATCGGTGCCGTCATCGGTGCCGCCGCGGACAAAACCATCACCTTCATCATCTGCGCTATCTCCCTCGCCATCTCAGCCGTCCTCTGGACCTTCCTCAAAGAAGACCGGACCGAGCCCGGTGTACTCGCCATGGGCGGCGGCGGTCATTGACCCGCGTTGACCGTTTGAAACCATTTGACCCGCACCCCCGCCGCAGTTAATTATTCTCGTTCAACCACGCGGCCATAGCTCAATTGGATAGAGCATCTGACTACGGATCAGAAGGTTAGAGGTTCGAGTCCTCTTGGCCGCATTTTCTCCACCACTGTGGTGAGCACCGAACCCCGCCGCACCGCCCTTTACGAGCTGCAAAAAGCCGCCGGGGCGCGCTGCATCAATTTTGGCGGATGGGAAATGCCGGTGCAGTTCACCTCGATCATCGATGAGCACCAAGCGGTGCGGACGACCTGCGGAGTTTTCGATATTTCGCACATGGGCGAGGTTTTTGTCTCGGGGCCGCGCGCCTTCGACTGGCTGCAGCGCATGCTGGCCAACGATCTGGCCAAGTGTCCGGCGGATGGGGCGCAATACACTTTTCTTCTCAACGATCGCGGGGGCGTGATCGATGACCTCATTGTCTACCGCATGGCGGACGACAATTTTCTTCTGCTGGTCAATGCGGCGAAAATCGAGGAGGACGTCGCCTGGTTGGAGCGGCACGTGACCGACGGCGTGACGATCGATAACCGCAGCGACACGATGAGCGCGCTTGCCGTGCAAGGACCGCAAGCTCCGCGTATTTTCCGCGAGGTCTTCCAGTGCGAAATGCCGGCGCGCAACAGCTTCGTCGCGATGGAAAAGTGCCGCGGGGCGGTCATCGCGGCCGGCACCGGCTACACCGGCGAAACCGGTTTCGAACTTTTTTTTGCCCATAGCTTGGCCGGTGACATCTGGGCCGCCGTCCTCAAGGCCGGGGCCAAACCCTGCGGCCTCGGCGCCCGCGACACGCTGCGCCTCGAAATGTGTTACCCGCTCAACGGCTCCGACCTTTCGCCCGACCGCACTCCGCTCGAGGCCGGTCTCGGGATGTTTGTCGCCTTGGACAAAGCGGACTTTATCGGTCGCGACGCCCTCGCCGCCCAGAAGGCGGCCGGCCTTCCCTCCAAGTTGGTTGCCCTGCGCATGACGGAAAAAGCTCCCCCGCCCCGCGCCCACTATCCGGTGCTGGTCGAGGGAAAACCGGTCGGCGAAACCACCAGCGGCGCTCTCTCCCCCACCCTCGGCGAGGGTATTGCCATGGCCTACCTGCCCCCCGGCCTCGCCACACCCGGGCACGTCGTCCAGATCGATATTCGTGGCCGTCATTTTGCCGCAGTGGTTGAA
>Ga0247842_10005842_pt1 | contig 14270 bp, 16 predicted proteins | sample LaCruzMarch2015__3_FD_192411 | JGI IMG/M metagenome (GOLD analysis project Ga0247842, IMG submission 192411) | Freshwater microbial communities from meromictic Lake La Cruz, Castile-La Mancha, Spain - LaCruzMarch2015_19m | ecosystem: Environmental > Aquatic > Freshwater > Lake | place: Spain...
CTTTGGCCTCACCATAAGTTATTTTAATTCTTCTTCTTCCTTTTTAACATCTTCAAGCTCTTCTTCTAAAGCTTTTCGATAATCAGACAAAGATTGAAAACGACACAATCCACGTCCCAAACCTCGTCCTAAACCTAAACCTTTACCCTTACCACATGGTCCAAAGCCTCTGCCTGTAACTGGACCTTGACCTAATGGTCCTGTTTTATCTCTATTTGGCATTTTGCCTCCTTAGATAAATTAATATAATGAATATATATTCATTATATTACTTATTAAAGTTTAGTCAAGTACTTGTAGTAAAACAGCTATACAACAGCTAACTAACACTTATAAAGCGGATTTATCCGCCGAAGCGAGCTTCAGCGAACGTAGGCGGGGCATTAGGGTGTGAAACCTTTCTGTCCTCATAATTGCTATTCCTTTTTAGTTAATAAAATTTGTTCTATAGTCACTTTTTTGACCATAATACTTTTTTTACCCTCCGAAACTAATTTGGCAAGCCTGTGTAGTCCATCCAAAATAATCCATTCATTTAGTTTATTTTTAGTTATGTGTATTGGGAAGCTGGTATCACAATTATTTATTAATTGCATGTGGTCGGGAAATTTATCAGGATTTGCCAAAACATCATTTGGCTTGACAACAATATCACCACTGTCGTCTTCCCAAAACGGTATTTCCATCATCCACCTTAGTTCTTCAATATCCATTACTTCAGAGACAATTGGCAACGCCCAAAGTTTATCGTTATCTCTCCAGAAAGGTAGGTCAAGTGAATGCTCTTTGTGCCCCGGTCCAAACTTAATGTTTTTTCTTCGATCTCTTTTGGTCATTAGTTGTATTTAACGGACCGTGTCCGTCGAAGTGAGCTTCAGCAGCGTTTAAATTGCAGGCGAGACGTAATTAATTACTTCGTAATTCAAACATCTCAGCCACGTTAATTTGCGAAGCAAACTTTACGTGGCGGAGCATTAGGGTCTGGAACCTTTCTGTCCCTATAACACCCTCTTACCCACTGTCTCATTCTATCAAAGTTTTGAAGCTAAATGAGACAAATGAGACACTATAAAAAAGGAGTGTCTCAAAACATTGATCTAGATTGAATAAGTTTGTTACTCAAACTACAGTTTATCGATTTTGGTATATAATTAACCCATAAATATGACCGAAATTGAAATTAGAGGCAAATTATCAAAAGACAAATTTGACGAGCTATTTAAGCTATTAACCAGTGGTGGAGAATTTGCTGATCACTATCATCGTCTATCAATTGATTTATCTCCGGGTTTTGATCCGGAAACTAAAACATGGAAAAATAGTAGTGGTACGGATATCCGCTTAAAGAAAAGTGATGATAAAGAAAAGTTATCGGTGAAAATGGGTAGCTTTCACGAAAAAGAAAGAAAAGAGGTGGAAGTCAAACTCCAAACAGGACAATTCCTCAGTGCTCTCGATTTTTTAGGGGCACTCGAGTATCAAAGCGGCATGATTTATTATTGGGAAAGCTGGGAATTCAATTATCGAGGTGTCGAGATTAAATTATCAAAATACACCGATGATTATTTTACTTTTGAAATCGAGGGTAAAGAAAACTCAGATGTTGAGGCCATTGCCAAAGGGTTTGAATTAACTTCATACACTCAAGAGCAATACCGACAGGCCATTGACTGGGAGAATCAAAATATTCACCAACTTTATACTCGAGAACTGACCGAAAATTTATTAAAAAGTGAATTTTAATATGCACATAATTTATCTAGGTGGTGGTAGTGTTCGCAATAAAGATTGGATAGAAAAGGTTAAATCCGAATTTGACAAATTCTCTGATGGCCAAATCCTGTATTATTCTCATTGGGAATCAGGCGAGAAAAATCTAAATTTTGAAGTTGAAACTAAGAAACTATCAGAGCTAGTTGTGGGAAAAGATGAGTATTTCATCTTTGCCAAATCCATCGGTTCAGTTTTGGCACTAAAAAGCATTTATAGCAAAATTATTAGCCCAAAAAAGATGGTGATTTGCGGCCATCCATATAATTTAGCCAAAGAACTAGGATTTCCCATCGATGATTATTTAAAGAATTTATCAATTCCTGTAACTTTTGTTCAGAATGAGTCTGATCCAATGTTTAGTTTTGCTGACCTCGAAAAAGTCCTTAAAGAAAATAGTCCAGCTGATTATCAACTTATTAAAAATCCAAGTAATATTACCCATGATTACGAGAATTTTGAACAACTGTCAAAAATAGTTAATGACTTTTTTACACAATGATAGAACTTAAAAACAAATATTCTGACTTAGTTAATAAAATCGCTCTAAAATACGTCGACAGAAAAGGAATTGTGGGGGTAATTTGGATTGGGTCAGCCACATTTGGAATTGAGGATGAATTTGTCGATATTGATATTCGACTTTTGATAGATAGAGATGAAAAGTACAACCCAATGGAACAGTTTGAAGAAGATGGAATCAAAATTGAGGTTGATGAGATGAGTTTAGGATGGCTTTTATCAGATACCAATTTTGATAGTGAAAGAGATTGGATTCGGACACAAGCAGTAATATTGTTTGACCCAGGAAACAAATTAAAAACAGAATTTGATAAGGTAAACAAAATCGCATTATTGGGTAAGGAAAAATTATTATGGAATGTTTATAAAGAAATATTTAATCAATATGATATCGATAAATGCCTAAAACGAGGTCAACAAATGTCCGGTTTTATGCTAATCAATAAAACAATTGATGAACTGACCAAATTTATTTTTTTAGTTAATGATCAACCCATACCACCCCTAAAATGGCGATGGTATTTTATTGAGAAATTAAATTTATTTGAAATTGCTATAATCGAAAAGTTGATTCCAAATGGTCTTAATTCACTAAAAGAGACGTTGGCTGTCCTTGCCGAGATACAAACTAAATGTCAAAAAATAATGCTCGATAAAGGTTATTTCAAAGACCAGGTTCTAGAACCATGGAGGTTTTAAGTAACCAAATTCACAAAGTAAAAAACGAAAGCTGAAAATTAATACTTTAATTTAAAATTCGATTTTAATGGCTTTAGTAGATGAGTCAATAATCGCTCTCTTACCAGAGGGTAGACAAATTTGCGGTGAAGTATGGCCAATGTCTATATTCTGAATTATTGGTAAGGTTGGGTTATATTTTCTGATTGTTTCCAAAAACATTTCTCGTTGACCTTGTTTATGTTTTTCCTTCTGTTCGTCAGTATTCGGTTTATCAAACTCCCAAGCTTTTGGTCGACCGACCAATAATCCTTTAACATTTTTCAGAATTCCTCTTTCCCCCAATGCTCGTAACACCCGACGAACATAATCGTGATCAGGAATTTCTTCCGACGTTTCCATAAACAAAATTATATTTTCAAAATCTTGAAGAGTTGGGATTGCTGTACCATGACGCAATAATTCGTCAATTGATTCGACACAGCCACCCCAAGTGATTCCTTCTCCATTAGCAGAGCCATCCCAATGCCAGCCATTATTGTCTTGATATCTTCTTTTCTGGGTTAAGAGGGTCGGATCACTCCAATTTAAGCCAATGTCATTAAAAACAGGACTAGATTCTAAGTCAAACATCCCATTTTCAAATAATGCATGTTTTAAATATTTAACAGTAAATTCGTCCATCTCATTTTGCATAGCAAATTCAGTAAACAAGTGTCCACCATAAAATGATGGAATTCCACAAAGCCATAGGAAATTAATAAAATGAGTGTTATCACTATAGCCAAAAAATGGTTTGGGGTTATTAACAAATGGTGTCTTGGGGAGATTCTTGATGTAGGTGATTTGATCATCACCGCCAATGGAAGCAATAATTGCCTTAACTTCCTTATTTTCAAATGCATCAATCAAATCTTTTGATCTTTCTTCTGCACTAGCACCAAGTTTATTGGTGGCAGGATATTCGACAGGTTCTAATCCAAAAACATCACGGAGACGTTGCAGACCTAACTCATAAACTTCAGGCCATCTTCCTGGTGCTGCAAACGATGGTGAAAGAATAGCTACCTTATCACCTTTTTGGAGTTTTTGAAGTGTTACAAAGTTCATAATTTTATTTTACCACTTTTACCCTAATACCGGCGTTTCTTTGTATTAATGCTTGAATAACTTTCCCAACAGAATCCACCTCAATAATCTTACTTTGGTCTATAAGTGAATCATCTTTAAACCCGGGTTCAACCCTAAAAGTTTTTGATCTACCGTTTGTCACCCAGACTCCATAACCTCCTGCCTTAATAATTGGAGCGATATCAGCCGAAAAATTGTCTCCAATCATCATAAATCCTGACGGATCAACGGTTTTGAAAAAGTTTGATAGCTGAATAGATTTTGGTAAATCAACTGATAAACACACAACCTTTTCAAACTTCCCGACAAACCCAGTTTTTAACCGTTTGTACCAAGTCCAATCGCTGCCAGCATGAGTAATTAGGTATGAATGAACATTGCATTTATTAATTAGGTCAACCGCCTCGATTGCTCCATCAAAGGTGTCAGGAATATCAATCGAATAAATTGCTTTAACCCTGTTAATGGCAAGATAAATTCTTTCCTCATCGGAATCGATACCCATGATTTTTGCAGTTGTTTTTACGGCCAGCTCCATCATTATTGGGTTTACACCAAATTCCGGACGAAAAGATCGGATGACTAAATCAATTACATCTTTTTTTAATGTAATTGCCTCGAGAATTTTTTTGTCGTCATTTATCTCTGCTACAGATTTGCCAAATAACAAAAAACTACCTGCATCGATAAGTGCTTTATTAAAAACTTCTCGAGTATCAATTAAAGTGTCGTCAAAATCCCAGCCTATATAGTTAATATTTCGCCCATCAAACACTTTCTGTAATTTATTAATCACACTTAGCATATTAGTGCTAGAATAGCACAATATTATTATTTACTTTTAGGTATGAAAAATAAGCTTATATTCATATTGGTAATTGCATTAATAGGGTTTGGGGCATTTAGCTTGTTTGGCAAAAAAGCCGAAAAAATAAATCCTCTAACAAAAATCAGAATTGGATGGCAAATACCTTGGTCAACTGAAGGTCAACTTACTCAGATATTGAAAAAAACGGAAATTTTAAAAAATAACGGTATTGAAGCAGAATTTAAAGGATTTGCTTCAGGTGCACCATTAAATGAGGCAGCTTTGTCGGGTGGAGTCGACGTCATCTTTACAGCCGATCAACCAGCGGCAACTTTGCTTGCCAAGAACAATAATTGGAAAATAATTGGAAGGTTAATGTATAACCGAGTATCTTTGTACGTACCGCCAAATTCACCTATAGTTTCCGTAAAAGATCTAAAAGGTAAGACTGTGGCTATGCCTTTTGGTGCAGCGGCTCAACGTATGGCTCTAAAAGCAGAACAGGAAGCAGGTTTAGATCCTAAAAAAGATGTTAATAATATTAACTTGGGAATATACGAACAAGGTGATGTAATAAAGGATATAAAGGCGGTAAAGTGGGGCAAAATAGATGCCATGGCCGGATTTGATCCAACTCCAGCTATTTTTGAAGAAAAAGGTTTAGTTCGAAATTTAAAGGTGGAGACAGTTGTTTCTGTAATTGTAATGTCAAATGATTATATTAAAGCTAATCCTGATGCACCAGTTAAATTTCTAAAATCTTTTTATGACACTTATGATTTTTACAGACTAAATGTCTCTACCGCAAACCAGTGGTTTGTTGAAGAAGCAAAATTAAGTGTTTCTCCAAAAGTTTTAGAAATTGCTTCTGCTGTCGAGCCGAATTTGAAGGTTACCGACAAGAAAGATATTCGTTTAGGCTTCGTTGATAATGATTACAAGGTCATGCAAGATGCAGCAGATTTTATTTTTAATCAAGGGTTGATCAAAACAAAGATCACTATGAAAGACTTCGTTGATCTGTCCTATTTAGAAAAAATTAGTCTATGAAGAAAAATCTAGTATTAATATCCCTCGATACTCTTCGCGCAGACGTAGCTTATAGTGGAGGTTTTGATGGAATTGAATTCCTTCGAAAACGGGGGGTAACTTTTATAAACACAATTTCATCATCACCACTAACTCCAGTTAGTCACTCAACGGTTTTTACTGGCCTACAGCCTTATCATCACGGTGTGAGGCATCTCTTTAAAGAAAAACTTCAAGATAACTCAGTAAGACTGGCAGAGTATTTTAAAAAAGAAGGTTATGATACGGGGGCAATTGTTTCGTGTCCGGGAATGAATAAGTGGTATGGTTTTGGTAAAGGGTTTGACCATTATGATGACGAAATTCCTCGATTACCAGATGGGTCTGACCCACTTTTGACAGTTGATGTTAAAAAAAGAGGTGTTGCTCTTAAAAGAGCAAACATTGTCGCAGAAAGAGCAAAAAAATGGTTTGATGCTCGCGATACTAGTAATCCGTACTTTTTATTTTTACATTTCTTTGACGCTCATTGGCCGTACGAAGCCCCAGAAAAGTTTGGTGGCAACAATATATACGAAGAAGAAGTTGCCTTTAGTTGTCACTACTTAAATACATTTCTTGAGTATTTGGATAAAAGTGGAAACTTAGAAAACACCACAATTGTCTGTTTTTCTGACCACGGTGAGGATTTAAACGGACTTTATAAAAACGATAAAGGTGGAGATGAATTAGGTCATCCCGAAGAACTTGGTCATGGATGTCTTTTATATAATCAAACCCAAAAAGTAGCTTTGATTGTGTGTGATGACAATCTTCCAAAAGGGATAAATATAGAGACTCAGGTTAGACTAGTCGACGTTGCACCGACAATACTTGATATGTTCAACATAAAACATGAAAAATTAGATGGAGAGACTTTACTACCAATAATAAAAGGTGACAAAAGAGAACTCTTGGGTTATTGTGAAACTTATTATCCAGAAGAACAAACCCAGGCTACAGGTGGAAAGTTTTCCGAAGCAAATAATAAACAGGCGTTTATTATTGACAATAACTTCAAGATTATTATTAATCTGGAGAGTAATGAATTTGAATTCTATAATCTAAAGACCGATCCAGACGAAAAAACAAACAACTATGTACGATAAGGTGGTCATGATTTCACTTGACACTCTTCGGGCTGATGGGATCGCTTCAAACCCCATAAAACTTTATCCTCATGAATATAAGACCAAAACAAAACTCGTCAAGACGGCACTTGATGAATTAATATCAAAGTCGTTCTTTTTCAACAATGTCATAAGCTCGGCATCTTATACTGCTGCTTCGCATGCGTCTTATTTTACTGGGTTGTGGCCCAAAAACAATGGAATATATGACCATTTTAATAGTAAGTTACACGCGACAACTATATTTGAGCATGCAAAACAAAACGGGTATAAAACAGTATTTAAGACGGATTTCCCTCTAATTTTGGGAAGCTATTTAAATTTAATTAACGGAGTTGATGATTATTTGGTCGAGGATGACCAATCTGGATTAGACTTATTAAAAAAAGAGGATAAGGTGATGTCATTTTTTCACTTTGGTCAGGTCCACTATCCTTATGGTTTTCATAACTTAAAATACGGTGGACAAGATTATAAAGATAAAGTAATTGAGCTGGAAAACAAATATAAGCTAACCGTAGAACAAGTAAATTTGAGAGATGTGGCTACCGAAACATACCGAGATGAAGCAGACATACAGTGGTTGTATCGATATAAAAAAATAGTCACCTACCTTTACAAAAATAGAAAAGACAATGAGTTATTTGATTTATACCTACAGGGAATAAACTATTTTCATCAACACAAATTCAATCTATTTTTAGAAAAATTATTAGAATCACTTAAAGGCAGTAATTACTTAATTGTTATTTTTTCAGACCATGGGGAAGCCTGGTCTGATGACTCATTTGGACATTTTAATACCTTAGATGAGGGAGTAATTAGAGTTCCAATAATTCTTCATGCCTCTGATATTAAGCCATCTTTTTATTCAAACCGAATTCGAACAGTCGATTTAGCACCAACTTTACAAGAAATTCTTTTTGGTGAGTCAACTACACCAAAGTTTGACGGTAGTTCTCTGAGTGACATCATTTATTCACATAAAACAGAAGACGACCGGGATGCTTTTGCCTTGTGCTGGGCGACCAGAATGGGTGAAATAGTAAATAATGTAAAAAATGTTAACAATGGTGAGGCTAATGCTCCAAACATAGAGAAATCAGTTAATTTTTCGGCTTGTGGATATTATAAAAACTTTAAATGTGTCCACAATTACCAAAAGTTTATCGACCGGGGCAGTGTACTAGTTAAACTAAATACAAGTGATGTTTTTGACATGACTGACCTATCGTTACCCAAAAGAGTCGAAAACCAGGATGTAAAAGATAAACTCAGCAAACCGATTGACGATTTTAATGACATTAAACAAGTCTTTAACGAATCTACCGATTCATTAAGAGAATATTTTAAGCTTCAAGGTTACAATGTCTAATATTTTGAAAAATAAAATCATAAAACAACTTCTGGTTGTTTTGTTTTTTCTTTTTACCTGGCAAATAATAAGTACCTTGAATCAAAAATTCAATTCGTTCGTCTCAAGTCCGACTGAAGTGGCAATAACTATTTTTGACGGATTTACTAAAGGAAGTTTAATTATCGATGTTCTTGCTAGTCTAAAGCGGGTAACTGTCGGCTTTTCGATTGCTTGTTTGGTTGCTATTCCACTAGCACTTTTGTTGACATATTATAAAAACTTATCAATTTATGTCGAACCTATTATTGAATTACTTAGGCCAATTCCACCAATTGCTTGGATTCCTATTGCCATACTATTTTTTGGATTAGGTGACAATTCAGCATATTTTGTTGTATTCATAGGTTCATTTTTCCCTATTTTTATAAACAGCTACCATGGTGCTTCTTCATTACCGATAATTTACCAAAATGTGTGTAAATCATTTGAGATTAAAGGATTTGTTTACATCCAAAAAATCATATTTTACTATTCGTTACCCTTTATATTTACAGGAGCAAAAATTGGTTTGGGTATGGCCTGGATGAGTGTAATCGCGGCAGAGCTTATGGGGGCACAGGAAGGATTGGGATATTTTATTCAGATGAATAGATTGCTTCTCAGAACCGATAATGTAATTGCCGGAATGCTTCTAATTGGAGTCATAGGTTTATTTCTTAATCACTTGATAGTGTGGATTCGCAAATTAATAATTCCCTGGGAAAATGATTCAACTTAAAGATATAAACCTATCATTTTCGAATAAAAATAATCACAAAGAGGTGGTATTTAAGGATTTTAACTTGGAAATTAAAGAACATTTGGTTACTTCAATTATCGGATCTTCTGGTGTCGGGAAAACCACATTGATGAATATTATTGCTGGATATATCAAGCCAAACTCGGGCACAGTTTTACTCAATGGAAAGTTGGCCAACGTACCAGGTAAGAACAGAGTGGTAATTAATCAAGAAAATGACTTGTTTGAATGGATGACAGTACTCGAAAACTTACAAATTGTTTCTAATGACTCAAACAAAATAAAAGAATTTTTAAAAATGGCAAAATTGTCGGCTTATTCAGGTGATTACCCAAAGGAGCTATCTGGAGGGATGCGCAAGCGATTATCAATAATTAGGGGATTTGTGTCAGACGCTGAGTGTATATTAATGGATGAACCTTTCGGATCTCTTGATATGGTGACTAAACAGAATTTACTTGAACAACTATTGACCATAATCAAGGCAACAAATAAAACAATTATATTGATAACCCACGACATTGATGAATCAATTTATTTATCAGATGAAATCGTAATATTGGCAGATCGACCAACAAAAATTGTAAAAAGGTATGAGATACCAACAGAGCTACATCATCATATAAAAACACCAGATACTGCTGACTTTTTAGAGCTAAGGAATAGTTTAAAATCTGCAATCTTCAGATCCTCAGATTGAGTCTAGTTACTTAGATTGATTTTGAAGTGACTACAAATTTTATTTGATACCTCTTTTGGAGTTAAAGAAGTGTTGTCAATTTCCAAAACGTCATTGTCATCTTCTGGATTAAAAAGTTGTCCACTTTCAATTAACTTATTATATTTGTCAACTGAACGAATTTTTCCCTCAAATTTTGTTCGAGAATCATCAATAATTCTTTTGTTGTGCTCATCCTGTTGACACACTAACTTGACAAAACAGACTTCACTATTTTTATCCATCGCCTTTTTTACTTTTTCAACGAAATCACTGGCAACAGTTTTTTCAAAGACAAATGTAAAAATTAAACCTGGAGATTTATATTTCTGTGCATATTTGAACATATCTAACCAAGTTTTCTCTCTTAGTTTTATGAACGGCTCAGATCCAAACTTAAACACAGACGATATCATCTCAATTGCTAGGTGATTATGAAAAATTTTAAATCCGGTAGTATTTGATAATTCATTGGCTACGGTCAATTTTCCAACACCTGGTAATCCGTATATAAAGATAAGTTTCATGTTTATTCTGTGATAAATTGTAAAGCTTTTTCCATACAAAAATATTTACCTCTATTAAAATTAGAAAACAACTTTGTTAAAAATTCCAAATTGTAATAAGTATTTCCTAAATCCAGCTTTTTGGCTGGTAAATCCATTATATAACAAGCGGCTAAAAACTTTGTATCAGGGTGATTTGCCACAATTTTACAAATTGAGTCCATTTCCATGTCAAATGCATCTATTTTCCCGTCATTATTTTTTATTAAATTATAGTTACTAATAACGCCTTTGTTTTGGATAATACTGTACATTGATCCCGAGGTTATTTTTTTGTTATTAAATAGTTTGTTGGGATTTTCTCTTAAAGCTAAATTATCAATCGTCAACTTTGAGTAACCATGGAGGTCGTTACCAGAAACAGTACTAGTTGGATAGAAAATATCATCAATCTCGACATCATCAGAGCCGTTATACCCTGCACCGCCGATCATGGCGATTTTTGTAATGTTTGGGTTGATTTCATATAATTGTGAAAATAAATCATTCGTCATGGTTTGTCCCCACGAAAGCTGGACAAATGTAATATCTTTATTCAAATATTTTAAGTTGCTCGATTGAGCGACGAGTGATATGTTCGATTGTTCTGTCAGACCTAATTCTTTATCGGCTAGTTTGAAATATTCATCATATTTTAGATTATCGGTAGGTTGTAATCTAGCTGCTTCAAGATTTAACGAAATTTCCTTAAATTTATCAACATCAATAATTTTGTTGTTTAATAACCATAACAGTCTAATAAAAATCTCCAAGCTTTCTTTTCTGCCAACAACAACATTGTCATTAATTTTCCAATTATTTGTCAAGTCCGAAAACATCTCTTTTCCAAAATCTATCTCAATATCAATATCACTATCAGCTTTTAGCCAGTAAATAGATTTTGCAATTCCATTTAGAGTATGAAGTAAGATATCTTCAGTTAAAACATGACAATGTAATTCTTGCAAGTTTTCTTGGCTGTGAAATATTGGTTTAAAAATATGTGAATTTGTTTGATTTTGATGTTTAACTTCAACTTGGTTTATATGGGGATTGATATATCCTACGAAAAATTTAATCTTTTTAATTTCCTTTAGCCTATCCCAGTTGGGGGTCAAACTCCCAGTATAAGGGATATCGCCATCAAAGATAGTCGGGTCGGTTTTCACGTCATAGAAATCACGCAACTTACCAATAAAATATTTATTTATCATTATAATTTGATATTATATAACACGAAATGGCAAAAGAGCGAGTTTACACTGACTTTGACGGTACTATCACCGATACAAAATTAGAGGCCGCACCTTTTATAGAAGCATACTACCAAGAAATGTCCCGAAAAACAGGTATAAATGCATATGAGTTACGAGAACAAGTCGCGGTGAAAGAACAGCTAATCTTGGATAATCCTCAATCATACGGATGGGAAGTACCTTATAATGGTCGTCAGGTCATTTCTGCTTCAGCTACCGCCGGACCATATATATTGTGCCAAATAGCCGCTAGATTATATCTGACAGATCTGGTAGATCAAGGTAATTCACCAATCAAATCACCATCCGAGGCAAAAGAGCTTTTAAGATATCTGTTTCAATATAGTTATCCGTTTACAGGAACAGCTTTTCGAGATGGGGCAAAAGAATATCTTGAAGAATTATCAGTAGCATCCAACCTGTCAATTGCGACTAGTTCTGATTCTGCCAAGGTAGCAAAAAAATTAGGCCACCTGACTTTAAAAACAGATATAAATATCGTTGGTGGTATAAAGAAACACTTTCTAGATCCATCATTTGATATGATTCCTGAGATTGCAACGTTGCCAGGACTCGCCAGGCCTATTTATTTACGCCGAAGGGAATATTTTAATGCCTTAAATACAGGCGATGAAGGAGGGAGTGTCGCATGTGTAATTGGTGATATTTATGAACTAGACTTATCTTTACCAGAAAAGTTAGGTGTATTTACATGCTTGTTAACTTCCAATGCCCCAGCACACGAGAAACAATATTATCTCGACCACCCAAATAGATATTCAGCGGATTCACTTTCAGAACTTGTACCAAGAATAAAAGAAAGATTAAATAAACACTAACGTGTCACTTCAAACGACTCTACCTCTTCTTTTAACTTTTTAGCCTCTGGGTTATTCTCAAAATACTTTCGGACCGGATCAATAGCGTCGTTCAAGTATCTCGACAAATTATCCTTCAAATCTAGTGGAAATATTTTTCCATCCTGATAACTGTTTTCCAAATCAGAATATGATTCGAAACTAACATTACCTCCATATTCATCTTTCCTTTCGATTGTTATCTTTTCAAATTTTGGAAAAATAACATATTTAAAATATTCTAGTATTGGGTTATTTAAAATTTCATTAGGGGGACAATAGGCTTTTTTAATTTTTTCATAAATTTCTTCCTTGGTATCGGTCATAAAAATTGCCGAGTCGGGCTTAGATTTTGACATTTTCAGGGCAATCGTTCTTTCTAATTTGTCATCAACATTTTGAATGACATCTGTCGGGGGTTTTAGGCTAATTAACATATGATGATGGACTGCGGCCGGTTTTTCATACCCTAACTCGTCAGCAATTTGACGAGCAAGCATATTTACTTTTCTTTGATCCATCCCCAATTGAGCAATATCAGCTTTTAGGTAAAAGATATCTGTCGCTTGCATCGCCGGGTACATAATCTGAGCAGCCGTCAAGTTGTCAGTATCGCTCCTGCCCATAATTTGTGAACAGCGAATTATTCTTTTCAAAGTAGTTGCACGTCCCACCTTTAGAACTGTTAGCCAATAACCGGATTCCTCTACCAAGTCGGAGGCCCATATAAATTCGACGTTTTTAGTATCCAAACCACAAGCTTTCCATACCTCAATAAAATATAATCCAACCTTTTTTATTTTTTCCAAGTCACCCCCCATTTTGTTATTGGCAAAAGCATGCCAATCAGCTACAAGCATTTTAAAATGAACACCGGCGTTTATCATTTTTTGGACATTAATCGCTCTCACTAAACCTTGAGCAATATGAATCCTTCCGGATGGTTCAAAACCATCATAGGCAATAAGCTGTTTTCCTTGTGATAATTTGTTCCTTATTTCATCAGCTCCGATCACTTCTTCACCGACTTCGTTAATTAGAGCCATTTTTTCATCTACGGTCATAATTGTATTATATACGTTTTCAAATGGGACAGTATAAAAAGGAGAGTCTTAAAACGATGATGTAGTTTGATGCAAGAAACTACTATGAACAATAAACATTAAGAGGAGCACCAGAAGTTTTCAACAAGTAATCTTCAGTAACCCCCAACAATTGAATTATATCTGTCGATATTTTGCTTTTTAATAACCCAGGCTGGACTATTGAGACTTCAAAGTTAAAATTTGCGGCAAGTCTCGAAAATTTTTTGAGCCTATTTAAATCACCCATGTCTCCTTTGATAAATCTGGTGTGGCCATCAATTTGCCAAGTATCCTCCCTGTTTTTTATGTGTCGATAAAGATATTCCATCCCGTTATGTTTCCAGCGAATACTTTTTTGTGCTTGGCCGCAAACTGTATAAAAATCATCTATTCTTGACCCAGGGAATTTGTCAGATGAGAACTTGCAATGCACTAGGTGCAATCTGAATGAATCATTAGATTCTTTTCGAAGAGCAATTATGTCTCCAGCTTCACCAGAGGCATCATCATTAAATATGATGTCATAATCCATTTTTTCAAAAGATA
>Ga0247842_10005845_pt1 | contig 14258 bp, 2 predicted proteins | sample LaCruzMarch2015__3_FD_192411 | JGI IMG/M metagenome (GOLD analysis project Ga0247842, IMG submission 192411) | Freshwater microbial communities from meromictic Lake La Cruz, Castile-La Mancha, Spain - LaCruzMarch2015_19m | ecosystem: Environmental > Aquatic > Freshwater > Lake | place: Spain...
GCCATCTGCCGGGGTGGCAACGTCTAATACAGGGTTTACCGTTGCTGAAGATACCGTCCAGGTAGAGATTGTGCCCCATGATGAATTTGAGCAGCCCCAACTTCCGGCTGTCCTGCGTGACTGGACAATCACACTTGTGGTTGCCCCTGTCGTGGTTATTGCTGCACCGTTGGTGTATGTGTTAAATGAACTTCCCCCGTCAATACTAAACTGGTATTCATCTGCTGCCCCTGTTGAACCTCCAGATCCTGCCGCCCCGGTGACTGTGCCTGTGTTAAAGCCTGCACAGATAGTGGTACCTGTGGCCGGCGATGCAGAACTTAATGCCGGTGCTGCCGGGGTTGAACTTACGGGCCACGTTACAATCGTTGTTGGTCCTGTGGCACTACAGCCGTAGCTTCCTGCCGAACGGCTAACCCTTATCAAAACATTGCCTGCCGCTCCCGTTGTGGTTATCGCTGCCCCTGATGTATAAGCAAACCAGTTACTGCCATTGTTAATGCTGTATTCATATGTATCTGCCGACCCGGCCGAACCACCTGAACCTGCAGTAATAGTCGCACTTGGACTGTACCCAGCACAGATTGATGTGCCATCTGCAGGGGTGGCAACGTCTAATACAGGGTTTACCGTTGCTGAACCTATTGTCCAGGTGCTGATAGTGTTCCATGCAGAATTAGAACAACCCCAGCTTCCTGCTGTTCTGCGCGACTGGACAATCACACTTGTTGTTGCCCCTGTCGTGGTTATTGCTGCACCGCTGGTATATGTGTTATATGAACTTCCCCCGTCAATACTTACCTGGTATTCATCTGCCGCCCCTGTTGAACCTCCCGAGCCTGCAGCCCCGGTGACTGTTCCTGTGTTAAAGCCTGCACAGATAGTGGTACCTGTGGCCGGTGATGCTGAACTTAATGCCGGTGCTGCCGGGGTTGAACTTACGGGCCACGTTACAATCGTTGTTGGTCCTGTGGAACTACAGCCGTAACTTCCGGCCGAACGGCTAACCCTTATCAAAACATTGCCTGCCGCTCCCGTTGTGGTTATCGCTGCCCCTGATGTATAAGCAAACCAGTTACTACCATTGTTAATGCTGTATTCATATGTATCTGCCGACCCGGCCGAACCACCTGAACCTGCTGTAATGGTCGCACTGGGACTGTAACCAGCACAGATTGATGTGCCATCTGCAGGGGTGGCCGTATTTAATGCCGGATTTACGGTTGCAGAACCTATTGTCCAGGTGCTGATGGTAGCCCATGCAGAATTGGAACAACCCCAGCTTCCTGCTGTTCTGCGCGACTGGATAATCACACTTGTGGTTGCCCCTGTCGTGGTTATTGCTGCACCGCTGGTGTATGTGTTATATGTGCTTCCCCCGTCAATACTAAACTGGTATTCATCTGCTGCCCCTGTTGAACCTCCTGAGCCTGCAGCCCCGGTGACTGTTCCTGTGTTAAAGCCTGCACAGATCGTGGTACCTGTGGCTGGTGATGCTGAACTTAATGCCGGTGCTGCCGGGGTGGATGCTATTGTCCAGGTGCTGATAGTGTTCCATGCTGAATTAGAACAACCGTAACTTCCGGCAGTTCTGCGTGACTGTACAATCACACTTGTTGTTGCCCCTGTCGTGGTTATTGCTGCACCGTTGGTGTATGTGTTATATGTGCTGCCCCCGTCAATACTAAACTGGTATTCATCTGCTGCCCCTGTTGAACCTCCTGAGCCTGCTGCCCCGGTGACTGTGCCTGTGTTAAAACCTGAACAGATAATTGTACCTGTGGCTGGTGATGCTGCACTTAATGCCGGTGCTGCCGGGGTGGATGCTATTGTCCAGGTGCTGATAGTGTTCCATGAAGAATTTGAGCAGCCCCAACTGCCTGATGTCCTGCGTGACTGGACAATCACACTTGTGGTTGCCCCTGTCGTGGTTATTGCTGCACCGTTGGTATAAGTGTTATATGTGCTTCCCCCGTCAATACTTACCTGGTATTCATCTGCCGCCCCTGTTGAACCTCCTGAGCCTGCTGCCCCGGTGACTGTTCCTGTGTTAAAACCTGCACAGATCGTGGTACCTGTGGCTGGTGATGCTGAACTTAATGCCGGTGCTGTCGGGGTTGAACTTACGGGCCACGTTACAATCGTTGTCGGTCCGGTGGCACTACAACCGTAACTTCCGGCAGAACGGCTAACCCTTATCAAAACATTGGCTGTTGCCCCGGCAGTGGTTATCGCTGCCCCTGATGTATAAGCAAACCAGTTACTGCCATTGTTAATGCTGTATTCATATGTATCTGCCGACCCGGCTGAACCACCTGAACCTGCTGTAATAGTCGCACTGGGACTGTAACCAGCACAGATTGATGTGCCATCTGCCGGGGTGGCAACGTCTAATACAGGGTTTACCGTTGCTGAAGATACCGTCCAGGTAGAGATTGTGCCCCATGACGAATTTGAACAGCCCCAGCTTCCGGCTGTCCTGCGCGACTGGACAATCACACTTGTTGTTGCCCCTGTCGTGGTTATTGCTGCACCGCTGGTATATGTGTTATATGTGCTTCCCCCGTCAATACTTACCTGGTATTCATCTGCTGCCCCTGTTGAACCTCCTGAGCCTGCTGCCCCGGTGACTGTCCCTGTGTTAAAGCCTGCACAGATAGTGGTACCTGTGGCCGGTGATGCTGAACTTAATGCCGGTGCTGCCGGGGTTGAACTTACGGGCCACGTTACAATCGTTGTTGGTCCTGTGGCACTACAGCCGTAGCTTCCTGCAGAACGGCTAACCCTTATCAAAACATTGCCTGCCGCTCCCGTTGTGGTTATCGCTGCCCCTGATGTATAAGCAAACCAGTTACTACCATTGTTAATGCTGTATTCATATGTATCTGCCGACCCGGCCGAACCACCTGAACCTGCTGTAATAGTCGCACTGGGACTGTAACCAGCACAGATTGATGTGCCATCTGCAGGGGTGGCAACGTCTAATACAGGGTTTACCGTTGCTGAAGATACCGTCCAGGTAGAGATTGTGCCCCATGACGAATTTGAACAACCCCAGCTTCCGGCTGTCCTGCGCGACTGGACAATCACACTTGTTGTTGCCCCTGTCGTGGTTATTGCTGCACCGTTGGTGTATGTGTTATATGTGCTTCCCCCGTCAATACTTACCTAGTATTCATCTGCTGCCCCTGTTGAACCTCCTGAGCCTGCTGCCCCGGTGACTGTTCCTGTGTTAAAGCCTGCACAGATAGTACTTCCATCAGAAGGGCTGGCTGTATCCAACGCAGGAGCAACAGGTGTTTCGGTTACAACCACCGTTACTCCATCCGTCGCCGTAAAACCATTCCCATCGGTAACGGTAACAGTATACAGGGTTGATCCCGGAGAAGATGTTGAGGGGGTAACAGACTGCGAGGTTTCACCATTCGGTAGCCATGAATAAGTAAACGTTGGGTCACCAACAGGATTGGCGTTAAGGGTTAGAGAAACATCCTTGCACACTGTCAAAGCAGGATCTGCTGCAATTGAAACTGATGGTGCCGCTGATGTGATCCCTGTAAAATCTCCAAAACCAGTAACTCCGTTTGCGGTAAGTGTATTCCCATTAAGTGCCGGGTATTTAACCCAGGGCAATGAACCGCTGTATTCACCGGCTTTAATAGAACTTTCAGCCCCTGCGATATCTACAGGAAGATAAGTTGCCGTAATATCGCAGGAAAATGAGGTTATTCCTGATGAAGTTACTGTCCAATAACGATTTAAATAATCCGTTGAACTTGCATTTTGAGGGTGTTTTGAATTTGTAACATTTACACCTGAATAACCTGCATAAGTTCCACCGCTGAACGTCAACCCAATTGGTGAGTATTCTGCCGTCCCTGTATTATCCCCGACAGGGAAAGTAAAGGTAGCTTCTGCTGAAGTAGTTCCGTTTTTGCGAACCTCTCCGCCTCCTTCTGCAATAATCATATTTGTTGAGTTGAGAGTTCCGGCAACAGCAGTAGCACCATCACTGAATGTTAAAATTTTATTGGTTATATCCAATCTGCCGGAAGTTAAGGTAAGGGTGTTATTTACAGTTGCATCAACAGCACTTAGAGAAACACCCGATAAATTATTTATAGTAAGATTATTAAAGTTTGAAGACGTGGTTCCACCTATAGTTTGCGTTGTAGTTCCGTTAAATTCAAAAGTGCTCCCTGAGGTATTAAAAGTAGCACCGTTGTTTTCCAGATTACCAAAAAGGCTATGGGTAAAGCTTCCGGCATTGAATGTTGTTCCTGAGCCAAGGGTAAAGCCGTTGGCGAAAGTAATCGCAGCAAGTGCAGTGGCCGAGGTTGTGCCCGTCATGGAGAAATCGCCTTCAATGCTCAATGCCGATGAAGGCATTGTTTTCGTTCCGCTACCGCTGAGGATCAGTGTGCTATACCTGTTTGTCGCAGGATTTGGTACAACAACGGTTTGATTTCCGCCATTGTACTCCACGGTAGTAGGCCCGCCAATCACGGTACGCCAGGTTCCGGCGTTGGTCATGGTTCCGGCTATTCGCATCGTGCTACCGGTCGAAAGCCATAACACTTTGCCGATGGTTGTGGCGACATCATAAAAATTAGTGATTCCGGCTATGGTTGCATCAGTACCTGTGAAGATCACTTTGCTGGTGTTTGGGTTGAAAGTGCCCCCTGTATTATTCCAGGCACTGCTGCCGCCATTGATTGTTAATTGTGCGTCTGGAACCGAATTTAAAATACCGGCACCCTGAATGGTTAAGGTTTTTATATCGGTTGCACTGGGTAACGTAGGTGAATTGCTTGTTGTTGAAGCATCTGGGATGATTATATTTTTATCTGATGACGGCCCAACATTTGGAGTCCAGTTTTCGATGCTGGTCCAGGAGGTGGATAGCGATCCGTTCCATGTAAGGGTTGATGCGGTACCAGCCTCATCTATCGTAATATTTTTATTTGCATCCCAGCTTGATGAGAAGTAATTGCCCACGTCAATATTTGAAAGAGCAATCCAATTATCTGTTGAATTATAAACCGAACGCCCATATTCCAGATTTGGCGTAGGTCCGACCCACAAAACCACATTTTCTTCAATGTTCCCGTTGAGTTCGGTATCGAGGTAGTGCAAAGAAAAAACGGCTTTCGTATTGGTGCCGGAGGTCTGAATAATAGCTATTTCACGGGCTATTGCACCTGTTTGCCAAGAAGGTACAGTTCCAATTCTGATTTTGACGCTCATTTGGTCCGGCATCGTTCCGTTGTTGGGAAAATATGCCGTTGTAAACTCATTCCCAAAGGTATAGGTAACCCCTGCAATGATGGGCGCGCGTGTAACAATCCCTGTTACATCCCCTGCCCCGACAGTTGTGGCAGATGCACCCATGGTAAGGGTTTTCATCGCAGAGCCATCCCACATATCAAGGCTGCCCTTGGTAGCTAAAGGGTTGTCGCTTTGTAAATGGAGTATACCGTTTATGGTAAAATCACTGGTTGCGGTAACACCGCCGGTGCCGTTGATGGTTAAGTTATTGACATTTCCTGTAAAAATGGAAGCAGGGAGGGTGATGGCAACAGGATTGGTAAAAGCCAAACTAGCAGCGGCATTACTTGCATCAATAGTCCCGCTTGTCCTGGTGGGCGAACTTCCGGCAATGGTTAAGGTGTTTGCAGCCAGAGTGAACGTTCCGGATGGTAAATGCAACAGGCCATTTACCGTTATGTCCTGATTGCCCAGTGTAACGCCGCCTGAGCGATTGATGGTGAGGTTGTTGAGAGATGGAGGCGTTGTAAATAAGTCGCTTGTTATGGTAATGCCGTCAGTTCCGCCAAAACTCAGCGAAGATGTGGGATCAACTTCAATAAATCCGGAAGTTTTACTGATGGTGCCATTAATACCCAGCGTGGTTGCGTCCACGATCAGATTTCCGCTGGTAAGGGAAAGAACATTATTTATATTTTCATTCGTGTAGAGTGTAACCCCATTGTTGTTGTTAATTGTCAGATTATAGAAATTTGTTGTCGAGGTTCCTCCAATCCACTGTGCTGATGAGCCGTTCATTGTTATACCGTAACCTGTGGCTGCTGTAATAGTAGCGTTGTTTTCAATGTTTCCGGCAACTGAGTGGTTAAAAGCCCCTGTGGCAAAAGTTGAACCGGTACCAATGGTTACATTTCCTGCAATGGTTATCGCAGAAGCTGCTGTTGCCGTGGCGGTGCCCGAAATGGTGAAATCTCCGGCAACCGACAGCACGGTGGCGGGGAGTGTTTTTGTTCCAGTGCCGCTTAAAATTAGATCATAGTATCCGGGGGTTGCGCCGTTTGGGTTGATGATTGTTTGATTATCACCATTATATTCAACTGTATTGGGAAATTCTGTGGCATTAAGTGAGCCGCTGTTGCCAAGGCTTCCTGCAATGCGCAAGATATTGTCAGTCGTGAGCGTAACACCAGCACCTGAATTGACTGTCAGATTATAAAAATCTGTTATCCCCGACATTGTAGCAGCAGCATTTGCAAAGGCAATCGTGCTGGTTTGCGGATTAAATGTACCACGGTTATACCATGCGGCATTTCCACCATTAATAATAAGAGAAGTAGATGTGCCACCATTTACAGTAGCTCCGTTTTCAATGCTGATAGAATTTATAGTAGTATTTGATGGCAAAGTTGGGTAATGCGTACATCCGGCAGGAATAATAACATCACTGGTGGATGTAGGAACACTTCCTCCAGCCCAATTCATATTTGCATTCCAATCCGTTTCCTGGCCAGGCACTGCTCCAAGCCAGGTAAAACCTGACAGTTCACTTTTTGAAAGTGACCATTCTCTTTGACCAAAGCTGGTGGGTGCAAATTCAATGCTTCCGCTGAGAGATACCCAGTTGTCAGTTATATTCGAGTTTATTCTTCCATACCCAGTGGCCGATGGATAATTGCCCCAGAATACCAGATCTTCTTCATCATTGCCATTCAGTTCAGAATACTTGTAATGAAGTTTAATTGTGGGAAGACTTCCACTTCCACCGGTCCGGATGATATCATATGTGCGTTGGATTGCTCCGACTTTCCAGGTAGGTGCGATGCCAATAATTATTTTAAAGCTCCAGTCTGAGGGCAAGATGCCTGTGTTGGGAAATGTAACGGTAGTAAATGGATTCCCGAATGAATAGACCGTATTTGCTACTAAAGAGGTGCGTTTCACAATCCCCGTAACATCACCCACTCCAATGGTGGTGGCATTTGCGCTCATAGTCAATGTGTTTGCCCCCATATCAAGGCTGCTTTTGGTTGCGGATGGGTTAGCACCTTGCAGGTTGAGTATTCCGTTTACGGTAAAATCGCTGCCTGCTGTTATACCGCCTGTACTATTAATGGTCAGATTATTTACTGCGGCTGAAAAAACTGAGGCTGGAAGTGTTATGGCGGAGGAATTGGTAAAAGCTAAAGTTGCTGAAACATTACCTGCATCAATAGTACCGCTTGTCCTGAGGGGCGAACTACCTGATATTGTTAATGTGTTCCTGCCAACCGTTAAGGTTCCATTTGTCAATGCTAACGTGCCAACAATGCTTAAGTCTCCATATAAACTAACTCCACTTGTCCGGTTTATCGTTAAATTATTGAGTACAAAAGCTGGCATATTTATGATTGAACCTGTACCACCTATTATCATATTGGTAGAACTTCCACCAGTAACTGTTCCGGTCATGGCAGTAACAATTCCATTGAAGGTTAAAGTGTTTGCCCCAATGGTAAAATTGCCTGAAATAAGTGCAATACCTGTATTTATTGTCAAATCTCCATTTAAAATCAATTCGTTTACATTATTTATTGTCAAAAAATCAATGGTATTACTAACAAAAGCCCCTGATGGGATGCTTTGAGCAGCAGTACCGGCAAATACGACAACCGATGAGGCGTCAGTTGCATCTATCTGTGCCCCACCGGAGAAAATTAGGTCTCCTGTTATACTAAGCTGATTGCCGTTAACTACCAGAATATCTATAGCTTGTGCGTTGGTAATATCTCCAAGGGTTCGGTTTTGGTCTAAGACGCAGTTGCGGTCAGGATTGGCAGCAAAAGAGATATCAGCTCCATCAGGAGGGACAGCATTACCCACCCAGTTAGCGGCAAGTCCAAAAACATCGCTTGTTCCTCCCTGCCAGGTATAATTATTGGCTTCCAAAGCGCCCATTTTGGGGGTAGCAGCCCTGGCATTTTCATTATAATCAGTAGTTATTCCTGTCCCGGAAACCCCAGGTAGTGAGGCTGAAGTATTGTAGTCCAGGGCATTTGTTCCTCCTGCAAGAGTAAAATCAGGGTTGATACTCAAACTGTTTGCATCCTGGCCGGTGCCGGCTTTCCATGCAATTAAATCAGCTTTCTCCAAAGTGCCGATTTTGCCAAGCATAGGGCCTGCAAAAAAGTAATTGTTATAATCAATGGTTAAACCGGCAACACCAGCAATAACAATGGCATAATGTTTACCGGTTGTGCCTCCCGATCGTGCATTATAAAGAATATTATTCCGATAATTTCTGGTAGAAGTATTGTTAGCATTATTTAGCGCTGAAGTTATTGAAGTAACCCCAGAAGTGACGGTTCCTCCTATATAAACCGTATTGAAATAAAAGTTGACCGTGTTACCGGCAAGCGTGCCATCCCAGATTCCATTTATCTTATAACCCAGGGTATTGTCTTTGCCAAGATTGACAATGTTGTTTGCACAAGTAACAACTGAGCCGCTGTTAATGACTATTCCATCTATATCAGATCCAAGATTTGCGGATGAAACAGATAAGCTGTGGACAAAGTTCCCCGAAACTTCATGGGTGCCTGTGTTTGGGCCTGCAAAATACATTCCGTAGATATCCACTCTGACATAATTGGTATTTGTATTCGATATACCGTAAATCGTGTTTCCGGTTACTTTTTGGGTTGTGCCGGCAGTAGCTGATATTTGTGAAATACCAATTACAGAAGCGCTCGAACCAAATGAAGACTGCCCGCTTGCAGTTGAAATATTTCTGACGGTATTGTTCTGAACCGTATTGGATCCTGCTGTAGTTAGAATCCCCCTGGTCCGGGCGCCAGAATTTATTCCCGAATAAGCATTATGAAGATTTGCTACGGTATTACCCGAAATGGTGGTTGTTCCGGTACCTGCACAATATATTCCGTAAATATCTTGTTTTTGTAACGAAAATGCGGCAGTAGAACTTGCATGTATACTATTTTCTGTCGTCAGACTGCCGATAAGGTTATTGCTGATGGTAAGTGTTCCTGCCACACCTCTTACGTAAATCGGTTCAAAACCATGTGAGTATCTGTCAGCAGAGCCTATAGTAGTTATTGAACCTATATTATTCTCCGAAATGGTTACTGTTCCGGCACTCTGTTTAATCATTCCGTGCGAAACGGAATAGGTTGTTGATTGTCCGTCAAAATAAACTGAAGGAGCAGAGGTGTAGCCGGTTCCTCCATTTGTTAATTCAAAGCCTGTTACACTGCCTCCGGTTATTACGGCAGTTGCCGCAGCACCGGTTCCACCACTATTTGATGAAAATGAAATTGCGGGGGGTGTCGTGTATCCGCTGCCTCCTCCATTAAGATTAATTGCTGTAACTACTCCACCAGATATCGTACTAGTTGCCGAAGCTACCGGTGTTGTAACCACAACAGAACCAGTACCGCTGGTTGCCCCAATTGTGTTCCCGGTAACGTCAACAGTTCCCGAATTAATCCAAATACCATCCCAGGGATTGTCTTCGACACTGGTGTAATTCATGTTTTGGATAATGTTGTTTTGCATGGTGGCGGCTGTCCCGCCATTGATGAAGATTCCACAAAAATAATGGGCAGAATTCGCATTTACACTGAAAGCAGAACCTGCGCATAAAGGCTCACTTCCGCCAATATAATTATTGCTAACGATGTTGTTAGTGCCGGTATTAATAAATAACGGATAATACTTGTAAGTGCCTATAGGTGCAAAGGTGGTGGTTTCATAAAAACTATTGTCCGTTATGGTCCAGTCGGTTGAACTATTTGAAATATTTATCCCATACGAAGATGTATTGGCAGAAAAAAAATCAAAAATATTGTTATTCCTGATGATATTCCCGCTGTTTTCGCGACCTGCAGATCCTGACGAGAAAATCGCGTTAACCGGTCTGTTTCCGGCATTGGTAATGTTGCAATATTCGATGATGTTGTTATCGTTTCCATTTCCGGTAGTGGAGGATGTGAAATTTATCATTCCAACCCCTGTGCTATAACAAGATGACTTTAATATGCAAAATCTTACGGTATTGCTTTCGGCAGAACCAATAAACCGGATTGCTGATGCAAAGGTTCCCGTGCTAATGTTTGAAATTGTAAGATCAGGTGATGAACCGGACTGATTCACCCGCCCATCAATGGTTATATTATCTGCCCCCCGGAGGTCTATAGTGGATGCAGAAAAATCTCCGGCAATGCTTAGGTTAGGAAAAGTCGGGTATATTATTACCGATGTATAGTTCGCATTTCCGCTGCCGCTGGCATTAAGCACAGCCGAAGCTGTTTCTGTGGTACTACCGGTTATTTGCAGGGTGACTGCCCCGTGTAAGCTTCCATCATTAATAGCATCAAATGCGTCTTTTATTGTCGAATAATTAGCAACTGTGCCGCCAACTGTTTTTGTGGTTTGGGCATTTGTAATATAACTAATTGATGACAAAACCAATAAAAGCGAAATAAGTATAAATTTTTTCATAAATAAATTTCTATTACCGCCAAATTCGGTTGGCTAAATTTTTGTATGTCCTTTTTTCATGCGCTCCCTGTAATTGTTTTGAAGGTTCGAATCGTTGCAAGGTATGAATTAATTTTTGAGAAACTTTCAAATTCAAAACAGCATGTAAAGGATTCAATGCAAGAGTAGAGGCTGTATTCAAAAGTCGATTATCAGAAATTTCTTCTTTCATTTTGTAAGTAGTCCTTCAATTTACCCCTCCAAAACTCTCCAAAAGATGCGGTTTGGAAGACTCCATCAAAGGTTTTAGGGGTTCTAGCGATATCATTGCTTACAAATTGTAAGAAAATGAAAATCTTAAACTTCTTTTGATACGGCCTCTGTACTTAAGCAGCCTGTTGCAATAACCCTTGATTGTGCATAATAAGTTCCTGCACCACCCGGTGTATAAGCAAAAGTACCTGTCGCAAGTAATGTTCCCCCACTTTCCTGGCTATACCAATCAGCAGTTTCTCCGCTATTTACCCCAACAGATAAAGAGGGAATTGTTTCTCCTGCACAAATGGTTTGCGTGCCTCCGCTGGCAGCTGGTGAAGGTACAATACATGTAGTATTGAGAACTCCGGTTGCTGTTGACAGAAAGTAAGCATCATCTTTATGAGTAGCAGCCGACGCTGTTGAACCCCATGAACCTCCGGGCTGATTGGTAACACCAAATGTAAGCGAATTTGCACTATGTGTATAGGTGCCAAGATCCGCTTTAGCCGTTCCCCTTATAGTAAAATTATTGGTAACAGCAGTCGCATTCGTAAATGTCTTATTCCCCGAACCGGAAAGTGCAAGATCAAAAAATGACGAATTGGCAGCAATGGTCTGATTACCGGAAGCACCGAAATTTACGGTTCCGGAAGCGGGTGTAAACACACTTCCTGTGCCACTCCAGGCTGTTGTACTTGACGCATTTTCATTGAGGGTGCTGCTTCCTCCATTCAGGCTTCCGGCAGTAAGGGTTACATCCCCCCCAAAAGTATGTATTAATGCTGTGCCAAGATTTAAAGTGCCTCCGGATCCATTAATGGTTAGGCCAGCTCCATTTACATTTCCTGTTAAAGTTGCAGTGCCTCCGGTCTTGGTCATTGAAACAGTGCCGGTTGTAGTAAAAGCGCCGATGTTTTGGGTTGCATTTCCTGTTATAGTAACTCCTCCGGTTGTGCCACTTGCAGTTCCTCCATTATTAACAAAGTTCCCATTTAAAGTCAGCAGATAAGTTGACATTGAGAAAGACGAACCACTATTTACAGTAAGTGGCACTGTAGAGTTGAATACTTTGGCAATATTCATCGTAATTGTTCCGGTATTGGCAATAATTACCCCGCCCGATGCCACAAAGGGAGTTATCCATTCAACACCTGCGGTTCTCGAAGTAGCAGTATTATATTGTAAGGTTGCAGCAGGGCCATAAGTTGGTGCTGCTGATACCGTTGCTGTTCCTGCTATTGTAAACACTCCGTTAACTACCGGAACATTGGTAAAGGTTTTTGTGGATGTATTTGATACTGTCAAATTATTAAAAGTTGGAGTGCCCGTACCCGCAATAGATTGGGATGGCCCTCCGAAGTTTACTGTTCCAGTACCCGCGATAAACAGGTTTGTATTTCCATTAAATGCCGTTGAACTTAAATTGTTTTCGTTAAGTGTGCTATTACCCCCATTTAATGATCCGCCCAGAAAATTTATGTCACCGTTAAATGTGTGGTTCAATCCTATCCCTAAATTTAAAATCCCGGTTCCCGACCCATTAATTGTTAAGGGGCCTCCATTCACATTACCCAGGAAGGTTGCTGTACCTGCTGATTTGGTTAATGAAACAGTGCCTGTTGTTGTGAAACCTGCAATGGATTGAGTTGTCATTGTATTGGCAATGACTATTGGAGAAGCATAAGCCGTAAATGTGCCACCGTTATTCACAAAGTTTCCGCCTAAGGTTAAAGTATAACTGTTGGCAGCTTTTGTGTTTAAGGTTGCCCCGCTGTTAATGGTAAGAGGGATGGAAGCATTAAAAACTTTTGCCTCATTCATTATTATAATACCCGTGCCGGCTATAATAACCCCACCCGTAGCAGCAAATGTGGTTAACCATTCTTCGGATGAGGTAGTTCGTGAAGTTGCTGTATTGTATTGAAGCGTTGCATTTGCACCGTAGGTTACAACTCCCGTAGTTACAACAACCGTGGCTGTGCCCTCAATGGAAAGTACTCTGTTAACCGTAGGTGTGGTGGCAAATGTTTTTGCAAGCGAACCCGACAAGGTAAGATTATTATAAGTAGTTACTTTAGCGGTTTGTGCAGTCCCGGTATAATTCACCAGGTTGTTTGCTGCCGTAGCAGTAAGTGTGGTAATAGAAATAGCTACGCCTATATTCAGTGTTCCCGTTGTTCCATTTCCATTTGTTAAATTTCCTGAACCGGCCAATGATGTTCTGACGGTAAACGTCCCGGAATTGGTACGGCTTCCTGTAACTGTAACACTTCCTATCGAAGTGATGGTTGAACCGCCTATTGTTCTTGAAGTTCCGGTAAAAGTATGTATCCCCGTGCCTAAGGCATTGAAAGTTGTGGAATTGTTTGTGAAGTTGCCTACGAACCCATAAGTATTGTTGGAACCATTTCCAGATGCAGGCTCATTCCAGGCAGCTCCACTATTGAGTGTAACATCACCTGTAAATGTCATTGCCCTGGCGGTGCCACCAGAAGCGGCAAAGTTTATAGTACCACTGATTGAAGTAACCCCGCTCACGGTTAAAGGACGCCACATCGTTAGTGTTGCTCCACTATTTATTGTAAGACTGGCACAGGTTATAGTTGTTGAAGATGTTGGTGTAGTTACCTCCCCTGCCCCAGTTGTAGCAATAACAACATTGTCAGTTGTTAGTGGTACAACATTCCCAACCCAGGTTGTAGTGACAGCCCAATCGCCGCCGGCGGCAGTGGAAGTTATAGTTGCGGCCTTAACGTATGTCAAAGAAAATAATAAGATCAGGGCAATTAAAGTTGCAATTTGTAAAAGCCTGACTTTCATGAGACTATAATTAATGATTTTAATTGAAGCGTTTTCATAGGGCAAATTGCTTCCTGTACTAATATTCTCAATAAATACCCTAACCACAGTTTAGTATTTATCCTGCGAAAGTACGATGTAAATTAAAAATAGTTTGTAGGGAAAACACTCATTCTTTTGTAGGGGAAAGACTACACTGTACAGGAAAAATCCTACACTGAAAACACCAGACTTAGTGGGGGAAAGCGGTAGTGGGAGGTTTACTTACAGGAGGTATAGGACTTCTTGCAGGAACAATTGGAAAATAACTTGTTTGGTGTGCGGTAAAGAATTTAAATTAAAAAACCCCGGGCTCAATAAAGAACCCGGGGTTAGTTTAAGTTGGCGGCGGCCTACTCTCCCACTTTACGCAGTACCATCGGCGCTGACGGGCTTAACTACTCTGTTCGGAATGGGAA
>Ga0247842_10005849_pt1 | contig 14253 bp, 15 predicted proteins | sample LaCruzMarch2015__3_FD_192411 | JGI IMG/M metagenome (GOLD analysis project Ga0247842, IMG submission 192411) | Freshwater microbial communities from meromictic Lake La Cruz, Castile-La Mancha, Spain - LaCruzMarch2015_19m | ecosystem: Environmental > Aquatic > Freshwater > Lake | place: Spain...
CGGTATAGAGTGCGGCGACGATCGAACTCGGGCGCGGGTGCATGAATTTTATCGGCATATCTTACCTCCAAGTCTTGACTGCGAGGACAATAGAACCTTTCTTTGTGCGATCGATCGCGCACTGGCGTGCGCGAGCGAGCGTTGTGCAAATTAATCCGGTGTCCCAACCGTTCTGCACGAAAGTGCCGTTCACATTCCGGGAATTTTTACCCACCCAGATGACCTGTTCGGGTTGCACCTCTTGGATCGCATGGGAGATCTGGTCAGGAGGGAAACCTTCGCAGACCGCTCCGTCACCTTCGACAGTACCAATGACGAGCGTGAGTGACTGCATTCCCGCGCATGCACGGGCATATCGTGCCGCTTCGATGGTGGTGGTGGCGTTCGTTCCACTGTTTGCATTGTCGACGATGACAAGCCCGGCTTCGTGCTGAACGCGGAGCCGACCGTCAAGGGCAAAAAACGTCTCCAGCCGGGTGGGGGGAATGTTCAGGAGGACGGCAGCGGTTGCGGCAAGCGCGAGCGGGGTCTTGTATGCCGTTAGTTCGAGCAGCGGGTTTGAGAATCTGTGTTCTGCCCACCCGTACGTGATCCGGCATTCCTGCCCGGTGCAGGACGCGACATCCTCAAGGTGGATGACACCGGCACGCGCATCGACCGGGACGCCCGGTGCAAGGAGCAGATGCGGACTCTTCTGTGCAGATTGAATTTTATGTGCGAGCGCGGATCGTTTTCCCGCCGCGCAGCGGTAATCCTCCGGTGACGTGATGATCGCACAACACCCGGCACCGGTGACACCGAGGGATTCCTCAACAATGAGCCACCCGTTCATGCGCCGGGCGTACCGGGCAGCGGCAAGAACCGATGCAGGGGTGATGCTCTTCTTCCAGAGCAGGCTTCGTTCCGGGTACTCATACGTACCGGTGGAGGTATGGAGGACGCCCGGTCCGGTCATGAGATGCGCGAGCGCGTGCGCGGTGGTCGTCTTTCCCCTCGTGCCCGTGATCTCGATCATCGGAACGGGCACATCCATGCCCAACAATTGCCGTACCGCCTGATGGTGCGTGATGACCGGGGCGCGTGCCTGCCGGAGAAGCGGGTGGTCCGGATCCAGGTGAACCGGCGCGACAACGAGATCATAGGTACGCTTTGCGGCGTTCTGCGCGGCTTCCGGCGTGGTGTTCCGGTACACGTCCACACAATCCACGGTATGCCCGGCTGAAGCAAAGGCTTCACCAATCACCGTGCCCCCATGAATCGTGTCCAGGACGAGAATGTGCATAAAAAATTAGATTGTCAGAAGCGCCTTTTTGGCGTTCTTGACCATCAGATCGGCGAGCAGCGGGTCGCTCCCGATAGGATCGGCATAGACGAGGGGGATTGTCTTTCCGTTCAGGATAAACGTACCTTTCTTCACGCCTTCAGGTAGACCGATGACGCCGGGAATATCTTTTTCGATGTGCACGCCCTTCGCAAGAAAAAGGGGTACAACAACAAGCGCGTCAATCTTTTCCTTCTTAAAGTCGGCAAGCGCGTCTTCAATGGAGGGAGTATTCATATTCATAAAAGCACATTTGACGATGAACTCCTTTGTCTGCGCTGCGATCAGTTTTCCGGTGGTTTCTACAAGTTCTTTATTGTAAGGCATCGTGCTCCCGTGCCCGACAAGTAACATTCCCTGAACGACCATATAACACATAGTATGACGGTGATTCTTAAAAATTATTACCAAATGCTTCGCCGTCCTGGTACATAGCGATAAATTTCCCGGGCGGTCGTGCGATCTTCTCCGGATTTTTCGGCAGGCGACAATTTTTGGTTTTTTGGTTCGATGCGGACTCATCACATACGAATCCGCAAATCAGGCTGGGTCACAACTTGAAAATGACGGAGTTGCTTATAAACCCCTAACGAAAATATTTGCAATTTAAGGATATTTAATTGCGTTCATGGGGTTATGACCCAGCCTGAACGATAACTTCTGACGCATTTTCATAGGAATGCCCAATAAATACACCGCACATAATTGCAACAAAAATTATAGGTTTATATACAATTAACCAGCTAAATAAAATAGATGTGCTACTAACACTCAATTCTACATGATGTTTAGATAACATATTCAAAGACGGTTTTTGTTTTTTATGGATTATAATTTATTCAATAGTTGACGAAAATTATGTGTAAAAATCTAAAAATTGAACGGTTTTAAATTTGCCTGTGCTTGTGCCAAGTCCTTTGCACATTTTTCGACAGAATTTTGCATATCGCTACGATTTTTGAAGATTTTTTGCTGTATTTGAATTAAATTCTCTATACCTGATCGTATTTCTCTCTCTATAGGTTTCATTCTTGGTTGAAATTTATTAAGTAATAATTGTACATCCGATTTTTCAATCCTTTTTGAAGGATCAAACCTAAATTTATTTTCTATCTGTTGACGCCAAAATACTAATTCGTCGGTTAATGCATCACCAAACCCGGGAATTGATTTTATTTTATACGGTTCAATGTCGGCTGCTGTTTCAATACCAAATGATCGTAAAGTAGCTTTTCTATTAGGTCCGATATGAGGAATGCTGGAATTATCAATAAAACAATTCTCTAAATATTTCTTTAATTGTCTCTCTTTTACTGTATTTTGCAAAGAGATTTCCGCATTTTTATACTCTTTTTCAATTGTTTCATAATTTCTCTTTAAAATTAATAATCGATTTAATTGTAGGTCAAATTCTTTATCATTTGCTGCATTTCTCCATTTTTTATTTAATTCAATCCAATTACTGTTGGTTGTTTCTAAAATTTTTTCTCGTCGCTTTTTTTCATTTATTTCCTTGCTTGGATAAAAAAATAATATAATACAAATGATTAATGTAGGTATCAATAACCAAATGTTGATTAAAAGTCCCACAATTACAATTAATATCCCAGAAATTTGCCGGATTTTTTTTAGTAGGACTAATTTTTCCAATTCAGCAGGGATCGATTCAGGTTTAAATTTATAATTGTTTGGATTTATATTTGGAATTGTGCCCGGAGGTTTAATTGAAGATATTTTTTGCCATTCAATGTTGAGATCAAATTTTACAGTTAGACTAGACCCTAAAAATAATAAAATTCCAGATGTAGATTCGAGTTTACACCAAGGACAGGAAGACAATCCCGAAAAAAATCTATGACTTGATTCCAAATTGCAGATTTTTATTTGTTTTTCGAGATTATCGAGTGACCCCCACCATTTTTTTGCGCTTGGGCGATATGGAATATGAACGCCATTTTCTGTAAATGCCTGTTCAAATAAATCACATATTTCACTGGGAACGATAGTTAGATCAACAGCATTCGGAGGTGGAGACATTAGTTTTAATTTTGATGTTTTACCAAATGCGAATCGATATTCAGATATTGCCTTTTCTATTGGCATATCTCCGGTCCCGGAATAAACACCAGCATATGGATGTCTACCCAGAAATAGAAGCTGAAATATGAGAATTGCTAATCCAAAATTGTCATTATTGGGTTCTCTTGGGGTGTTATAATTTTTTAAATTTTGAATCTCAGGGGGGGTAAATAAAGGTACACCAACTTCACAACAATATATTTTATTTTCCTTTGTCCGAACCTGGAATGAATCACAATCGATTAATTTTACACAAGCTTGTTTGTCCACTAAAATATTTCCTTCATTAACATCGCCAATTACGTATCCATATTTATGAATGACATAAAAAGCAGCTGCCACATTTTTTCCAGTTCTTATTAAAAAATTCCAATCCGCAGTTGGGAATAATATTTTCCTTTGCGCAGGCCCGTATAACTTATGAATTGGTTCGGAATCAGAAATTTTTGGCATTATAAATCCGCATATCGGACCATTTTTCTCTCTATATAATAAATTAATAGGCCATGCAGATATTTTTTTCAAATCGTCATTACATCCATGAACCATCGATAGCAGTTTTTCTTGTTTCTGTGTATCAAGGGGTTTATGATATATTTTTGCGATAACAGGTTGATTTGACGATAGAATCTCGAATACAATTCCTTCGCCACCTCTTCCAATTATTTTTCCGGTAGTAATCTTATTGCCGTTCCTATCAAAATATGAATTAGATGTTGAAATCATTTTTTAAATCGCTAATCGTAAAGCAAGAATTAGTGTTTTATCATCATCACTTCTTTCATTCATTTCGGTTCGACTAAGAAAACCACTTAATTGAGTGGATAGATTGAAAAAATCATTACAAGGATTTTTTCTAATGGCATCAAACAAGGGGTTGAAAAAACCATAATGAGCAATCTTTTGGGAGTATAATAATACGAGATTTTGAAGGCCGTCGGTAAATAATGCAATTTCATTCGGAGACGAATCAATTTTTTTTATATTTAAGTGCTCTAAAAGAGATTCGTCCGAGATAAAATAAGTTGTATTCATATATTCTCCTTGTTCTGGCCAAAAAATTGGTTGATATCCATTACCTGAATTTACTACAATCCCCCCATCCCCTATTTGAAAATAGATTGAGTTATTATTTCCAATAACTGAACCGATTAATGTACACGCATAATCGTTTAGAGACTTCCCTTTTTTCTTAGCGTGTTCATCAATTGATTCCCGTGCGGAAATAATCCATTTTTTAATATCATTTTCAGTAATCAAGGAGAGTTCTTCAAATTGCCGGATTGAGCATAAAATATTGATATATATTGTCTCACAAGCAATCTTTGCGCCTACTCCCCCATCGGTTGTACTTCCGGCTCCATCGGCAGCCAATCCAATAAAAAATTCTTTATCGGATAGTTGAACGACGTTAGCACGACAGTAATCCTGTCCTTTTTCATTACGATCGATGTGGGATTTACCAGTGACAGATGATGATATGATTTTCCAAGTCATAATTCACTCCACCCTGAAGGTGGAGCTAGCTGAATTTTATCCCCGGGAACACTTCTCGATACAGATTTCATTGAATTTGATAACCATTGGAATAACTCTCGGAATTTTAATCCTTCTAATTTTAGTGGTTCTCTCACCGATAATTGTTTAAGAATATTCATATCTGCATTTTGAACACCTATTGCAAAAAATGCAAAAGATTTTGTATTTTCTCCGTCTTGAATTGCAGAGGCGGCACTTTTCCAATAATCTGTCGGAGCGCCATCAGTAATTAAAAATATCCACGGTCGGTAAAATAAAATTCCATTTTTTTTATATTCATCTTTCCGTTTTTTTATTAAATCAATTCCTTGTCTTATCGCTTCTCCCATCGGAGTATCCCCCGATGCTTGCAATGTAGGGCTGGAAAAATTTTCTGCTGTAACGAATTCATTAACTATACTAACAGGACCAAAAGAGATTAGAGATACTTCCACTCTTTTCATCGCAAGTGAATCCGTTAATAATTCTGATTTGAATGATTGTAATCCGGAATTTAATTCAGAAATGGGCCGTCCGGTCATTGATCCAGATGTATCAAGTAATAACAAACACGGACACCGTGGTTCCGGATTATCGGCAAAACTTGCAGATCCAAAAGGTTGTTGATCTAGGATTAAATCATCGCTCATTCCTTCACCTGACTATATAATCGATAACAATGATCTATTTTTTTTTATATTTATCGTTTCAAAATTAACTTCATGAACAAAATTAATGGAAATCCGTCTGGGTCACAACTAGAGATTGAGGAAGCGTCATATAACTCCCGGACGAAAATAACCACAATTTGAAGTTATTTATTGCGTTCATGGGGTTATAATCAGCCTGTCATGATCATTTCCAGATTCAATTACACATTTCAATTCACATAATTCTCCCAGTTTTCAAATAATTGTTTTTTTCCTTCAAATGCAAAGGAATTTCTTTCTCAACTTTCAACTGATATGAACTTATGATGGATGCTTTTGAACGTTTCGGACTTGTGATAAACGATCACATCGTCCGGACACCGGTTGCGATTGCGTCGATGGCAGGCGTCGTTGATGCAGCATATGTTCTAACAAAAAAAGAGCACATCGGTGTCGCATTCATCGGCGGATACTCTATTGACGAGCCCACTATGGAAGCGGCGTCTGTCATAGCCGCATCTGGGGAACGAAAAGAATTTTTGTACACGGATCCGGTGGATGAACTCATCCAGCAGGTAAAAAAAATGGAGAAGAGCGGCGTTGTCACCGGGATCAACCTGCGGGGCAGCACCCCGCGTTCGTTTGGGTTAGTTGCAGACGCGCTGGGAGATTCTGTTATCTATGAAGTCGATGCGCACTGCCGACAGGCACCCATGGTCGCAGCAGGCGCCGGGGAACACTACCTGAAAAAACCGTCGGACCTGGTTGCGGTCATAAAAACCCTCAAAGGCGCGGACGTGACTGTATCCGTGAAGATGCGTGTCGATGTTGCCGCTGATGACCGGGCACTCGTCCGCAAACTCTGGAGTTCCGGTACAGACATCCTGCATGTGGATCTGATGGATACCGGTGTGGCAAAACTCCGGCAGATCCGGAACAGCTCTCCACTCATGATCATCGCCAACAACTCGATCAACACCTTTGACCGGATGCGGGACATGCTCTCGCACGGTGCTGATCTGGTCTCGCTCGCGCGGCGATCCGATGAGCGGACTCTCGCCGGACTGGACGCTGCTATCACGCGCTACGCAGATGATGAAGGATGGTACAATTCCCCCAAGCAGCTCTGTCGCGGCGGCGACCTTCGTGCGCTGGCATTTTGTTGTATGCCGGTAAAAGATTGTCCGCTCATCCCGGCGCTTGCGCGGATCGGTCTTCCCAAGGATGAGTACATCCACCTGAAACTCGATTCTGTGAAGGACACCCCGCTTGAAAAAGGCGATCATACCTGTTTTGGAAGTCTTGCCTGGTGCTGCAAATCTTCGTCGCCCTGCATGTTCCGCGACATGACCCTTGCCCAGATTGGGTTGAAAAACAAAGAGTATATGCGCCGGAAACACGAGCTCTCAGAAACGCTTATGAGTCGTGTGTTCCATGACATTCCCCCTGATGAGAACTGCTGAACGGGCACAACTCGCCATGATGCTTGAGGTCTGTGCCTACCCGAAGCCGGGCAACGTCGACCGCTGCCACGATTATCCGGAAACCCGGCTCGAACATTTTCTCGCATCCACGATCTTCGCCCGCTCTGCACTGGAGGAAGCCGAGAAGGGAGTGGGCAGGATCGGCGAGATCATCGGGCATGCCGTGCAGCAGACCAACATCCATGCCGGGGGGAACACGCATTTCGGCGCTTTTATTCTTCTTATCCCGCTTGTCTATGGCGGTGATATTGACGGGGCAAAGAAGGCGATCGAGAGGACAGATGTGTCCGATGCGGTTGCATTCTACCGCGCGTTCGGCATGACAAAAGTCTGCATCAACGAAGGGGATGAACTGGACGTAAACGATCCTGCCACGCTCCGGATGCTCCGCGAGCGGGAGATGACACTTCTTGATGTAATGGCACACTCTGCCCCGAACGATATGGTCGCCCGTGAATGGGTGACCGGTTTTTCCCTTACCCGGCGCGGGGCAGATCTGTTAACACAGTATGGGCAGGGGCGCGCATCGATCGGAAAAATGTTTCTTACCCTGCTCGCGTCAGAGCCGGACACATTTATCATAAAGAAGCATGGGCGCGAGGTTGCCGAACGTACGATGGCGAAGGCGCGTGATGTGTTGGACGGGTACCGCACGGTGGAAGATCTTGATGCGGAATGTATCGCGCTGGATATCAACCCCGGTTCGATCGCGGATATCACGATCGCTTCTATCTTTGTCGCACTTGGAGAGGGATGGTCATGGGACTCTTAAAAGGTGGCATCAACGAGATTATCGCGACAACTGCCCATAATGCCGCACCGATCGGCATTCATTACCGGGACCACACTGCCCGGATGATCCTGTTTCTGGGCTCTCATACGGCTGAAAATATCGAGCGGGACAAGTGGGTGGTCGCAAATTTTGTGTATGATCCGGTGCTGTATGTCCAGACCGCATTTGAGGATCTCCCGCATGATGCATTTGTCCTGGAACCGGTTGCCGGAAAAGTGATGCACCGGCTCCGGGCAGCAGAAGCGTGGTGCGCGTTTTCTGCAACAGTTGAGCACAAATCCCATGAAACGCTCGTCGTCCAGCTCAAGCCGGAGCGGGAGATCATGGAGGGTGCCTTTATCCACCCGGTGAACCGGGGGTTCAACAGCATTATTGACGCCACCGTGCACGCGACCCGGTACGTGATGCACAAAGATCCTCGATTGAAAATGCTGATCGATTATCACGCGGGGATTGTGCGAAAGTGCGGGGGAGAGCGGGAGATCGAGGCGTTGGACCTGTTGTTGAAGTATATCGGGTAATCCGGGTTTTTTGGTGAATTCCGGAGAACGCGCTCCCGAAAGAAAGGACGACGAACCATCGTATCAGATCATCGTGCCTGTTCCGGCAGCCATTGACGACCCGGCAAATCCGCTTCTGTTTTGGGAATATTCGGGAATCTTTTTTCATTCTTCGTTAAAACCAGAGTGGAATGGAAGATCGGGTTAACGGAGGTACGTCACAAGAATCATTCAGCCCAAAACCGACCCGACACGGTATCACACCAATCATCCTGAAGGAGCCAGGAGGAGGAGGGAAATGTGCTGTGGGGATCAGGATGTGAGAGTCACCGGTGTTCTTGGAGGACGAAGCCTTGTACTCATGAAATACCGGTGAGCCAATTCACGTTCATGCCATGTTTCCTATAATGTGAGGAGACTGACGGGAGGCAAAAAAGATACGATTCACTAAAGAGCATGCCGGTAGATTCAAACGCACCATGACGGTATAGTAAGGACAACGTGATACAGAGATGGCACCAGTATTTCCAACAACAGAGCCGAAGAGCAATTTGCGCAGAAGACCGGAGCGCCGATCCTGCCTGCATACCGGTATGACAATAATGTGGTCTGGGTCTTCTGCAAATTCTGCGGGTTCAATCACAGTCACGGGAACGCGGATGGTCTCTGGTGTCCCCATTGCGGGTTTGATCACGCCACCAGGAATTATCCGCATCAGTATTATATCCGGGATACTGGTGAACCGGTCACAAAAGAGATGCGTTGGATCCATCGAATCGGGCAGGAACTATACGAGAAGAAACTGGCGATTGCGTCAGGAAAACGCCGTGCGGCAAAACAATACCGGTTCGAGAACCTCGCTCTTGCGACCGAGATTTCAGACATGTATTGGGAGAAGCGCGGAATATGTTCTGATGCGGTGCCTCGCGAGATCCTCGATTTTGGTGTGCTGGGGGAAGACTACCCGTTCGCAGTCAGGAGTCCAAAACAGGACTGAACGAAAACGGGAGTGAGTGGTTGGATCAGAGGATGCAAATCCTACCCTCTTTTTTCAGGTGACAAGGTTCATCGGATGTACGGGTACAGAATCTTCTGGGGGAAATCCCTGACGCGACAAAAAACGTCCATACCCATGCTCATCTCTACTGGTGAAAAAAATCAGCACACCCGGGGCACCGGGTCGCCCATCGGGGGTTCGATAAACCGTTCCCCGCCAATCGCCGTCTCCATGATCACGTGAGTTCCCCGGGTCACGGTACCAACTACGGTCGCATCTTTCCCGTATTTGTGCGCATGCAGGGCGGCAAGGATAGCCTGTACATCAGAAGGCGGGACGCCCATCACCACTTTTCCTTCATTTGCCACTTCCAGCGGATCGATGCCAAGCATCGCGGCAGCACTCTTCACGTTCTTACGCATTGGAATCTTCTCTTCTGCGATACGCACCTGAACACCACTTTTCCGTGCCATCTCGTTGATCGCGCTCGCGAATCCGCCCCGGGTGGGATCCTTCATCGCATGGATGGTGCCACGGGCAAGCACACCCTCTATCATCCCCCAGAGAGGTGCCACATCCGACAGGATCTGTTCACCGAGATCGAACCCTTCGCGATGCGCCATGATCGCGAGTCCATGGTCGCCCAGCGTCCCGGAAACGATGATCACGTCACCGGGCACAAGTCCGTTGTCGCGGACGACCGTGTCAGCGACGCCAATACCGGCAGTGTTGATCGCGATACCGTCAAGTGCACCCCGCTCCATCACCTTCGTATCGCCGGTGACAAGATTCGCACCGGCTTCTCCCAGTGCCTCATCCATCGACGCAACAATCCGGGCGAGATCGTCAATCTCGAACCCTTCTTCGATGATCATGCCACACGAGAGCGCGATCGGTCGTCCGCCCATCATTGCGAGATCATTCACCGTCCCGCTGACTGCGATCCTCCCGATATCCCCTCCTGGGAAAAATATGGGGCGGACGACATGGGAATCGGTGGTGAAGACCAGGTTCTTCCCAAAAAACGGGATCACCGCGCCGTCATCGAGCGCTTCAAGCCCGATACCGCCGGCATTGTTATGCGAAAATTTTGTCAGTGTCTGGAGGAGTTCGCCCATCACCTCTCCCCCGGCGCCGTGCATCAGGTTAACCTTCATGCGTCATCCACCTCAATCTCAATATTCGAGACAACAATCTCACGCCCACGGACAAGAGACGGCAGCGCACCGCACCTGGGACAGACAAAGATCTCGCTACCGGAATACCCGCAGGCACAGGTAGTTTCAGGAGACACTTCCGTGCATTCGAGCACGGCGGTGGTGAACAGGGGGTCATCTTCTTTAATCGTATCGAAGAGGAAGATCACCTGATCCGGGTTCACCATCGCCATCGTACCGACATCGACCCGGATTTTCTTGACCCGGTCGGCATGGTTCTCCAGCGCGGCTTTTTTTGCAGTCGCATACAGGTCATATGCGATGCTATACTCGTGCATCACTCCTCCATTGCAGCATAGACCTGTTTGAAGATCTCGCGGGTCTCCAACCCTTCCTCGCGGGAGAGTCTCTGGATGGCAAAACCTACGTGTACGAGCACAAACTCGCCGCACTTCACATCGACCAGATCGAGGCGGACTTCCTGTTTGAGGTCGCCATAATCGACAAGACCGATGTTCCCTTCTTTTATCTCCAGCACCTCTGCGGGAACTGCAACACACATAAAAAGATCCTCGTACGTCTCCTTTCACATTATGCGTTCTTGAGGTACATAAAAACGCTGATATGACAGGAATTTCACTGCCACACGGCAGGACCAATCTGTTGTGGGCAATAAGAAAGGCATGGTTCAGCCCGCGTTCACGGTTTCTGATCCATCGTGGCAGAAGAGACTGTCGATAAGAACAAAAACCAGTGTCTATTGCCAGCTCCAGTGTCAGGGGACCGGATAGATTGGCAGGGATGCCCGAAGCTCTTTCGCGAGCATTGTTAAAAATTCAGGATGATGATGCGGTAAGACGCCGGGGAAGAGAGTTGAACTCTTGAGGTGCGAAGCACCAGTGGCTTTCAAGGCCACCGCCTTACCGGGCTAGACTACCCCGGCATGTGTCTATCTGTTGGGCGTGAGATTTAAAAAAGGCTTCTTCTGGATGATACCAAAACACAGGAGATGGAGAGCCCGTGTTTAACTGTATACCAATCGGGGATTATCGTCACAAACCGAAAACTGCCAGGTTTCCGGATTAAAAAAAAGGCAACAGGAGGTTACGCATGCCGGAGATACCATGCACAGGCAGCGAACCCGGTACCAAAAAGTCCGGCGAGCGGCGGGAGTGAAGATTGCGGGGTATCGGTGGGTGCACTCGCGGCAGGCGTCCCGAATGCGGAAGGCATTGTCGGGCTAGCTGAGATCGTATTCACATTCTCCGCATACAGGAACGCTTCACTTGTGACCGAATACTTGTACGGGTAGATTTTCACATAGAGTGGTTTGCCTTTTGCCGCAATCCTGACCTCTTCCCGGTTCACCTCGCCTTCTTCATTGACCATGTGCAGGACGCCGCGTTCATCAATATATTCGATCACCCAGTCCACAGATTTTGAAGTATAAAGCGTGACCGTGCCATACGTGGGCTTGACAACAAAATACACCGGGTTGTCCCGCGAGGATCTGCCATGCGCGGAGAGGATTGAGACCGTGGGTGGAATGGTGGTGACGGTTGCAAAAGGAGCATCCTGCCCGACAACCGTGAAGATCCGGGAGCCGATATACCCGGTTGCATCGGTGAATATCACTTCATACTCACCGGGAGCCGAAATGGGGATATCAACGCTGAAGACACCGAGATAATTGGTATTGATATAGGTAGGACCAAAGACATTGGCATAATTCTCATCCGACACTTCGATCTGGAAACCGGAGTTGGCATCAGTAGAGATCGTTCCGGCAAGATACAGTTTGCCGTCAAAATACTGTTCGGTGGGGGACGAGATCTGGATCTCATCGGAGCGGTCCATAAGGTTCACGAGTACCATTGTAACCGAGTCCCCCTGCCCGTACACGGGAACCTCCACCTTGTACGTGCCTTTCTTCAAGTCTGTCGTGTCAAATACCACTTTGAAGGTTTTATCGGACTGCACATAAGCGATCCTCCGCTGGACTTCAGTACTGGTGGTCAATTGAAAAGAGAGCACGACATCGATCGGTGTTCCAATGCCATAGGTGGTCGTCCCGGTGACAATGAGAGGTTTTCCTACCGCAAGAGAATCCGGCGCATCGATGTTGACCTGATATGCGGCTACATTCCCGGTGAGAAATACAAGCCCCATCAGGATCAGGACGATCTTCTTCATCTATGTACAAGATCAATATAAAGGATGTTAATGATTTCTGAAGACGTTCTTAAACCGCTTGCTTCCTGGCGGGGAAAAGAGCGGTACGGGAATGAGCTTCTCGACTGTCTCACCATTATCTTCAAGACTGCCGGGTGTTCCTGGTCTCGCTGCCGGATGTGCAGTTACCGGAACGAGCGGTACGAAAAGCAGTCAACCGATGCACTGGCACACCTGCTGCACCGCCAGCTCGCGTGGGTTGTGCAGAACTATACTCTTGCCGAATTTCCGATGGTGAAGATCTTTACCTCGGGAAGTTTTTTTGATCCGGCTGAAGTCCCGCCGGATTTTCTGGATGCTGCTGCCACCGCATTCCGTGGCAAGATCGTCATTGCCGAGACCCGCCCGGAATATGTCCAGGCGGACACACTCAAACAGTTTATCGACCGTGTGGATGATGGCAGTCACAAGACCCCGTTATACTGCGCCATCGGACTGGAGACAACAAACGATGTGATCCGGGAAAAGTGCATCGACAAGGGGTTCACCTATTCGGACTTCACCCGCGCGGCATCCGTTGCACATACTGCCGGTGCCGGTGTCAAAGCATATCTTCTCTTTAAACCCCTCTTTCTCACGGAAGGTGAAGCAGTGGCAGACATGAAGACCTCAATTGCAGACGCGTCCCGTCACGCTGACGTCATCTCCATGAACCCCTGCACCGTCCAGCGCCGGACCGAGCTCGAACGGTACTGGCGCGAGCACGCCTATCGACCTCCCTATCTATGGAGCGTGCTCTCGATCCTACAGGACGCCCCGGTCTATGTGGCATGCGATCCGCTGGGAGGCGGACAGCAACGGGGACCCCATAACTGCGGGAAATGCGATTATGAGATCGTCAAAGGCATCCGGGATTATACCCTGAACGCGGACCGGGACCTGATTGATGCGCTCATGGAGACCGAATGTACCTGCAAACAGGAATGGGAATATGTGCTCAATAACGAAAAACCGTACGCGATGCCATTGACCCGGTGATGTCGCAGCGCTCGGAAACCATCCATCGTTTCAGCGCACTGCCCGATACCATTTTTTAGTTCCGCCGGGATACTCTGGCGCCTACTGCCGAGCGGGCAGATGAAAAAAGAAGATTACCAGATTTTTCAAAAACATCGTACGGAAAAAACGTAGAACCATTTGTGTTCAGACGGGACACGCATTCAAAAGATCTGCGAGAGCGTAGTAAAAATTTTTGAACGGTTCGAGTGCAGAGTGTCCAGACATTCAAGACAGAACAGTGTGCGGTGTTAAAAAAATGTACCGACAGGGATCGGTGCTTTACATGCATGGGAACTCACTTCGGTTTCCCGCCGGTTGCTGAAAGGATCAGGTTATTTTTTTCGTGCTGCTCTGGATATCGAGCTGTTTCGCAAGGAGTGGGAGGAACGTCCCGGCATCGGAGACGACACCAATCGCCTGCATGGTGCCCCGGTCCATGAGTTTTGTCAGGGACGCCGGGTTGATATCGACACAGACCGTCTTCACCTTTGAGGGAAGACAGTTGCCCACCGCGATGGAATGC